>Ga0224558_1000600_pt1 | contig 41916 bp, 40 predicted proteins | sample 714S32024metaG_FD_180682 | JGI IMG/M metagenome (GOLD analysis project Ga0224558, IMG submission 180682) | Peat soil microbial communities from Stordalen Mire, Sweden - 717 S3 20-24 | ecosystem: Environmental > Terrestrial > Soil > Wetlands > Peat | place: Sweden: Norrbotten County, Stordalen... | reverse complement strand
TTACTGAAACCGATGACACTCGACCTCTCGCGCTGGCAGTTCGGTATCACCACCGTCTTCCACTTCATCTTCGTCCCACTCACCATCGGGCTCGCCCTCCTGTTGGCCATCATGCAGACGGCCGCCTACCGAACACGGGACGACGCGGAACGACATGCCAAGTGGGAGGGCATGACCCGCTTCTGGCGACGGCTCTTCCTCATCAACTTCGCCATCGGAGTGGTGACCGGCATCGTCCAGGAGTTCCAGTTCGGCATGAACTGGGCGGTCTACTCGCGGTTCGTGGGCAGCGTCTTCGGGGCGCCCCTCGCCGTCGAGGCCCTGTTGGCGTTCTTCCTGGAATCGACCTTCCTCGGCGTCTGGATCTTCGGCAAGGGCCGGGTCTCCCCCCGCATCCATCTGGCGTCGATCTGGCTGGTCAGCATCGGTACCATGCTTTCGGCGTACTTCATCCTTGCCGCCAACGCCTGGATGCAGCACCCGGTCGGCTATGCCATCCAGGGCAATCGCGCCGTCATGACCAACTTCTGGGCGGTCATGACCAACGTCACCCTGATCAGCTCCTTCCTCCACGTGTTCACCGCCGCCCTGGTGACGGCGGCCATGCTGATGCTCGGTGTGAGCGCCTGGCACCTGCTCAAGAGCCGGCGCTCCGGAGGTTCTCCCCATCCGGTCTTCTCCGCGTCGGCCAAGCTGGCCCTCATCGTCGGAGCGGTGGCCATCGTGGCCACGATGTTCTTCGGCGACAACCAGGCCCGCCTCATGGAGAAGCAGCAACCGATGAAGATGGCGGCAGCCGAGGCCATCTACAAGACCCAGGACGGAGCCAGCTTCTCCCTCCTCACCATCGGCAACCTCTCCGGCGACCCGATCTTCCAGATCCGGGTCCCGCACATGCTGTCCGTCCTGGCCGACAACACCTGGGACGGCCAGGTCCAGGGCATCGACCAGATCCAGGCCAAGGAGGCGGCCGCGTACGGCCCGGGCAACTACAAGCCCATCCTGTGGGTCACCTACTGGACCTTCCGCATCATGGTGGGCTGCGGCATCGTGATGCTCCTCGGGCTGGTCTGGGGCCTCTGGCTGATGTATCGCCGGAAGCTCGACACCTCCAAGTGGTTCCTCAGACTGGCCGTCCCCGCCGTCGCCCTCCCGTTCCTGGCCAATGCCACGGGATGGATCTTCACCGAGATGGGACGCCAGCCCTGGATCGTGTACGGGCTGCTCAAGACCTCCCAGGCCGTTTCCCACGTGGGCACGGGCTACGTCGTCACCACCCTCCTCGGCTTCACCGCCATCTACACCCTGCTGGCGGTCATCGACTTCGGCCTCATGGCCCGCTACGCCCGGATGGACCCGGATGAGGGAGACGAGCACGAGGACCACGACACGGACCACGAGGACGAACCCGGTGCGGACCGGGTGCCGGCCCTCGTCTACTGAGCGGACCGGGAGATCCCATGATTGCCACACTCACCGCCACGGCGCCGCCCTACACCGGGTTCGAGGTGTTCTGGTTCGTCATCATCGCCATCCTGTGGTCGGGCTACTTCCTGCTCGAGGGGTTCGACTTCGGTGTGGGGATGCTCCTCCCGGTAGTCGGGAGGAACGAGCTCGACCGGCGGGTGCTGATCAACACCATCGGGCCGGTCTGGGACGGGAACGAGGTCTGGCTGCTCGTAGCCGGCGGGGCGACGTTCGCGGCGTTCCCCAACTGGTACGCCACCCTGTTCAGCGGCTTCTACCTGCCCCTCTTCCTGATCCTCGCCGCCCTCATCTTCCGTGGTGTGGCCTTCGAGTTCCGCTCCAAGCGGGCCCTCCCACAGTGGAAGGCCGCGTGGGACCATGCCATCTTCTGGGGCAGCCTCATCCCTTCGCTCCTCTGGGGCGTGGCCTTCGCCAACATCCTGCGTGGTGTCCCGATCGGCCCGAACGAGAGCTACCTGGGCTCGTTCTTCAACCTGCTCAACCCGTATGCGCTGGTGGGGGGGATCACCACCCTCCTGCTGTTCGCGTTGCACGGATCCGTCTTCCTGTCGCTCAAGACCACCGACGAGCTCCACGAACGGGCGTCCCGGGTGGCCAAGGTGCTCGCGCCGGCGGCGGCGGCGGCCCTGCTGGCCTTCCTGTCGTGGACCTACGTCAACGCGCACAACGTCCACAACACCGGGCTGGTCCCCCCGTTCGTCCCCATCCTGACCATCGTGGCCGTCGCCGTGGTGGGCTGGCTCCTGCGGGAGCGGCTGCAGGGCTGGGCGTTCATCGCCACCGGGGTGGGCCTGGTGGGCCTGGTGGCCACCATCTTCTTGAACCTGTACCCCCGGGTCATGGTGTCCAGCATCTCGCCGGCCTACGACCTGACCATCGGGAACAGTGCCTCCGCCCCGTACACCTTGAAGGTGATGACCATCGTCGCCCTCATCTTCACCCCACTGGTCCTCGTGTACCAGGGCTGGTCCTACTGGGTGTTCCGGGCCCGGATCACCCGGCCCCCGGAGCCCGTGGTCCCCACCGGCGACGGTTCCGCCGTCGAACCGGCACCGGCATCGCCATCGGTTCACTCGGGCGGTGACACCGTGACGCCCGGGGGGGACACGCCCATCGAGCACCCGGCGACTTGAGCGCGGCCCGGCGGGGCCCCGGGGGCCTGGTCGACCGGCGACTGGCGGCGCGGGCCACGGTGACCCGTCGCTATCTGGCGGCGGCGGTGACGGTCGGGGTCGGGATGACGCTCTGCCTGGTGGTCCAGGCCGTGCTGCTCGGCATCATCGTCGACCGAGCCTTCCTCGGGCATGTCCCCCCCGCCCACCTCGTCCCACTGCTCGCCGGCTTGGCCCTCGCCTTCGTGGCCCGCGCCGGACTGGCCTGGCTGGGCGAGCTGGCGGCGCACCGGACCTCGGCCCAGGTGACCTCCCTGCTCCGGCGACAGCTCCTCGCACGGGCCGTCGCCCAGGGCCCGATGTGGCTGGCCACCGAGCGCACCGGCGAGCTCACCGCCTCGGCGACCCAGGGGGTGGACGCCCTCGACGGCTACTTCTCCCGCTATCTGCCGACGGCCATCCTGGCCGCGCTCGCCCCAGTCGTCCTGCTCGGCTTCGTGCTGGCCATGGACTGGGTGTCTTTCGTCATCCTGGTCGCCACCGTCTCGGTCGTCCCCCTCTTCATGGCCCTCCTCGGACTCGAGGCGCAGCAGCACGCCGAGCGCCAGTGGCAGAAGATGTCGGGACTGGCCGCCACCTTCTACGACCTCCTGCAGGGACTTCCGACCCTGCGGGCGTTCGGTCGGGCCCGCGACGGGCGCAAAGCGCTGGAACGTTCGGCCGACGAATTCCGCGTCAGCACGATGCGCACGCTGCGCACGGCGTTCCTCTCCTCCTTGGCCCTCGAGGTGCTGTCCTCGGTGGGCACCGCGCTGGTCGCCCTCTTCCTCGGACTGCGGCTGCTGGACGGGAAGGTGGGCCTCGGCACGGCGCTCGCCGTGCTGGTCATCGCCCCCGAGGTCTACCTCCCCGTGCGACGTGCCGGCGCCGAGTTCCACGCCAGTGCGGAGGGCCAGGCCGCGGCGGCGCGGATCCTCGACATCCTGGACGAGGACGAGCAGCACGCCGGCCCCCCGGAGGCGGTCGGGGAGTCCGAGGCCCCGAGCGTCCCGGACATGGAGGGGACCGCGATCCGGCTCTGCGGGGTCACCGTCCGCTACCCCGACCGGGGGGCGCCCGTGCTCGACGGCGTCGAGCTCACCATCCGCCCCGGTGAGCACCTGGCCATCGTGGGCGAGTCGGGAGCCGGGAAGTCGACCCTGCTCTCGGTCCTGCTGGGTTTCGTGGCACCGAGCGGGGGCTCGGTCCTCATCGGCCGTCGGGACCTCGCCGGCCTCCCCCTCCGCCCGTGGCGCCGACAGATCGCGTGGGTACCCCAGCGCCCGTACCTGGTCCGGGGGTCGATCGCCGAGAACCTTCTGCTTGCCGAGCCCGGGGCAGCCTCCGGTACGCTGGCCCGGGCCGTCGAGCTCTCCGGGCTGAGTGGGCTGATCGAACGGCTGCCGGGTGGACTCGGGACGCCAGTCGGTGAGGGAGGGGTGACCCTCAGTGCGGGCGAGCGTCAGCGCATCGCCATCGCCCGGGCGATCCTGCGGGACGCCCCGGTCGTGCTCCTGGACGAGCCGACCGCCCATCTCGACGCCGACCGGGAGGCCATGCTGCGGACCGGCCTCGGCCCGTGGCTGGAGGGCCGCACGGTCGTGGTCGCCGCCCACCGGAGCGGGATGGTCGGACGAGTCGACCGGACAGTGAGGCTGGTGGGCGGCCGCCTGGTCCCGGCGGACGGCCCTCCGACGCTTGCGGTGGCGTCGCCCACGACCGGCCGGGACGGTGTGCCGACATGACCCCGATCGCCGCCCGCCGACGCTCGGCCCGATCCGCCCTCCGAGAGGTCCTGAGGATCGGCGCCCCACCTCGGCGTCGGCTCCTGCTCGGCGTGTCGCTCGGCTGCGCGGCGAGCATGGTGACCGTCGGCCTGCTGGCCTGCTCGGGCGCGCTCATCGACCGGGCGGCCCTTCGTCCGCCGATCTACACGCTGACCCTGCTGATGGCGGCGGTCCAGCTCCTGGCGCTGGCCCGAGGGCCACTCCGGTACGCCGAGCGGATGGTGTCCCACGACGCGGCCCTCACCACCCTCGGCCGCATCCGGCTCTGGGTCTACGACCGGATCGAGCCCCAGTCCCCCGCCGGCCTCACCCGGATACGCAGCGGGGACATGCTGGTCCGGGCCACCGCGGATGTGGAAGTGCTGCAGGACCTCTACCTCCGGGGCGTCGCCCCGGTCCTGGTGGCCCTGGCCACCGCCGTCTTCGCCGTGGGCCTGGTGGCCTGGATCCTGCCCGTCGCCGGGTTGGTGCTGGCCGGGTGCCTGGGTGCGGCCCTGACCCTCATCTCGCTGGTGACGTGGGCGAGGGAGCGGGGTGGAGGGGTGGAGGAGGCGACCGTCCACGGCGAGCTCGGCGCAGACGTGGTGGAGCTCCTGCGCGGCGCGCCGGACCTGGTGGCGATGGGTCGGGACGAGGAGTTCCTCGGGCGGGCCCTGACCGCCGACGACCGGCTCCGCCAGTTGGCCGGCCGGCGGGCCTGGACGGTGGGGGCGGCGTCGGCCCTCACCGTGTCGCTCACCGGGGCAGCGGTGAGCGGGACCCTGGCCGTGGCCATCGCCGCCCACGCCGCCCACCACCTCTCCGGCTACCTGCTGGCCGTGCTGCCCCTCGTCGCCCTCGGCGCCTTCGAGGTGGTCCCGCCGGTCGCCGACGCCGTCTCGCGGCTGTCCCGCCACGTGGAGGCCGCGGACCGGCTCCTCTCCCTCGGGGACCTGGCGGCACCGGTCTGCGACCCCGCCGAGCCCTCCCCCCTCCCGGCCGGGACGGACATCGAGCTCACCGGAGCGGCCCTCCGGTACGGCGAGGACGCCCCCCTGGCCCTCGCCGGCCTCGACCTGTCACTCCCCGAGGGGCGCCGCGTGGCCCTGGTCGGCGCCAGCGGGTCCGGCAAGAGCAGTGTGGTCAACGTCCTGCTCCGCTTCTGGGGCCTGGAGGGCGGTCAGGCGACCCTGGGCGGGATCCCCCTCGACCACCTGAGCCAGGACTCCACGCGGGCGCTGCTGGGCTGGATGGCCCAGGACAGCCACCTCTTCAATGCCACCATCCGGGCCAACATCGCGCTGGGGCGACCGTCGGTGGGCGACAAGGAGATCGAGGCGGTGGCCGCCGCCGCCCAGCTCGGGCCCTGGATCGCGACCTTGCCCGACGGACTCGACACGCCGGTGGGCGAACAGGGGGTGTTGCTCTCCGGCGGCCAGCGCCAACGGGTGGCCCTGGCCCGGGCGCTGCTGGTCCGGCCGGCGGTCCTCGTGCTCGACGAGCCGACGTCGAGCCTCGACCACGATACGGCGGCGCGGCTGGTGCGTGACGTGCTCGCCGTGGCCGAGGGCAGGAGCCTGCTCTACGTGACCCACCGTCTCGAGGAGCTCGACGCCTTCGACGAGGTTGTGGTCATCGAGAACGGCCGGGCCGTCGCCCACGCCTTCCCCCGCGAGCGGTTGGCGTCGATGGCAGGAGCGGTCCACGGCCCGGTGGTGGGACTCCAGTCGCCGTTGACGACTCCGACGGACTGACGGTCCTGGGTGGTCGACGGTTCGGGATGACAGTGTGGACATCCCGGACGACAGTGAAGGCCGACAGCGCGGCGGTGCACTGCTACCGGGTCTGGACGGCGGCCCGGACGATCCTCCGGGCGGATCAGCCAGTCCGACCTGCCGTCACGGGCAAAGACTCATAGCGCCGGACGAACGGTCCAGGGGCCAAGCGACCACGCGATCCATCCACGGTGAAGTCGGGCACCACCCGAAACAGTTCCTGGAGGGCCACGCGTGCCTGAAGACGGGCGGCCGTGGCACCGATGCAGCGGTGTGGTCCATTTCCGAACGCGAGCATCCTACGGATCGAGCGGGTCACGTCGAGCTCATCGGCGGTCGGCCCGAATTCGTGCCGGTCGCGGTTCGCGGACCCATACAGCAGATGTACCTTCGTGCCGGCTTCGATGGTCACACCATGCAACGTCACGTCCCGCGTCGCCGTGCGCGAGAGGCCCTGCACCGGGCTGGTGATTCGGAGGAGTTCCTCGATGGCGCCAGCAAGAAGCGCTGGATCGTCGAGAAGCACGGCCCGTTGCGCGGGGTGCTCGGTGAGCTCGACCGCCGCGCCGCCGAGAAGACCCGTGGCGGTGTCGTTGCCTCCGGCGATCATGACGAAGCAGTAGCCGAGTATCTCATCGAGATGGAGCGGATGACCGTCGACATTCGCGGCGACGAGGTCGGAGAGCATGTCGTCACCGGGATGCTTCCGCCTGAAGTCGACCAACTCGGTGAAGTAGGCGTACAAGCCCGCCACCGCCTCGGGGGCATCACTGACGATGCCGTTCGAGGCGTTGGCCTGGACGATGGCGTTGCTCCAGGAATCGAACTGGGCCCGGTCGCTCTCAGGCACGCCCAGGTAGGTTGCGACCACGAGCGTCGGGAGCGGCCCGGCCAGCACCTCGATGAAATCGGCTTCCCCGGCATCGGCCAGAATTGCCACCCGGCCGCGCACGAACGCCCGGATCAAGGGCTCGAATTCAGCAACCTTTCGGGGAGTGAATCCCCGGCTGATGAGCCGCCGGAATGTGGTGTGTTGCGGCCGATCCATCATCACCAGCGTCGGCTTGAGCCCGAGCGCCGCGATCTCGTTGTCCGCAAACGTCAATCCCTGCGCTGACGAGAACGTGGTGCCGTCGAGGGCGGCCTCGAACACGTCCTCGAAGCGCGAGAGCGCCCAGAACCCGTGAGACGCACGATGGACGGGGTCCTCTTCCCGCAAGCGGTGGTACACGGGATACGGGTCGCGTTGCGTGGCCGGATCACGGGGGTCGTAGTCGAGTGGTGCAGTGTCGAGTATCACGCCGGGCCTCCCCACGGGCTCGCACAACGGTAGCGTCCTCCGGCCCCGGCGGCCCGAATCGTCGGAGGGCACCACACGCGCCACCACCCGATGCGGTCGACGACGGCGGCAGTCGTCGGACCGCGGGATTCCCCGACTGGCGATTCGGCCCCACCCCGGACGTGGGTAGCCCGCCGGGAGGTCGCGGGTCACGGGCGTTCCTCATGCCGGAGGTCCATTCGGATCGTCAACTACTGGCGGCCACGTGACCAATCGCTGGATGACCCGAGTCCACGGAGCTCACGCCGGTGGTGCAGTTGCCTGTCTGGCTCGCGTCCGGAACACCCAACTCGGGACCACCGCAGGGAGGCACTTCCTGGCTGTCGGCAATCGAACCCGCGACCGCGTCACCGCCGAAGGCGCTCCACCGTTCGGGAACGAGGATCGGGGTCGGGTGCGATGAAGCACGCGTAGGTGCTCGATGCGATTCCGTGGCCGTAGGTCGGTTTGAGGCTGCGGATCGCTCCCGTTTCCTCGCGCTCGGAGCAGTTGCCCACGCCGGGGGTGAAGGTGACCCGCCCGCGACCCGAATTGCATCGTTACCCGTTCCGGGAAAGCGAACGGTCGGCCGGCGAGGGCGGCACCGGTCAGGGTGACGCGCCATCATCCGGGGCCACGCCGGCCGCCGGCGGCCGCCCGTGGCGCGCCGCCAGCGCCGCCCGGTAGTCGTCATTCGGCTCGATGGGGAACCGCACGCTCACCGTACCGAAGTCGGTCGAGGAGGAGACCGGGAACCCCGACTTCATGAACACGTCCAACATGGAGCGGTTGTCGGCCAGGGTCTGGGCGACGAAGGTGGAGATGCCGGTGCGCAGGGCCGCCGCCGCCAGGTGTTCGAGCAACAGGGTTCCGATCCCCCGGTGCTGGGCCTCGTCGGCCACGACGAAGGCCACCTCGGCCTCCGCAGTACCGGGGATGCGCTCGTAGCGGCCGACGGCGATCAGCCGCTTGCCGTCCTCGGCCACCAGGGCCAGCCGTTCCGTGTAGTCGACATTTGTGAACCGCTCGATCTCGCCGCTCGACAGCCGGGGATGCGCGAAGAAGAAGCGGTGGTACACCGAGTCCGCCGACAGGCCCTGGTGGAACGCCGCCAGGCGGTCGCCGTCGTCGGACCGGATCGGCCGCAGGTGCACGGTCGACCCATCCATCGTCTCGACGTCACAGGCCAGTTCGTCGGGGAATCGCGGGCCACCGGCGCTGCCGGGAGTACCGGTGCCGCCGCTCACGGTGCGGAACCTCCGGACGCTGCGTCACCTTCGTCGAGGTGCGGTCGCACCACGACCACCGAGCACGGCGCATGGTGGGCGCACTGGTGGGCCACCGACCCGAGCAGTGCGTCGAGGAAACCGCCGTGGCCCCGTGATCCGAGGACCAGGAGTTCGGCGCCCGTGCACGCGTCGAGGAGGGCGGGAACCGTGGGATCGACCCGGTCCGAGGCGCTGAACTGCACCTCCGGTGCCCACTGCGAGGCCTCGGATACGGCCGACTCGACGACCTGGCGCGCCGCCTCCTCGTAGCCGGTGAACGGAGCGGTCACAAGGGCCCGGATCGACGGATAGTGCCATGCGAACACAGCCTCGACCGACGCCGAGCGGGTGCGCGCCTCGTCGAGGGCCCACCGCAGTGCCCGGGTCGATCCCGATGAGCCGTCGATTCCGACGACGATGCGCGGCTCGGCCGTCCGATAGATCGGGTCGTCGGGCTCGGAGCGCACCACGGCCACCGGGCAGTGGGCGTACTGGGTGCACTGGTCGCTCACCGACCCGAGCAGCAGCCCCGAGAATCCTCCCCGCCCCCGGGCACCCACCACCAAGAGGTCGGCCGATCGGCTGGCGCTGGTGAGCACCAGCGAGGTGGGCCACTCGGCCACCTGGCCCCGTACCGCCAGAGACGGGTGTCGCGTGGCCACGAGCGCCACAGCGTCGTCGACGACCGCCTGCCCGGGCGCCACACCGGATGCGTCCTCCTCGTACCATCCCGGCAGGTGCTCGGGCTCGCCGATCTGGGCGTGGATGACCTCCAGGGTGGCATCACGCCTCCTGGCCTCGTCGGACGCCCACTTGACGGCCAGACGCGCCTGCTGCGATCCGTCCACCCCGACCACGATGGTGCGCTCCCGGTCGTCGTGTCGGGGGATCTGCTCACCTGCCGGCATGGCACGTTCTCCGTTCCTCGTTGCCCACAGGCTGCCCCCGGGGGGCGAGCCCGTCCTCGCGCCTCCTCCTCCCCCTCCGGGGGGGCCGACCGGCGGGGTGATGACCGCCGTGTCCCAGACCGACGCAACCGCCAGCATGCCACCCCCGATCGGACTGCGGCGACCCCCCCCGGAGGGGCTAGGACCGAAGATCCCGCCGGCGGTCGGGACGTTCGGCCCTAGGAGACGGTGTGCCGTTCACGGACGATGGAGGTATGACGCTTCAGGAAAGGAACGACCGATGACCGAAGCCAGCCCAGTTGATACTGACACCGACGGATCAGCCGGCGATGTCGGAGGCCAGCGTGCCTCCATCCAGCAGCTCGCCGAGGTACTCGACGGCTGGCGGGCCAGAATCGACGAATTGATGGTGCAACTGGACCTGGTCGACCTCGACATCCGGGACGAGGTCCGCAAGCAGTTGGGCACCGCCCAGAACGTCTATCTTGCCGCCCGGTCCCAGCTCTCCAAGGCGGAGGGTGACGCCGAGACCAATCTGAGCTCGGTCCGGTTGGGGCTCGAGCAGCTCATCCAGGACCTGCGCGACGCTTACGGGGCCGCCGAGGCCGTGGTCCGCCGGGCCCGCCAGCAGTAGTCGGTACCCCGGGGTCGGGACGGGTACCTATCGGGCACCCGTGAGACTGGTCGGGGGTCCGGACGGCACTCCGACCAAGGAGGGAAGCGGCGATGGAGCCGATCAAGTGGTTCAGGGAGCTCGGGCGTTCCGACACCCCGCTCGTCGGGGGCAAGGGTGCCAACCTGGGGGAGATGACGGGCGCGGGCCTTCCGGTGCCCCCCGGGTTCGTCATCACCAGCGAGGCCTATCTGGCTGCGCTCGAACAGAGCGGTATCCGTTCCGCGCTCAGGGAACTGCTCGGCGGCCTGGACGCTGACGACCCGGCCAGCCTCGCCGACGTGGCCGAGCGCGCCCAGGCACTCGTCCACCAGATGGACATCCCGCCCGAGCTCGGACGGGCCGTGCTCGACAGCTACCACAAGCTCGGTGACGGCATCCGGGTGGCGGTGCGGTCCTCGGGGACGGGTGAGGACACCTCGGACACCTCGTTCGCCGGCATGAACGCGACCTACACCAACGTGTCCGGGGACGAGGAGCTCCTCCGGCGGCTCGTCGACTGCTGGACCTCCGCCTACGGGCAACGGGTCATCGCCTACCGTGCCGTCGAGAGGATCGAAGGCGAGCCCGAGCTCGCGGTCATCGTCCAGGAGATGGTGGCCTCCGAGCGCTCCGGGGTGATGTTCACCGCCGACCCGGCCACCGACGCGACCGACCGCGTCATCATCGAAGCGGCCTTCGGCCAGGGCGAGGTCGTGGTGTCCGGCATGGTCGAGCCGGACACGTACGAGGTGGTCAAGGAGGGCCCGAAGGTCCAGAGCGTGCGGGTCGGGCACCAGGCCCTGGAGATCGTCCGCGGGGCCGACGGCGCCGACCGACAGGTGACGCTGTCCGCCGCCGACGGGGGCCGGCGGGTGCTTTCCGATCAGGAGATACTGGCGTTGGCCGAGCTCGGACTGGCCGTCGAGCGCCACTATGGTTCGCCCCAGGACATCGAGTGGGCCATGGCCGGGGGCACCACGTACCTCGTCCAGTCCCGCCCGATCACCACCCTCCACGCTGCCGACGAGCCGACTGCAGGCGCCCCCCGGGTGCTGGTCCGGGGGCTGGCCGCGTCCAGGGGAACGGCGGCGGGCACGGTCCGGGTCCTGCAGTCGCCCGAGGAGGGAAGCCGGTTGCTCGGGGGCGAGGTGCTGGTGGCGCCGATGACCAGCCCGGACTGGGTGCCCGCCATCCGCCGCGCTGCGGCCCTGGTGACTGACGGCGGTGGCATGACCTGCCACGCTGCCATCGTGGCGCGCGAGCTCGGCGTACCCTGCGTGGTCGGCACGCGCACGGCCACGTCGGTGCTCCGGGACGGCGAGGTCGTGACCGTCGACGGAACCCACGGTCTGGTGATGGAGGGCACTGTTCCGGAGCCGGAGGCCACGACGGCGCCAGCGCCGAGCCTCTCACTCGCTCCTGCGTCCGTCGGATCGCCCGGGGCCCACGCCACCCGGCTGTACGTGAATCTCGCTGTCGCCGAGCACGCCGAGGAGGTGGCGGCGATGGACGTCGACGGCGTCGGTCTCCTGCGGGCGGAGTTCATGGTCGCCGACGCCCTCGACGGGGTCCATCCCCGGCTCCTGCTCCAGCGTGGCAAGCAGCAGACCTTCGTGGACACGATGTCGGAGTCCCTCCTGCAGATCACCCGGGCCTTCGCGCCGCGCCCGGTGGTGTACCGGAGCATCGACTTCCGCAGCAACGAGTTCCGTGGTCTGGAGGGCGGCGAGGAGTTCGAGCCGCACGAGGAGAATCCGATGATCGGCTACCGGGGGTGCTTCCGGTACGTGGACCAGCCGGACCTGTTCCGCCTGGAGCTCGACGTCCTGGGGATGGTCGCCGCGGAGACTCCGAACCTCCGCCTGATGCTCCCCTTCGTCCGGACGGCCTGGGAGCTCGAGCGCTGCCTCGAGATCATCGACGACCACCCGGGGGGCCGAGCGCTCCCGGTCTGGGTGATGGCCGAGGTCCCCTCCGTTGCCTACTGGATCCCGACCTACGCACGGCTGGGGATCGAGGGGGTGTCCATCGGTAGCAACGACCTCACCCAGCTCACCCTCGGCGTGGACCGCGACTCCGCCGTGTTGGCGGAGCTCTTCGACGAGGCCGACCCCGCCGTGCTCGACGCCATTTCCCGGATCGTGCAGGCCTGCCACGACTCGGGGATCACCTCGTCGCTGTGCGGGCAGGCGCCGTCGAACCGCCCCGAGTTCGCCGAGTTCCTTGTGCAGCTGGGCATCACCTCGATCTCGGTCAACCCCGATGCGGCGGCCGCCGTCCGCCGGACCATTGCGGACGCCGAGTGGCGCATCCTGCTCGAGAACGCCGACCCGGATCATCGCGGTCCGGCCCGCGCTCCCGCCCCGATGCATCGCGCCACCGGCCGGCCGGGGTCGGGACGCGGGACGTTTGGCCCTACCCCGTAGACGGCGTCGGCGACACGATGGGAGGTACGGGGCATCGGCCCGCCGGGAGCGGACAGCAGAGGAGCGCGAGATGACGGTGCGACTGGCGATCAACGGATTCGGGCGTACCGGGCCGGGGCTGAAACGGGCGGCATTCGGCTCGTCGGACGACCTCGTGGTCGTAGCGGTCAACGACCAGGGTGCTCGGGAGGCGCTCGCCGGTTACGACAACCAGTCGGCCCACCCGGCCCCACTGGACGGGTTTGCCATCGTCGGCGCCGCGGCCCGGCGCTGACAGGACTCCACGGGGCCGTTGCGATGTTCCAGATCCGCATCCACGGGCGAGGCGGCCAGGGCGTGGTCACCGCGGCGGAGGTCCTGTCGATGGCCGCGTTCGCCCAGGGGCGCACTGCCCAGGCCTTCCCGAGTTTCGGGTCCGAGCGGATGGGTGCACCGGTCGTCTCCTTCTGCCGCATCGACGACCATCCCATCCGCACGAGGGAGCCGGTGATGGAGCCGGACGCGCTCATCATTCAGGACGCCACGCTGATCCACCAGGTCGACCTCTTCGCAGGGCTCCGACGGGAGGCCTACGTCATCATCAACACGTCCCGCACCCTCGACCAGCTCGGCCTCGGCGAGTTCTCCGGTCAGCTGGATCCAGATCGCCTCCTCACCTGCCCGGCCACCGAATTCGCCCTCGAGCAGCTCGGCCGGCCGCTGCCCAACGCCGCCCTGATCGCCGGGTTCGCAGCACTGACCGGCGAGATCTCACTCGACGCCATCGATACCGCCATCCGGCAGCGCTTCGGTGGCCCGGTCGGTGAGCGCAATGTCGCCGCGGCCACCGCCGCCTACCGGTTCGTCGCCGATGCCCGAGCGGAGAGCGCCCATGTTGCGGCAGATTGAAGGCTCCCGCGCCGTCGCCGAGACGGTCGCGTGCTGTCGCCCGCAGGTGATCTGCGCCTATCCGATCTCACCCCAGACCCACATCATCGAGGCGCTCAGCGCCATGGTGAAGGCCGGCGATCTCACGCCGTGCGAGTTCATCAACGTCGAATCCGAGTTCGCAGCCATGTCCGCTTCGATCGGGGCCTCGGCGGCCGGGGCCCGCGCCTACACGGCGACCGCCAGCCAGGGGCTCTTGTACATGATCGAGGCCGTCTACAACGCATCCGGGCTCGGGCTCCCGATCGTCATGACCCTCGCCAACCGGGCCATCGGGGCCCCGATCAACATCTGGAACGACCACAGCGACGCCATGGCTGTCCGCGACTCCGGATGGATCCAGCTCTTCGCCGAGACCAACCAGGAGGCTGCGGACCTGCACATCCTGGCCTTCCGCCTCGCCGAGCAGCTCTCGCTGCCGGTGATGGTGTGCATGGACGGCTTCATCCTCACCCACGCGGTGGAGGGAATCGACGTGGCCGAGCAAGGTGCGGTCGACGCATTCCTCCCCTCCTACGAGCCTCGCCAGGTGCTCGATCCCGACGAGCCCGTCTCGATCGGCGCCATGGTCGGCCCGGAGGCGTTCGAGGAGGTGCGCTATCTCGCGCATCTCCGACAGCTCGAGGCGCTGGATCTCATCCCGGCCCTTGCCGCCGAGTTCGAGTCGATGTTCGGACGCCCCAGTGCCGGCCTCCTCAGTTCCTATCGGATCGAGGACGCGGAGACCGTCGTCGTCGCGATGGGCTCGGTGCTGGGGACCATCAAGGACGCCGTCGACGCCCGGAGGGACGAGGGCGACCGAGTGGGCGTGCTCGCGATCACCGCGTTCCGGCCGTTCCCGCGCCAGGCGGTCCGCGATGCGCTGGCGGGCGCCCGATCGATCGTCGTGGTCGAGAAGGCGTTCAGCATCGGGTTCGGGGGCGTGCTCTCCACCGACGTCGCCATGGCGACCCATGACCACGCGTGTTCCCTGCGAACGGTGGTCGCCGGGCTCGGCGGGCGCCCGATCACTCGTCGCTCCCTCGAGGGGATGCTCGACACCGCCGTCCGGGACGAGCTCGACACCCTCACCTTTCTCGACCTCGACACAGGGATCGTCGAGCGCGAGCAGCTCCGGATGGCGGAGACGAGGCGCTCGGGTCCGTCGGCGGAGCACGTCCTGCACGGCCTGCAGTCAGGGCCCCGACCGGTGGACCGGCCCGTACCGTGAGCACCGAGCCGGTTCGCTTCTACCAGGTCGGTAGCTTCGCGGTGGGCAATCGCCTCCTCGAGGACCGCGATCGCACCGTCCAGTCCGAACCGCGCCGGAGCAACTCGCTCGACTCGGGCCACCGCGCCTGCCAGGGGTGCGGTGAGGCGCTCGGTGCCCGCTACGCACTCGACGCGGCAATGCGGGCCACCGGCGGTCGGTTGGTGGCTGTCAACGCGACCGGGTGCCTCGAGGTGTTCTCCACCCCGTATCCGGAGTCCTCGTGGCGGATCGCCTGGCTCCATTCGCTGTTCGGCAACGCTCCCGCGGTCGCCACCGGGGTGGCAGCGGCGCTACGGGTGCTCGGGAAGGGTGACACCCGGGTCATCGGGCAGGCCGGCGACGGCGGAGCGGTCGACATCGGCTTCGGATGCCTCTCGGGCATGTTCGAGCGCAACGACGACGTGCTGTTCATCTGCTACGACAACGAGGCGTACATGAACACTGGCGTACAGCGCTCGGGGGCCACACCCCCAGCGGCGCGGACAGCCACCACCGAGGCGGTCGGGCGCGATCCGGGCAACGTCTTCGGCCAGGGAAAGGACCTGCCCCGCATCGCCATGGCCCACGGCGTCCCCTATGTCGCCACCGCCACCGTCGCCGACCTCCACGACCTCGAGCGCAAGGTCGAACGGGCGATGGAGTTCGACGGGGCCCGCTACCTGCACCTCCTGGTCCCGTGCCCGCTCGGCTGGGGCTCGGCTCCGAGTGACACGATCCGCGTGGCCCGCCTGGCCCAGGAGACCGGGCTCTTCCCGGTCTACGAGGCTGCGTTCGGCGAGGTCACCGCGGTCTCACCGATCCGCCGCCGGATGCCGGTGGAGGCCTATCTGTCGCTCCAGGGCCGCTACGCCCACCTCTTCGGCGAGCATCCCCGCCCCGACGTCATCGCCCGCATCCAGGCCATGGCCGACGACAACATTGAACGGTACGGGCTCCTCTCCGGCTACGACTACGGCGCCGATCGCGGCGGGGACGAGAACTGATGGACCTCCCCTTCGCCATCACGCTCGACGTGGGCTCGAGCCACGCCAACCACACCGGCTCGTGGCGGGTGAACCGTCCGATCTACGTCGACCGGCTCCCGCCGTGCAACGACACCTGCCCGGCCGGCGAGAACGTCCAGCAGTGGCTGTACCAGGCGGAGTCCGGGGGCTACGAGCGAGCCTGGCGCCAGCTCGTCGAGGACAACCCCTTCCCGGCCGTGATGGGCCGGGTCTGCTACCACCCCTGCGAGACGGCGTGCAACCGGGCCCAGCTCGACGAAGCGGTCGGGATCAACGCCGTGGAGCGCTTCCTCGGCGACCTGGCCATCGAGCAGGGCTGGGCCTTGCCGCCACCCGGGCCCGAGAGCGGCAAGCGGATCCTCGTAGTCGGCGGCGGCCCGGCCGGGCTGAGTGCCGCCTACCATCTGCGACGCCTCGGCCACGGGGTCCGGCTCGTCGACTCGGCTCCCGCACTCGGCGGGATGATGCGTTACGGGATCCCCGCCTACCGGCTCCCCCGCACCGTCCTCGACGCCGAGGTGGCGCGGATCGTCGGGCTCGGTGTCGAGGTCGAGCTCGAGCACACCGTCCGCGACGTCGAGCAGGAGCGCGCTGCGGGATCGTTCGACGCGGTGTTCCTGGGCGTGGGCGCCCAACTCGCCCAGCGGGTCGACATCCCGTCGGGGGACTCCTCTCGGATGCTCGATGCCATCTCCTTCCTCCACCGGGTCGGCGAGGGGGACCCACCGCTGCTCGGGCGCCGCGTCGCCGTGTACGGCGGGGGTGACACCGCGCTGGACACCGCCCGGACGGCGCGCCGCCTCGGGGCGACCGAGGCCGTGGTCATCTACCGCCGCAACCGGGAGCATATGCCGGCTCACGAGGACGAGGTGGAGGAGGCCCTGGCCGAGGGGGTGACCGTCCGCTGGCTCTCGACGGTGAGCCGGCTCGACGGCGACCGCGTCGTGCTGGAGAAGATGCGCCTGGACGACCGGGGCTTTCCCGAGGGTACCGGTGAGTTCGAGGAGCTCGGCGCCGACTCCCTCGTCCTCGCTCTCGGCCAGACTGCGGACCTCTCGCTCCTCGACCGCGCGCCCGGGGTGGACGTCGAGGAGGGCGTGGTCCGGGTGCTCCCGACCATGATGACCGACGAGCGAGGCCTCTTTGCCGGCGGGGACACTGTGCCGTCGCCTCGGACAGCGACGGCGGCGATCGGCCACGGCCGGCAGGCAGCTGCCGGCATCCACGCCTTCCTGGCCGGAACCGAGCTCGCGGAGCCCGAACGCGGCGTTGTCGCCTCCTTCGAGCACCTCAACACGTGGTACTACGCGGATGCTCCCCGGACGAAGCGCCCCGAGCTCGAGCAGGCACGACGGCAGACCACCTTCGACGAGGTCATCGGCGGCCTCACCGAGGAGAACGCCCTGTTCGAAGCACGCCGCTGCCTCTCGTGCGGGAACTGCTTCGAGTGCGACAACTGCTTCGGGGTCTGCCCGGACAACGCGGTCCTCAAGTTCGGGCTCGGGCGTAGCTACGAGATCGACTACGACTACTGCAAGGGCTGCGGGATCTGCGTGCAGGAGTGCCCCTGTGGCGCGATGGTGATGATCCCCGAGGAGCTCTGAGGACCGGTCAGACGACGGGCCCCGGGCGGCCACCCTCGGACGGTGGAGCGAGCGTCGAGCGGGCACGGACCGTGGCCTCGAAGGCGTCGGGATCGTCAGGGGTGATGAACGGCCGCACGAAGCCACCGAGATCGAGGATGAACCCGACGTCCTTGCCGGGGCGCCCCGGGTCGAGGTTCGCCCAGTAGTGCGGGTTGGCCGTTCCCCAGATGCGACCCTTGCCGGTGAGGGTGCCGATGCCGACGCGCCGTAGTGAGCGGATCGACCCGTAGGGGATGTGCTTGGAGCCCCACGGGAAGTAGTACCCGCGCACCCGAATGTGGTCGGGCAGGCACTCGATCCACCGGTCGCGGTATCCGTCCGACATCGGCCGACCTCCTGTCCTGGCAACGCTAGTGGCCGGAGAGGACCGGCACCTACGGGGTCACGGTGACGTGCAGCTGCCACAGCCGGGCCAGCGCCGGGCAGGCCTGTCCCGGTGGGCACAGCACGGACCCGCCTGCAGACACGGTCGCCTGGCCGACCCGTGCGGCCTGCAGCACGGCGCTGAGCGAGCCCGATGGCTGCCGTTGCACGTCGGCCACCTCCACCGCGCCCGTGTCGCTCGTCGGGGTGTTCCAGCTGAACCCGGCATCGAGCACGATGGAGATGGTGCCGCCGACCCGGGTGGAGACGTCGCACGGCTCGGGCCGTGAGGTGATCACCACACCGGGTCCCGCCACGACCCCGCAGGGCGCCCCGGCGGGACCGGACGTGGTGGTTGGCGCCGTCGACCCCGGCGTCGGCCGGGTGGACGCCGGGCTGCCGGTCGGGGGGGTGGCCGAGGAGCCGCAGGATGCCAGGAGGGTAGTGGCCACCGACAAAGCAACGAGCAGGAGAAGGTCCGTCGACCGGGGATGCTTCCGTGTCGGCACCCCTCGAGTGTCCCACGGGGCCCCCGCCGGCGGGACCGGGCCCGCGCGGCCTTCAGAACCAGCGCCGTAGCCTCTCCTCGTCGAGCTGACGCCAGGCCGACCGCCACCGCCTCCGCAGCTTCCGCTGCACCCGGGCCTGCTCGGCGGCCAGGCGTCCCGCGGCGTAGGCGACCACGGGGGTACCGCCGAGGGCCTGGGCCTCGAGCCATGCCTCCGCGCTCACCGCGTCGTGGTGGTCCCCGAGGACGGTCTGCACCTGCTCGGCCGCGGCGGCGAGGCGCCGAGCCGGCTTGCCGACGACCGGGATCGACGTCTCGGCCGCATAGCGGAGCTCCTTGGACCGGATGCGGATGCGGTGCAGCTCACGGTCGGTCGGATGAGGGCCCGCCGACTGCACCGTACGGCGGAGCGCCCTCCAGCGCCGGCGGACCATCCGGGGCAGCACCCTTGCGGCGCGGTCCACGTCCGACGGTGCCCGACCCGTGCCGCGTCGAGCCGGTGGGCGCGGCACGAACGGAGGGAGCCGTGCAGCGGCCTCCAGCTGGTCGAGCAGGACGAGGTACCGCTCCCCGGCGAGCACAGCGGCCAATTCGAGGCAGTCCTCCCTCCGCCGTCCCTCGAGGATGGAAAGGAGCTCCCGCCGTCCGAGTGCGACCACCGACGGGTCGCCGCTGTCGGCCCGGAGATGGTCGGCCAGGACGTCCGCGTCACGGATCTTGCCCAGCACCTCACCCAGCCCCCGGAGCTCGTCGCGGACCGGCCCCACCCACGTCGGATCCAGTAGTGGGGCGAGCATCTTCAGGTCTGACCGGAGACGCCGGGCGGCGACCCGGGCCTGATGGATGCTACGCACCGGTGGGTCCGCGAGGTCGGTCCGCATCCGGTAGTCGTGGTCCAGGAGCTCGTCCACTCCTGCGGTGATCCGGGCCCGCACCACGTCCCCGGCCGAGGACCGGCGCCTCCTGCCGGCTCCCGGTCCCTTCGACCCGGCGGGGGCGAGCCCGAGGGCGCGGGCCAGCTTCGCCCGGTTGTCGGGCACGGCGCCGGCCCGTCCGAGGATCCGGAACACCGGCACGGCCGACATTCCGCCACCCGGCGCCAGCTCCAGCTCGAGCTGGCGGAAGCCAGCGGCGGGCCGGCTACCGCTGCTGTCGACCACGGCGACCACGTCGTCGTCGAGCTCGCCGAAGAAGGTCCCGGCCGAGTCGTACAGGGCAAGGCGGCGCCTGGTGGTGTCCAGCTCTGCGATCGGGCGCAACGGCGAGTGACGGACGATCCCCCGGAGCAACGCCGTCGCCCCGGAGGGCATCTCCCCTCGCGACCCGGACCAGGTGAGCTCGGTCCGATCGAGGGTCGGGCCGGTGCCCCCCGCCGGGAGCTTGACCGTCCACGCCCCGGCCCCCGCCCCCTCGCCCGTCCGGTGGCGGAAGGTGATCCCGCGCGCCCACAACCCGAGATGCGGCGTGTCGAAGTACTCGGCGCGCAGGTGCCGGTCGCTCAGCGGGACCACGGTCGGCACCACGGCCCGTAGGTCGGGGAGCTCGAAGGCCGGGTCCACGTCGAACTTGGCCTCACGCTCGATCGGACCCGCACCGGGCCGTGGAGGACCGGCGCTCAACCCGTTGCCGCAGGCGCCGGCCGCCCGGTGGGCCTGGACCCGTCCGAGGTCTGCCCGAGGCCCACCCCGGTCCACGACGAGCCGGCCGTGGGCTCCTCGGCGATGTGCGGGCGCACCACCACCACCGAGCACATGGCGTGATGGGCACACTGGTCGGCGACCGATCCGAGCAGGGCATCGTGAAATCCTCCGTGCCCCCGGAACCCGAGTACCAGGAGATCGGCCGTCCGGCAGGCGTCGAGGAGGGCGGGCACGGTGGCGCCGAGGCGGGAGCTGGCCGTGAACGGCACGTCAGGCGCTCGCACGGCCGCCTGCTCGGTGGCCGCCGCCGTGATCTCCCGGGCGGCCACTTCGTAACCATCGGAAGGAGGCTTGGCGATGGCGTAGACGGGCGGCAACTGCCAGGCGAAGACCGCCTCGACCGACGCCGATCGGCGCTGCGCCTCCTCCAGCGCCCACTTGAGGGCGCGGGTGGAGCCGAGCGAGCCGTCGACCCCGACCACGATGCGAGGCTCAGCGGACACGTGCACCGCTTCCTCCGCCTTGGAGCGGACGACGGCGACGGGGCAGTGGGCGTACTGGATGCACTGGTCACTCACCGATCCGAGCAGCAACCCCTTGAACCCCCCCTGGCCCCTGGCCCCTACGACCAGGAGCTCCGCCGGGCGACTGGCCACGATCAGGATCAGTCCGGGGGGCCATTCGGCCACGTTGCCCCGCACCACGACCGACGGCTGTCGGGTCGCCACGAGGCCCACCGCCTCGTCGAGGATCGCCTCGGCCGGCGAGAGGTCGGACGAGCCGAACTCGTACCATCCGGGGACATGCTGGCCCTTCACCTTGCCGAACTGGGCGCACACGACGTCGAGTGGGCCGGCGCGGACCGCCGCCTCGTCGGCAGCCCACTTGAGCGCAAGCCTCGCGTGGGCCGAGCCGTCGACCCCCACGACCACGGAACCCTCGCCCCGTCCGCCGTGCGCCCCTCGCTGATCGCGTGCCATGGCTGACGCCTCCGTCGGTCCGTGCGCTGCTACGGGTGGACGATGACCGACGTGTCGCCGTCCCGCGCCCGCATCAGCTCACCCATGGTCATGGCTACGTCCTCGACCAGATACGGACTGAGGGCGACATTGCTCGAGCGACGGCTCACCGTGACCCGGCTGCGACGCTTCTCGGGATGCTTCATCGCTCCGACCCCTTTCGTTCGGCACCCACGTGCCGTCTTTCCCCATTGCAGGCCAGATCGGACCGACGGCATAGGGCCAAAGGTCCCGCGGGTGCACCGCCGGTCGGGCGGCGGGTCCCCATCGCCGCGGATGGGCGGGGGTCCGGGGACCTTTGGCCCTTGTGCCCCTAGCGGTGAGGCCCAGGATGGTGCACGATGGAACGATCACCGGGACGAGCCGGGGACACGACACAGCGGGACCGCATCCGAGCGCCGTCACCGCTGCCACATGAGGCACTCGGAATGCGATGGAGGTCACCATGACGGGCAAGAAGGATGAACTGCCGAGCATCGGTCTGGCCTGCCAACCCCACGTCTGCGCCGCCCAGAAGCCCGGACCCCCCGAGTTCCAGCTCGAGCGGCTCACCCCTCTCATCCACGACCTGCTCACCTGGGACCTGGTCCGGCGCTCGGACTCCGGCGGCTTCGAGCTCCGCGAGGACGTGCAGCAACGCCTCGAGGAGCTGTCCTCCTCCCGCTCGGTGCACGCCGCCGAGGTCTACGTGGGGCGCCGGTGCGAGCGGTGCGGCGCCCTCTCGGTCACGCGGCTGGTCGGCGGGATGCGGACGTGCTCGAACTGCAGCAGCGCGCTCGACCGACCCTCGGCGTCGATCGGGGACGAACCGGCCCCGCCGGACGCCCCGCCGGTTCCCTCCCGGTCGCGCTGGCACCGGAAGGCGGGCTGAGCGGAGGCACGGGGAAGCCCGCTCAGGGGCGGCCCTCTGCGACGCTCACCCGTGAGCGGACCACCGGACCTGGCCGCCCGACCCGGCCACCAGTCCCTCGAGTTCGGCCAGGATGTCGTCCTCGAGATCGTCCGCCAACCGCAACGAGTGCCCTTGCAGGTCGAGCCGGCGACCGCCCTCGGCGAGCAGCTCCTCCACTGCGGAGACCAGGTCCGACAGCGTGGCCCGGTCGAGGGTCCCCCGCAGCCGGATGATGACCGGCTCCTGCCCGTCCACCCACATCTCGAGGGCGACGTCGTTCCTCCAGTCCCCCCGGCACCGGCAGGTTACGCACTCCGCCGCGCCCCGCTCGGCATCCGACATCACCGTGGTCACGTCGGCTCCACGGGGGCCCAGGAGGGTACGGCTGGGGCCGCCGCCCACCCGGGGGCACATCGCCCCGGCCCATTTCGCGCTCGGCGTGCACTGGCCATCGGTGACTCCCCCATCCGGTACCCAGCCTGTTCCCCCATGTTCCGGCGGCCGGGCACCCCGCCATAGGGTCGAAAGTCCCATCCCGCACATCCCGATGCCGCTCCTTCGTGACGTTTGGCCCTAGTCCGACCTGCGCTCCTCCCCCACGGTGGAAGGGACCAGATGTCGGGGAAGGAGTGGAGATGCCCGAGGCCACCCACGTTCAGACCGATGACGACGGGCCCGACGGTGCCGGCAGCGGACGCGGGCCCGGCCGGCAACCGGGCCCGTCACCGGTTCACGACGTCGCCGAGGGAACGCTTCGACGCGACCGTGAGCTGTAGCCGGGCGGCCACCGCTTCCCCTCACCGCCACGCGGAGGGTGATCGGCGGCCCGCGGTCCCATGATGGGCGGGTCCGTCTACCTCGAGCTCCTCCACTCCGCCCTGGAGGAACGGGAGCGGGCCGGCGGGGCGCCGTCGGCCCGAGCGGCACTGGCCGAGTTGGTCCGGTGCCGACGCCAGACGCTGTGGAACCAGCGGTCCCCCGCCAATCCGGACTGGGCCGTCGGCGCGCTCGCCGACCAGCTGGCCTACGACATCGCCCTCATCCGATACGCCCGCTGCGTCGGCATCGACTGCGACCCTGACCGCTTCGGATGGCCCCACGGGGAGCGTGAGACGATCGAGCAGATCCTCACCGCCCGCGGGCTCCCCCTGGGCGGCTGAGCCAGCGACCGTCAGGTCCCGGTGGCGTCGTTCCGGCGGGCCTGGGCCGAGCGCTCGGCGATCCGGGAGGCGTAGCTGGCCGCCTGGGTCCTCCGCTCCATGCCCAGCTTGGCCAGGAGGTTGGACACGTAGTTCTTGACCGTCTTCTCTGCCAGATAGAGCGTGCCGGCGATCTGGCGATTGGTCTGGCCGTCGGCCACCAGGTCGAGGATGCGCCGCTCCTGGGGGGTGAGGGTGGCCAGCAGCGGGTCTTCCTCGGGGCTCTCCCGGAGCCGTTCGAGCACCCGCTCGGTCAGCGCCGGATCGAGCAGCGACTCACCCGCGGCGACCCGTCGGACGTCGTCCACCAGGCTCGATGCACCGACCTGCTTCAGGACGTAGCCCGCCGCACCGGCCATGATGGCGGCGAACAGGGCTTCGTCGTCTGCGTAGGAGGTCAGCATCACGCAGGCGATCTCCGGGGACGCCGACCGGATCTCACGACAGACCTCGATGCCGCTGCCGTCGGGCAGGCGCACGTCCAGGATGGCCACCTGTGGTTGGGTGGGGGGGATCCGGGCCAGGGCCTCGGCGGCAGTCGCCGCCTCGCCCACCACGACGAACTCCCGCTCGGCCTCGAAGAGCGACCGCAGCCCGGCCCGAACGATCTCATGGTCGTCGAGGAGGAACACCCTGATGCTCAAAGCAGCTCCTCCATGCGCATTCACCAGATTATACCCGGTGGTGGCCGGCTGCCAGGGTGCGCGGCCGTGTCCAGGCGGGCCCACCCTGGCGGGTGCACCCAGGCGGGCTTGCGCCGATCCGTGACGCGCTACTGTGCACCAAGGGAAGCGTGTTGAACGACATGCCGGTCCCCGGCTTGGAGGGCTTCGTGCCGTACCACTCGATCGACGATCCGGCGAAGCTCCGACGGGTACTCGAGGCGGTGCTCCTCCTCGAGTCGGATCTCGAACTCTCCGTCCTGCTGCGCCATGTGATCGAGGAAGCCCGGTCGATGACCAACGCCCGCTACGGCGCCCTCGGGGTCCTGAACGGGGATGGCACGGCCCTTTCCGAATTCCTCACCAGTGGGCTCGAGCAAGACCAGGAGGACCGAATCGGTGCCCGTCCCACCGGTAAGGGCGTGCTCGGGCTGCTCATCACCGACCCCAGGCCCCTGCGCCTGGCCAACCTGGGCTCGCACGCGGAGAGCTACGGCTTCCCCCCGGGTCACCCCACCATGGGCTCGTTCCTGGGCGTGTCCATCGTGGTGCGGGACGAGGTCTACGGCAATCTCTACCTCACCGACAAGCTCGGCTGGTCGGAGTTCACCCAGGACGACGAGGCGTTGGTCGGCGCCCTCGCCGCCGCCGCCGGTATCGCCATCGAGAACGCCCGGCTCCACGAGCGGGTGCAGGCGGCCGCGATCTACGAGGAGCGGGACCGGCTGGCCCGGGACCTCCACGACACGGTCATCCAGCGGCTGTTCGCCGTCGGTCTCTCGCTCCAGAGCCTGGTCGGGGTACCGGAGGTCGCCCCGGTCTCCGGTCGGCTGCAGGCGACGGTGGGCGACATCGACGACACCATCCGACAGATCCGGGCCAGTATCTTCGAGCTCACCTCGAGTGACGGCGATCGCGGCGTGCGGGCCTCCGTGCTCACGCTTGTACAGGACCTGAGGCCGCTGCTGGGGTTCGACGCGAGAGTGGTGTTCGACGGTCCCGTCGACACCGCGATCTCGACGACCGTGTCGGAGCACCTCCTGGCCGGCGTCAGGGAGGCGGTCACCAATGTCGCCCGGCACGCCGAGGCGACGGAGGCGACGGTGACCGTCGTGGTGGCGGAGGGGAACTGCCGGCTCGAGGTCGCCGACAACGGCAGAGGGCTCGGCGGGCCGTCGAACGGTGACGGAGGGCTGGGGTTGGTCAATCTGCGCCGTCGGGCGGAAAAGCTGCACGGGACCTTCGAGGCCCGGAGCCCGGAGTCGGGGGGGACCGTGCTCACCTGGCTGGTGCCCATCGGGGCCTGAGTCCTGACGGTCAGGTGACGACGGGTTCGCAGGTCAGGACGGGTGTTCGGGTCCCACCCCGTTGGGACCAACGGCCCTACTGCCTCCCCGCTCCCTTCCGTAACGTGCACTGGTAGAGCGCCCCCGGCCGTGGAGCGCCGCCGAGCAGCGACCCGGGCTCAGCGCCCGGCGCGAGTGCAGTGGAGGCATCGTGACCAACATCACGGAACTGGCACCCCCGACAGGAGCATCACCGGAGGAACCCGGGACGACGGACGGGGGGCTCTCCACGCGGAACGAGAGCAAGGCCCGTGCCCTTGGGCTGACCTCGGCCACCGGGCTGGTCATCGGCAGCATCGTCGGGACGGGCGTGTTCACGATGCCGGCCGTGCTGGCCGGGGCCGGGACCATGGGGATCGCGGTCCTGGGCGTCATCGCCGTCGGTGCGATGCTCCTGGCCGTGCTGTTCGGGCAGCTCACGAGGCGGGTGCCCAACAGCGATGGAGGGCTCTACGCCTACTCCCGCCATGAATTCGGAGACTTCGCCGGGTACCTCGTCGGCTGGTGCTACTGGGTCCAGTCTTGGGCCGGCAACGCGGCCATCGTCTCGTCCTGGGTGTTCTACGTCGACGCCCTGTTCGGCTTCACCCATCCGTCCGGCATCGAGAACTGGGGCATCGCCATGGTGGGCCTATGGGTGCCGGCCATCGTGAACCTGGTGGGCGTCCGCCAGATGGCGTGGTTCCAGAACATCACCGTCGTCCTCAAGTTCCTCCCACTGCTGTTCGTCGGCGTAGTCGGCTGGTTCTTCGTGGACAAGGCCAATTTCGGGCCGTTCAATGCATCGGGAGGCAGCCTCTACAGCGGCATCGGGATCGCCGCTGGAGTGGCGCTCTTCTCCTTCATCGGGGTCGAGGCGGCCGCCATCACCGCCAAGCGGGTGAAGAACCCCCGCGTCAACGTCGGTCGGGCCTCGCTCCTCGGCACCGCGCTCAGTGCCGTCCTCTACGTACTGGTCACCGCAGCGGTGATGGGGCTGGTGTCCCACCACGGGCTGGTCAACAACGGCTCGCCGTTCGTCAACGCCTTCCAGTCCATCTTCCCCCACAGCGCCTGGGCCGGGAAATTCATCGCCGCCATCGCCGTGGTGTCGGGCATCGGAGCCCTGAACGGCTGGACCCTCATCGTCACCGAGACGTCCCGAGCCATCGCCCAGGACGACATGTTCCCCCGGCCCTTCGCCTGGCAGGATCGCAAGGGCACGGCCTGGTTCGGCATTCTGGTCGGGACCGCGCTGCCGTCGCTGCTCATGCTGTGGCGCTACACCACCACGTCAGGGCTGACCGTCTTCACCTACCTGGTCGATCTCACCGTGGTGACCGTGGCCATCCCCTATTTCATGTCGGCCATCGCCCAGCTCACCTACCTGGTGTCCCGTCGTCGGAAGGTGCAGGGCTGGCTGCTGGCCCGTGACCTCTCGGTGGCGGGGGCCAGCGTCCTGTTCTCGATGTGGGTGACGTTCGCCTCCGGCTACCAGGTCGTCTACCAGGCCCTGGTCGTCATCCTGGCCGGTCTCATCCTGTACGCCTTCCTGAACGCCCGGCGCCAGCGTCTCGGCGAGGCCAGGGAGCCGGTGGACCTTCCCGACGATGAGCCGGCAGCCGAGCTGTCCACATCGACCTGAGCTGACCTTCACCTCCGAGCCGACGAGCATCACCGACACAGAAGTCCCGACGAGAGGAACCCTCATGACGTTCAACGTGGCATCCGAAGTCGGTCAGCTCCGCCAGGCCATCGTTCACCGCCCCGGGCTCGAACTCTCCCGGCTCACCCCCGAGAACATCGGCGAGCTGCTGTTCGACGATGTGATGTGGGCGAAGAAGGCCAAGGAGGAGCACGACGCGTTCGCCGAGGCGCTACGCGACAAGGGGGTGCGGGTCCACCTCTACGGTCAGCTGCTGGCTGAGACGCTGGAGCTCCCCGAGGGCCGGTCGTTCGTCCTCGATCGGGTGTGCACCCCCGAGGCCCTCGGACCGTCGCTGGTCGGCCCGGTCCGGCGGCTGCTCGACGATCTGGACGGCGCCGAGCTGTCCCAGTTCCTGGTGGGGGGTGTACTGAAGGCAGACCTGCATCCGCTGCGGGCTCACAGCCTCAAGTGGGAGATGCTGCGGGCGGACGACTTCATCCTCACCCCGCTACCCAACCACCTGTTCCAGCGGGACAACTCCTGCTGGATCTACGGCGGGGTGACCGTCAACCCGATGGCCAAGCCGGCCCGACAGCGTGAATCCCTGCACACCAGGGCCATCTACCGCTTCCACCCGCTGTTCGCCGGCGCCGACTTCATCACCTACTACGGGGACTCCGACCGCAGCTTCCAGCCGGCCACCATCGAGGGGGGCGACGTCCATGTGGTCGGGAACGGGGCGGTGCTGATCGGGATGGGGGAACGGACGACCCCGATGGCGGTGGAGATCCTCGCCCATGCCCTCTTCGACTCGGACCACGCCACCACGGTGGTGGCCATCGAGTTGCCCCGCAGCCATGCCTTCATGCATCTCGACACGGTGATGTCCATGGTCGACCGGGGCACGTTCGTCCTCTATCCCTACTTCGACCGGCACCTGCGGAGCTGGACCATCACCGGCGGCCAGGAGCCGGGCGGACTGACGGTAGCGCGCAATCACGACCTGTGGGAGACCCTGGCCACCCTCCTCGGCATACCGGAGGTGACCGTGCTGACGACGGACGAGGACATCCGCGCCGCAGAGCGCGAGCAGTGGGACGACGGCACGAACTACCTCGCGGTCGCGCCCGGCGTCGTCTTCGGTTACGAGCGGAACGTCGCCACCAATACCATGTTGCGTAAGCACGGCATCGAGGTGGTCTCGATCGCCGGAAGCGAGCTCGGACGGGGCCGCGGTGGTCCGCGGTGCATGACCTGCCCGATCGAGCGCGACCCGGCGTGACGGCCACCACGGAAGGGACGACGGGATGAACTTGCGCGGACGGAGCCTCCTCAAGGAGGCGGACTTCACCAAGGACGAGTTCCTCTCGCTGGTCGACCTGGCCGAGGTGCTGCGCGAGGAGAAGCGGTTCCGGACCGAGCGCCAGCAGATGAAGGGGCGGAACATCGCCCTCATCTTCGAGAAGGCCTCCACCCGGACCCGCTCGGCGTTCGAGGTCGCCGCCCACGACCAGGGGGCCCACGTGACCTATCTCGGGCCGGAGGAGTCCCCGTTCGGTCACAAGGAGACGGCCAAGGACACGGCGCGGGTGCTCGGACGGATGTTCGACGGGATCGAGTACCGGGGGTTCGCCCAGGAGACCGTCGAGACGCTGGCCCAGTACGCCGGCGTGCCGGTGTGGAACGGCCTGACCGACGAGTGGCATCCGACCCAGATGCTGGCTGACATCCTCACGGTGAGGGACTACTCGACCAAGCCGCTGGAGCAGGTGGCCCTCTGCTACCTGGGTGACACCCGCAACAACACGGCGAGCTCCCTCCTGGTCACCGGCGCGCTGCTGGGCATGGACATCCGCCTGGCCGGGCCCGACCGGCTGCTTCCGTCCGACGAGGTCCGGGCGCTGGCCGAGCGCCTGGGTGCGGGGTCCGGGGCACGCATCAGCGTCGGGGCCGACGCCGCCTCCGCCGCGGTTGGCGCCGACTTCCTGTACACCGACGTCTGGGTCTCGATGGGCGAGCCGGCGTCGGCCTGGGCCGACCGGATCGACGAGCTCCTCCCGTACCAGGTGAACGAGGCGCTCATGGCGGCGACCGGGAATCCGGACGTGAAGTTCATGCACTGCCTGCCCGCGCTCCACAACAGGGACACCGAGATCGGCCGCCAGATACACGACACCTTCGGTCTCGACGCCCTCGAGGTCACCGAGGCGGTCTTCGAGTCCCCGGCCTCGATCGTCTTCGACCAGGCCGAGAACCGGCTCCACACCATCAAGGCGGCCATGGTCGCCGCCATCGGCGACTAGATGCGCATCGTCGTGGCCCTCGGCGGGAACGCCCTCCTCGAGCGCGGCGAGACCCCGGACGCGGAGGTGCAAGAGAAGCACGTCCTCCAGGCCGTCGATGCCCTCGCCCCCCTGGTCCGGGACCACGACCTGGTCATCACCCACGGCAACGGGCCCCAGGTCGGACTGCTGGCGCTCGAGAGCGCCAGCGATCCCGGCCTTCCCCACCCGTATCCCTTCGACGTGCTCGGGGCCCAGACCCAGGGGATGATCGGCTACTTCCTCCTGCAGGCCTTCGAGAACGCCCTTCCCGGCCAGCAGGTGGTGAGCCTCATCAGCCAGACACTGGTCGACCCCTGCGACCCGGCCTTCGGGGAGCCCACCAAGTTCGTCGGGCCCGTCTACTCCGAGGACGAGGCACGCCGATTGGCCCGGCTCCGGGGGTGGACCGTGCACCAGGACGGTGCAGCCTGGCGGCGGGTGGTGGCCTCCCCCGAGCCACAGGCGGTCATCGAGATGCCGACCATCAGGATGGTACTGGCCGACGGAGCGGTGGTCGTGTGTGCCGGCGGGGGTGGCATCCCGGTGTGCCGGGGCACGGACGGCCGGCTGCGCGGCGTCGAGGCGGTGATCGACAAGGATCTGACCGCGGCGCTGCTGGCCCACCAGCTCGATGCCCACGCTCTCCTGCTGCTCACCGACGTGGCCTGCGTCGAGTGGGGATTCGGGACCCCGGAGTCCCGTCCGATCCGGCGCGCCAGTCCCGCCGAGTTACGGGCGCAACCCTTCCCCGACGGCTCGATGGGCCCCAAGGTCGAAGCCGCCTGCCGGTTCGTCGAGGCCACCGGCAACCGGGCGGTCATCGGCCGGCTCGAGGACGCCGTCGCCCTGTTGGACGGATCCCGGGGGACCGTGGTGACGCCGGCCGGTTCGGGGACACCGGGTCCGGTCCGCGGCGCCCCGGCGCACGCCAGCGGGGGCGGCCCGGACAGGACCCAATAGCATTGGATCACCGGAGGAGGTAGCGATGACCAGCACGCAGAGCAGCGAGGCCCGTCGGATCGTCGTGGGCACCGACGGCTCACCGTCCTCGGTGACGGCGGTGGAGTGGGCCGCCCGCCAGGCCGAGCTCACCGGGGCGACCCTCGAAGTGTTGATGACGTGGGAGTGGCCGGCCAACTACGGATGGTCGCTCGCCCTGCCGTCCGACTACGACCCGCAGGGCGACACCGAGACGCTGCTCGACCGGGCGATGGCGCCCGTCCGCGCCGCCCACCCCACGGTCCCCGTCGAGCCGACGGTCCTCGAGGGCCATCCCGCCCCCGTGCTGGTCAAGGCCTCCCACGGCGCCGACCTGCTGGTCGTCGGCAGCCGGGGTCACGGCGAGTTCGCCGGCATGCTGCTCGGGTCGGTGAGCGAGCACTGCGTCGCCAACGCCCACTGCCCGGTGGTGGTGGTCCGGGACCACGAGTAGGGCGGCCCCATGAGCCCGTCAGCTGTGGGCCCGTCAGCCCGGCAACGCAGGAGCTTCCCCGGGGCCGGGCACTTTCCGGCTGGGAAATGGGCCATTGGACCCTGCCGACAGCCACGGCCCGTTCCTACAGTGGGAGCATGGGCGTCGGCAGCGAGGTGGTGATCGATCGCGGCGGCCTCGATGCGCTGATCACCGAGCTCCAGTCCCGGGGCTTCAGGACCCTGGGGCCGGTCGTCCGGGACGGCGCGATCGTCCACGGCGCCGTCTCCTCGTCCAGCGACCTCCCGCTCGGCTGGCACGACCACCAGGCGCCGGGCCACTACCGGTTGGAGCAGGGCGAGGGACCGGAGCTGTTCGGATGGGCCGTCGGCCCGGCCTCCTGGAAGTCGGAGTTCTTCGTCCCCGAGGAAGTGGTGTGGCGGGCGTCCGTCGACGGCGATCAGGTGACCTTCACCGAACCCGTGGAGGGCGTCGGTCCGGTTGCCGTCATCGGGGCGCGTCCCTGCGAGCTGTCCGCGCTCTCGATCCTCGACCGGGTGCTCACCGGTGGCTCGGTGGCTGACGACCGCTACGCGGCGCGTCGTGCGGATGCCTTCGTGGTTGCCGTCGAGTGCGGTGCGCCCGCCGCGACCTGCTTCTGCACGTCGATGGGTGCCGGCCCCTCCGCCGGTGCCGGTTTCGACCTCTCACTCACCGAGCTGGTCCCCGGCGACCACCGGTTCTACGTGCGGGTGGGGTCTCCTGCCGGAGCAGAGGTGCTCGCCCGGGTGCCGCAGACTCCGGCCCGCACCGGCGACCAGGAGGAGCGGCAGGCGGTCCTGGTCGGCGCCGAGGCCCGGATGGGCCGCACGCTCGACACCGAAGGCCTGCCCGGCCTGCTCGCCCGTAACCTAGAGCATCCCCGGTGGGAGGAGGTGGCCCAGCGGTGCCTGTCCTGTGGGAACTGCACCCTGGTGTGCCCGACCTGCTTCTGCAGCGACATCACGGACGTGAGCGACGTGAGCGACGCTGTCGAACGCCAGCGCCGGTGGGCCTCGTGCTTCGACATCGACCACTCCTACCTGCACGGCGGCCCGGTGCGACCGACCACCGCCTCCCGGTACCGCCAGTGGCTCACCCACAAGCTCTCGACCTGGTGGGACCAGTTCGACGAATCAGGATGCGTGGGGTGCGGGCGGTGCATCGCCTGGTGCCCGGTCGGGATCGATCTCACCGAGGAGGCCGCAGCCATCCGGGCCACCGACGGAGTGGTGGCGGTCGCCGGAGGCGTGCGGTGAGCGAGTCGGTGGCGGAGGACCTCCGCGCCCACGCATTCCTCGCCGGTCTCCCCGAGGGCACGGTGGATATCATCGCCGGCTGTGCCCGATGGGCCACCTTCGACACCGGCCAGCTCCTCCTGAGGGAGGGTGAGCCGGCCGACACGCTTCATCTGGTCCACCGCGGACGGGTGGTGATCGAGATGCACCAGCCGGGTGACGGGGGCTTGTCGATCGAGACCGTCGGCGCCGGGCACGTGGTGGGGATCTCCTGGGTCTCACCCCCGTACCGCTGGCAGTTCGACGCCCGCGCCCTCGAGCCGGTGACCACCATGGCCGTCGACGTCGGGCAGCTCCGGGCCGAGTTGGGCCGGCGACCGGCCCTCGGCTTCGCCCTGCTCGACCGCCTGGCGTCCGTGCTGGCCGAGCGCCTGCAGTCGACTCGCATCCGAGTCCTCGACCTCCACCGCCTCGATGATGACCGTCCGCGCTGAGCCGACACCGGAGCCGAGGACCGGCCACAGTCCGCTCACCCCGGCGCCCTACCGCGTCGTGGGGCGGCGGGCGGAGGTCGGCGACGTGGTCACCCTCTCGCTCGAGCCGGCCGGTACGTCGCTGGCACCGGACTTCGTCCACGGCCAGTTCAACATGGTCACCGCGTTCGGGGTCGGCGAGGTGGCCATCTCGATCTCGAGCGCTCCGGGCGCCGCCGGGCCGATCGAGCACTCGATCCGCGACGTCGGCGCGGTGACCCACGCACTGTGCTCCGCCCCAATCGGTGCCGTTCTCGGCGTGCGGGGCCCGTTCGGGACCGGCTGGGAGGTCGACCACTTCGAGGACGGGGTCGACGTGGTCGTGGTCGCCGGCGGGATCGGCCTCGCACCACTTCGGGGAGCGGTGCGCGACCTGGTCGACCGCCAGCGAGGAGGACGGGGCCGTCTGTTCGTGGTGGCCGGGGCGCGCTCACCCGACCAGATCCTCTACGCCGAGGACCTCGAGGCGTGGCGCGATGCGGGTGCCCATGTCGTGGTGACGGTCGACGTGGGCACCCCCGAGTGGGAGGGCCCGGTGGGGGTGGTCACCACGCCGCTCCCCGCGCTGCCGTTCGACCCGAGCCGGGCGGTCGCACTGACCTGCGGGCCCGAGGTCATGATGCGCTTCGTCGCCCGTTCCCTGGTCGACCGCGGCGTCGACCCGAGCCGGATCCGGGTCTCGCTCGAGCGGAACATGCAGTGCGCCATCGGGATCTGTGGCCACTGCCAGCTGGGACCGCTGCTGGTGTGCCGGGACGGACCGGTCGTCCCCTACGGCGGCACCGCCGACACGCTGTTCATGGAGCGCCGGCGGTGACCGACGTCCGGCCCACCCTGGCCGTCTGGAAGTTCGCCTCGTGCGACGGCTGCCAGCTGAGCCTCCTCGACTGCGAGGACGAGCTGCTGGCGATCGCCGGCGCGGTCAGGATTGCCCAGTTCACCGAGATGTCCCGGGCACGCGTCGAGGGACCCTACGACGTGTCGCTCGTCGAGGGATCGATCACCACCGCGACGGACGCCGGGCGGATCCGGGAGATCCGCCGCTCCTCCCGCCGGCTCATCACCATCGGTGCGTGCGCCTCGGCCGGTGGCATCCAGGCGCTGCGCAACTTCGCCCAGGATGGCTCCTACGTCGATGCCGTCTACGCCCACCCCGAGTACATCTCGTCGCTGGCCTCCTCGACGCCGATCTCGGCCCATGTTCCCGTCGATCTCGAGCTCCAGGGCTGCCCGATCGACCGGGGCCAGCTGCTGGAGGTCATCACGGCCGAGCTGGTCGGCCGCAAGGCGGTCATCCCGAGCCACTCGGTCTGCCAGGAGTGCAAGGGCCGGGGCACGGTGTGCCTCCTCGTGTCCGGGGGGACCGCCTGCCTCGGACCGGTGACCCGGGCCGGCTGCGGGGCGCTGTGCCCCTCGATCGGTCGGGGTTGCTTCGGGTGCTTCGGCCCGTCCGAGGGGGCCAATCCCCGGGCGCTATCCGACCGACTGCTGGAAGGGGGCACGACACCGGCCGACGCCTCCCGGCTCTTTGCCACGTTCTACGTCGGCAACCCGTTGTTCGGCGACGAGGCCGTCGCATTGGCCCGGTCGGGTGACCCCACGCCACCCGACCGGGAGGGGCAGCCATGACCCACGGATCGGGAGCGCACCGCACCGTCGCGGTCGACGGCCTGTCCCGGGTCGAGGGGGAGGGGTCCCTCCGGGTCGACGTGCGTGACGGTGTCGTCGAGGACGTCGCCCTCACCATCTTCGAGCCGCCACGGTACTTCGAGGCGATGCTCCGGGGCAGACGGGCCACCGAGGCACCCGATATCACGGCGCGGATCTGCGGGATCTGCCCGGTGGCCTACCAGATGAGCGCTTGTCTGGCCGTGGAGGACGCGTACGGGATCGGTGTCGACGACCGGATCACCGCCCTGCGCCGCCTCCTGTACTGCGGCGAGTGGATCCAGAGCCATGCCCTCCACATCTACCTGCTCCACGCACCCGACTTCCTCGGCTGCGCCGACGCGGTCGAGCTGGCCGAGCTCGACCGGGCGGCGGTCGAGCGGGGACTCGGCATCAAACGGACCGGCAACCTGATCATGGAGGTGGTCGGGGGTCGCGCCATCCACCCGGTCAATGTCCGGGTCGGCGGCTTCTACCGTGCCCCGGCACCGGAGGAGGTCGCCGCCCTGGCCGAGCCGCTCCGACGAGCCCGGGACGCCGCCCTGGACACGGTCCGGTGGGTGGGGGGCTTCGAGATCCCCGAGGTCGACGGCCAGTACCGCTTCGTCGCCCTCCGCTCCACCGGGCGATATCCGATCGAGTCCGGCCGGGTCGCCTCCTCGGACGGTCTGGACGCCAGCCCGGCCGAGTTCGCCGACCGGGTGGTCGAGGAGCACGTGGCCCGGTCGACCGCCCTCCACGCTCGGCTCGACGGCCGGCTCGACTACCTCACCGGCCCGCTGGCCCGGTACGCGCTGAACTCCGGGGAGCTCCCCGAGGTGGCCCGCCAGGCGGCGGCCGACGTCGGTCTCGGCCCGGTCTGCGCCAACCCGTTCCGGAGCATCGTCGTACGGGCGGTGGAGTTGGTCTTCGCCTGCGAGGAGGCGCTCCGGCTGATCGCCGAGTACGAGCCGCCCGAGCCGCCCGCCTCCGAGGTCCGGCCCCGGGCGGGGATCGGCACCGGTGCCACCGAGGCCCCCCGTGGCCTCCTGTTCCACCGGTACGAGCTCGACGAGGCAGGGGTGATCCTGACTGCCCGGATCGTGCCGCCGACGTCGCAGAACCAGCTCACCATCGAGTCGGACCTGCGCCGGGTGGCCCAGGCGGCCCTCGACCTCCCCGACGACCAGCTGGCCTGGCGGTGCGAGCAGGCGGTGCGCAACCACGACCCCTGCATCTCATGTGCCGCCCACTTCCTCGACGTGACCGTGGTGCGCGGGTGACGGGGGCGGGTGCGCCGGAGACGGCGTCGCGGGTGGTCGTGGTCGGGATGGGGAGCGAGTACCGCCGTGACGACGGGGCCGGGCCAGCCGTCGCCCACCGGGTGGCCGGGCACTGCGCCGGCGTGGCCGCCCTCGGGCCCATCGCCGAGCCGCTCGACCTCCTCGGCCTGTGGGACGGGGCCGACCTGGCCGTCGTCGTCGACGCGGTGCGCTCCGGAGCCGAGCCGGGCACCGTCCGGGTGATCGAACTGGCGGCCGAGCCGGAGCGTGCACGGGCGGACGACCCGCCCGGGACCACCAGCACCCACGGGATCGGCCTGGCCGGCGTGCTCCGGCTGGCCCGGGCCGTGGGCCGTGCACCGGCACGCGTGGTGGTGGTCGGGATCGAAGGGGCCGACTTCGGCCAGGGCACCGGGCTGAGCCCCGCGGTCGACCGGGCCGTGCCCCACGCCGCCCGCCACGTGATGGAGCTGATCGAGGAGGTCGGATGATGTGCACCAGTCGACTGCACCGTGTCGTGGCCGATGCCGGCTCCGGCGCCGTGCTGGTGGAGGACGCCGACGGGGGCCGCCATCGAGTGTCGTTGCTCGCCCTCGACGGGCCGGAGCCGGTTCCCGGCGACTGGCTGGTCGTCCACAGTGGGTATGCCATCGACCGGGCCGACACGAGCGAGGCCGAGTCGGTGGCCGCCGAATTGCGCGCCGGTGCGAGCGTCGAGGACGGCGCGCCCGTCGAGGAGGCACGGTGAACGGGGATCCCCGTTCGGGGGGTGGGCTCGGGGGTCTGGCTGTCGCCGGGATCACCGCGGTGATCAGCGGGATCTCGGTCTTCGTGAACAGCTACGGCGTGCACGCGGTCCCCTCACCGGCCGTGTACACGACGGCGAAGAACCTGGTGGCGTTCGCGGCACTGGGCGCCGGGGCGGTCCTGGCCGGTGCCTGGCGCCGATACAGCTGGGGAGCGGTCGGGGCCCGCTGGGTCGATCCACCGCATCGCCACGGTGCCCCTGTCCCGGGGAACGGCGTGACGGACCGGCCGGGCGTGCTCCACTGGCTGGGGCTCGCCTACGTCGGCGTGGTGGGAGGCGGGATCGCCTTCGTGCTCTTCTTCGACGGACTGGCCCGCACCACCGCCACCCCGGCCGCATTGGATCGGGACACCCTGGTCGTCTGGGTGGCCCTGCTCGGGATCCCGTTCCTCCACGAACGGGTCACCCGCTGGAACGTGGGCGCCATCACCCTGCTCCTCGGAGGTGAGGTGGCGCTGACGCTGACCAGGGGTCGGGTGGCGGTGAGCACAGGAGACGTGCTGGTGATGGCGGCCACCATCCTCTGGGCCGTCGAGGTGATCTTGGCCCGGCGCCTCCTGTCCGGAGTGGCACCGGCCACGCTGTCCCTCGTCCGTATGGGGGTGGGCGGCGCGACCCTCCTCGTCTACCTGGCAGCCACCGGCTCGGTCCGGGCGCTGGCGTCACTGGATGCCGGAGCGGTGGGGTGGGTGCTGCTCACCGGCCTGCTGCTCGCCGGCTACGTCGGGACCTGGATGACCGCCCTCTCCCGGGCCCGGGCCGTCGACGTCACCTCGGTGCTGGTGGCCAGTGCGCTGGTGACCGCCCTGCTCCAGGCGGCCGCGGGCATCCAGCCTCTCGCTCCCCAGCTGGGAGGACTGGCCCTCATCGCCGCCGGCACGGCGGTGGTCGCGTGGCGGGTCCCCCGGCGGGCGCCGGCGTGACCGGCCAGGGGGCAGGGGCCGCTGTGGGCGCGGTGTCCGTTCCCGGGCCCCTGCTCTTCGCCCGCTACGCGTATCCGCCCAACGAGCTCGGGTACTGCGGTCCGGCCGACCCCGGGGCCCTCCTCGGCACGGCCGCGGAGGGGGCCGACCTGGCGGAGCTCTCCCACCTCGCCACCGAGTTCACCGGCGCCTGGCCCTACCTCGAGCTGATCGCCGGGTGCAACGGACTCGGCGACCCCTTGGACTCCCGCGTGGTCGAGGCCTACTGGGTCGGGAACGGGCTGCTCGACCGGGTGCCGGCCACGGCCCTCACCTCCTCCCTCGGCGACCGGTTCGAGCGGCGCGCCGGTTCCCGGTTCGCGGACATGGCGGGTGCGGTTCCCCTCGGTGGCGTCAGCCAGCACAGCTTCCACGTCTTTGCCGTCTACCCCTGGCTGGGGCTGCTCCGAGCCGGGATGGAAGGTGCTCCGCTCACCGTGCTGGACCGCTGCCGGATCCGGTGGGGTCGGGTCGAGGCGGTCTCCGGGGACCTGGTGACCGTGCGCAACCGCACCCTGGCATTCGAGGGATCCCGCCTCGTGCTCGGCCCGGAGTGCAACGAGCTGGTGCACCTGAGCCTCGACGGCGTCGGACTGGCTCCGGTGGTCGCTCCAGGTGACACCGTGTCGCTCCACTGGGACTGGGTGTGCGACCGGCTCTCCCCGGTCCAGCTGGCCTGGCTCCAACGGTGCACGGCGGCGAACCTGCGCGCCGTCAACGGCCTGGCGACCCCGGGGCCGGCGGAGATCTGCGGCGCCTGAGCACTATGCGGCCGGCCCCCGGCAGGGACGCCGCCACCAACCGTCGCCGGTCCCCCGGCGTGACTTTCGGCCCTAGCGACAGGCGTGTCCTTCCTCGACAATTGGGGAATGCGCAGGCGTTCCGGCGCCTCCGACGAGGAAAGGAGCGGGACGTTGTCGACCGTGTTCGTCAATCCCGAGCGGTGCATCGGCTGCCTCCAGTGCGAGCTGGCCTGCGCGGTGGAGCACTCGTCCAGCCAGAGCGAAAGCGTCGCGTTCCTCGAGAGGCCGGCGCCGCGCAAGCGGGTCCACGTCGAAGCCGGCCCGACACCGACGCTCGCCTTCCCCAACCGCTGCCGCCACTGCGACCCGGCGCCGTGCCTCCAGGTCTGCCCGTCCGGTGCCATCACCCGCGACGACGGACTCGGGCTGGTGCTGGTCGAGCCGAAGCGCTGCATCGGTTGTGCCATGTGCGCCGTGGTGTGCCCGTTCGATGTCATCACCTTCCATCCGTTGGCCGAGGGCCCGGGACCCGAGGTCCCTGTCGCCGTCAAGTGCGATGGCTGTATCGACCGGGTGCGCCGGGGCGACACGCCGGCGTGCGCAGAGATCTGCAAGGTCGACGCCCTGGTCTTCGGCGACATCAACGAGCTGGTCGCCGCAGGCCGCCTGCGCGAGGCCGGTGCGGTCCTCGCCGCGGCGGGAGCGACGGCGACCCCTCTGCCCGGCGGGGATCCGCTGGCCGGGTGGCGGGCCTGGGGCGCGGCCACCGAGGCGGCGGCGTCGGCTGCCGGCGGCTGGGCGTCCGACAGGCCGGGAGTGAGCGGCCTGGCAACGGGCGACGGCCACGGCACCGCCCACCCGCCACACGGAATCGAGAACAAGGGAGCGTCATCATGAGTGGAACCAACGGGAACGGGCGGGCGCGGCGCCTGACCATCAACGAGGACGCCCAGGCCATGATCGACGTGGCCCGACGCGAGGGCATCGAGACGGTCTGGGACCGGCTCGATGCGCAGCAGCCCCAGTGCGGTTACTGCGCTCTGGGCCTGAGTTGCCGCAACTGCGCGATGGGGCCCTGCCGGATCGACCCGTTCGGGGAGGGGCCACAGAAGGGGGTCTGCGGAGCGGGTGCCGACGTGATCGTGGCCCGCAACCTCGGCCGCACCATCGCCGCCGGATCCTCGTCACACTCGGACCACGGTCGCGACATCCTCGAGACGTTCGGCTCCATGGCCCGTGGGGAGACCACCGGTTACCAGATCGCCGACGAGGCCAAGCTGCGCAGCCTGGCCACCGAGGTCGGTGTGGCCACCGAGGGACGCTCGCCCCAGGAGGTGGGGGCGGACCTGGCCGACGTGCTGCTCGAGGACTACGGCAGCCGCCGCGGGTCGCTCTCCTTCGTGCAGCGGGTCCCCGGGGCGCGACGGGCCAAGTGGGAGTCGGTCGGCATCACCCCGAGGGGGATCGACCGTGAGAACGTCGAGATGTTGCACCGGACCCACATGGGCGTCGACAACGACTACGTGAACACCTTGCTGCACGCCCTGCGCACCGGGCTGTCCGACGGCTGGGGCGGATCGATGATCGCCACCGAACTCTCCGACGTCATGTTCGGCACGCCAACTCCGGTCATGTCCGAGGTCAACCTCGGAGTGCTCAAGACCGACCAGGTGAACATCGCCATGCACGGGCACAACCCCCTGCTCTCGGATGTGGTGGTCACCGCCGCCCAGGACCCCGAGCTCGTCGAGCTGGCCCGGTCGCTCGGGGCGACCGGCATCAACGTGGTGGGTCTGTGCTGCACCGGCAACGAGCTACTCATGCGTCGGGGTGTGCCCATGGCCGGGAACCACCTCATGCAGGAGCTGGTCCTCATCACCGGCGCCCTGGAGGCGATGGTGGTCGACTACCAGTGCATCATGCCCTCGGTGGTCGACGTGGCCAAGTGCTACCACACGAAGGTGATCTCGACCTCGGACAAGGCCAAGTTCACCGGGGCCACCCACCTGTCCTTCGACCCCAAGCGGGGCGCCGAGATCGCCCACCAGATCGTCCGTATGGCGGTCGAGGCCTATGCCGATCGCAACCACGAACGTGTCCGGATCCCGACCACGCCGGTGCGCATGATGGGCGGGTTCTCCGTCGAAGCCATCCTCGGCGCGCTGGGGGGGACCCCGAAGCCGCTGGTGGACGCCATCGCCGCCGGGACGATCCGGGGGGCGGTCGCCGTCGTCGGGTGCAACAACCCGAAGCTCCCCCAGGATCTCGAACACATCGAGCTCACCCGCCGTCTCATCGAGAACGACATCCTCGTCCTCGTCACCGGCTGCGCGGCGGTGGCCAACGGCAAGGCCGGCCAGATGGTCCCCGAGGCGGCCGCCATGGCCGGGCCGGGCCTGCGTTCGGTCTGCGAGGCGCTCGGCATTCCTCCCGTCCTCCACATGGGGAGTTGCGTGGACAACAGCCGGGTGATGGCGCTGGCTGCCGCCCTGGCCGACTATCTGGGCGTCGACATCGACCAGCTGCCTCTGGCCGGCGCGGCCCCCGAGTGGTACTCGGAGAAGGCGGTGGCCATCGGCGCCTACGTGGTGGCCTCCGGGATCACCACGGTCCTCGGCGTGCAGCCGGCCATCTTCGGCAGCCCCCACGTGGTCGAACTGTTGGCCGGAGGTCTCGACGACGTGGTCGGGGCCAAGTTCGCGGTGGAGCCGGACCCGGCCGAGGCCGCGCTGTGGATCCGGCGCCTCATCGAGACGAAGCGGCAGAACCTCGGGCTCCCCTTCACCGAGGTGGATGGCTCCAGCCCCGCCGGAGCACCGGCGCTGGCGCCCGCGGGCGCCGGGCCGGAGGCCTGAGCGATGTGCGAGACCTGCGGGGGTCACGGCTCCTCTGCGGTACGTGATGCAGCACGCCACGCCGGGGGCTGGCGGATCGTCGTCGTCGGCAAGGGCGGTGTCGGCAAGTCCACCGTGACCGCCCTCCTGGCCCGCATCGTGGCCCGCCGGGGGCTTACCGTCACGGCGGTGGACGCCGACGAGCAGCAGAACCTGGCCGCCACCCTCGGCCTCGACCTGGGGACGGCCAACTCGATCATCCCCATCGCAGAGGACGCCGACTACATCGAGGAGAAGACCGGGGCCCGGCCGGGCGAGGGAGCGGGCGCCATGCTCCGGCTCAACCCCGACACTTCGGACCTGGTCGACCGCCACTCGGTCCCAGCCCCCGACGGGGTGCGGCTGGTGGTGATGGGCGGCGTCCGCCAGGCCGGCGGTGGGTGCTTGTGCCCGGAGACCGCTCTGATCTCGGCAGCCGTCGCCGGGATGCACCTGCACCACGAGGACGTCGTGGTGATGGACACCCATGCCGGCGTCGAGCACTTCGGGCGCTCGCTGGCCCGGGGCTTCGACACCGCCATCGTGGTGGTGGAGCCGGCGTTCAATGCCGTGCAGGTAGGGATCGAGGCCGCCCGGCTGGCGGCCGAACTGGGCATCGGCTCGCTCCACCTCGTCGTGAACCGGGCAAGGTCGGACGACGACCTGGCTCGGGTCGTCGGCCACGTCGAGCGCCTCGGGGGGTTCCCGTTCGCCTCGACCAATGTGCTTCCCTTCGACGGATCGGCCCTCGACTGCGAGCCGGCGGTCGACCGGCTTCTGGAGGGGTCGATGCTGGCCGACGCGGTCGGCCGGCTGTCTGATGACCTGCTCGCGACCGCCCGGCGCCCGGTGGGCGCCCGCTCCTGATGCGCACGGTCGTCATCGGGACCGGTCCGGCCGGCATCACTGCGGCGGAGACGCTTCGCCACCTCGATCCGACCGGCTCGGTGGTGGCCCTGACCACCGAGCAGTTCGCGCCGTATTCACCTCCGGCGATGGCCGATCACTTCCTGACCGGCCGCGACGACCCCCTGTACTGGAAGGGCCAGGACATCGGGGACCGCCTCGGTATCACGGAGCGGCGGGGCGCACGGGTCGGGGGAATCGACACGGACGCTCGCGAGGTGGTCCTCGACGACGGGGAGCGTATCGGCTTCGAAGGCCTCGTAGTGGCCTCGGGCAGCAGGTTGTACGCCCCCTTGGAAGGGGCCGATC
>Ga0224558_1000596_pt1 | contig 42052 bp, 41 predicted proteins | sample 714S32024metaG_FD_180682 | JGI IMG/M metagenome (GOLD analysis project Ga0224558, IMG submission 180682) | Peat soil microbial communities from Stordalen Mire, Sweden - 717 S3 20-24 | ecosystem: Environmental > Terrestrial > Soil > Wetlands > Peat | place: Sweden: Norrbotten County, Stordalen... | reverse complement strand
GCGGCCCGCAAGGCGCTCTTCAAGCGACGCAGCTCGTGGGGTGACGCCTGAGCCCCACGCATCGGGCGGGCTACTCTGGTCACCTACCAGGCGATGTCACAATAAATCGCACATATGTGCGAAAAATGCGATAATAGGCGCATGGACTTCGGAGATCCCGTTGAGGCGCTGATTCCGGGCGTGCACGGCCGCGTGCTCAGCGTCTTGGCTCGGGCCGAAGCGGAGCTGACCATGCGGGCGGTCGCTGAGTTGGCAGGCGTGAGCGCCAATCAGGCCACTGTCGTGTTGAACCGCCTCGTGCACCTGGGGCTCGTGGAGCGACGGAACGTGGGAGCTGCGGGTCTGGTGCGCCTGATCAGGGACAACGAGGCGGCGCGGGCAGTGCTTACGCTGGAAGATCTCCAACGCGGGGTTTTGACCCGGCTGACAGTGGAGGCGAGGAAGATCCGGCCGGCTCCGGCGTGTCTCATGATGTTCGGTTCGTTCGCCCGTGGTGAAGCACACGAGAACAGCGACATCGACGTGCTCGCCGTACCGCCTCCCGAAGCACAAGGCGACGACGGCCGTTGGACGGTAGCGCTTGGGCGGTGGACCGACCAGGCGGCCCGGATCGCCGGCAATCCGGTCAATCTTCTCGAAGCCACCATGGAGGAGTTGCCGAGGCTGATCCGTCGCGAGAGGGAACCGTGGCGAACGATTGTCGAGGAGGGAGTCGTACTGATTGGCGCCTTTCCCTCGGAGTTCAGGGCGGTGTCATGACGACTGCACGCCGACGGACCGGTGATCGATGTGCCGCCGTCGATGAGGTGTGCGGTCACCCTCTTCCGCTCATCGTACGGGCGACAGTTGCGCCAACCAGCCCCCGGAACGGTATCCATTACCCAGCTTCTCGGGCGACGGATGGAGTGGGGGGTTCTGGCCGGATGGGCGGGGCAGCACAGCTGGGACGGCGCGCGGCCGCGCCCCGCATCCCCGACGCACACCAGCAGGCCGGAGGTATGGGCAATGTGGTCCAGCGAAGCCGGCGCCGACGGTTCCGGTCCGACCCCGATGCCGGCGTTCCCCTGCAGGTGGGGGCGGGCGGCAGCTAGTTTGGAGTCGTTCAGGCGGAAAGGATGTCGATGACCACCGAGAACGTGGCGCTCCTCTTCACCGATGTGGTCGGATCGACGGCGTTGTCGCAGAGCCTGGGGCCTGAAGCGGGCGACCAGGTGCGCCGAGACCACTTCGCGATCCTTCGACAGAGTCTGGCCGACGCGGGCGGAATTGAGGTCAAGAACCTGGGCGACGGGCTCATGGCGGTGTTCTCCTCCGCTTCGGCCGCCTTGGCCTGCGGGGTGGCGATGCAACAGGCCGTCGACCGGGACAACCGAGGTCGTCAGCATGCCGTCGGGCTCCGGGTCGGTCTGAGTGGGGGCGAGGTGGTCCACGAGGACGGCGACTACTTCGGCGACCCGGTCATCGAGGCGGCTCGCCTGTGCGCCATCTGCAACCCCGGGCAGATTCTGGTGGCCGACGTGGTGCGGCTGATGGCGGGCCGGCGCAGCCTCCTCGACTTCCGATCGCTGGGCGACCTCACACTCAAGGGCCTCATGGACCCGGTCCAGACCGTGGAACTGCTCTGGGAGCCCGCCGCGGCCCCCCGGTCGATCGTTCCGCTGCCCCGGCGGCTCGCCGTCCGCCCGGTGGCAACTGTGAGTGTGGTCGGAAGGGAGTCCGAGCTGTCGTCGTTGGCGGATGCTGCCAAGCGTGTGGCCGCAGGCGATGGACGAGAGGTCGTGCTGGTGTCGGGTGAGGCCGGGCAGGGCAAGACCACCCTGGTCGCCGAGGCGGCCCGGCTCGCCTTCGACAATGGGTCCTGCGTTCTGTTCGGGCACTGCGAAGAGGACCTCGCCACTCCGTATCAGCTCTTCGCCGAGGCCTTCGGCCACTATGTGGCTCACGCAGACGAGGAGCGCCTCCAGAGCCTGGTGGCGGCCCACGGGTCGGAATGGGCGCGCCTCGTGCCGGCGCTCGACGGCAGGATTCCCGCCCTGCCGCCGTCGAAGGCCACCGATCCGGACTCGGAGCGCTACCTGCTCTTCACCGCCGCAGTCGGGCTGCTGACTGCGATGTCCCAGGACGACCCTGTCGTGCTCGTGCTCGACGACCTCCAGTGGGCCGACAGCGGGAGCCTTGCCCTCCTCAGGCATCTGACGGCGACCGATCCCCTGACGCGAGTGCTCGTGCTCGGGACCTTCCGCGACAGCGAGGTTTCCCGCTCCCCGGACCTCCGGGACACCCTGGGGACGCTCTGGCGCCATCAGGGTGTCTCCCGTCTGGAGCTCGGCGGACTGGACATCGCCGGGGTGGTGTCCCTGATGGAGGCCACGGCCGGCTACGCCCTCGATGGCGCCGCGGTCAGCCTCGCCCACGCGCTCCTCGGGGAGACCGACGGCAACCCCTTCTTCGTAACCGAGGTGCTCCGCCATCTGCGTGACACGGGTGCCATCCATCGGAACCAGGCCGGCCGGTGGGTCACCGACGGCACCGTCGACCGGACGGCGCTTCCCGAGAGTGTCCGGGAGGTGATCGGCGGTCGGGTGGTGCGCCTCGGGCCGGATGCCGGACGGGTGCTGTCCACCGCGGCGGTGATCGGCCGCGATTTCGACCTCGATGTCCTCGGGAGGGCCACCCGGATCGCGGCGGACGCGCTGCTCGACATCCTCGAGGCCGCCACGACCATCTCGCTGGTACAGGAAGTCGACGACGCTCCCGGTCGGTACATCTTCGATCACGCGCTCTTCCAGCACACGTTGTACGAGGGCCTGGGGCCGACCCGGCGGGCCCTGACGCACGAACGGGTTGCGCTGGCGTTGGAGGAGTCCTGTGGCGGCCACCCCGGCACCAGGGTGGGCGAGCTTGCTCGTCACTGGGTCAACGCCACACCGCCGGCGAACCTCCCCAGCGCCATCCGGTATTCACGAGAAGCAGCCGATGCAGCACTCGATTCCCTGGCGCCCGGTGACGCCCTCCGTTACTACACCCAGGCCCTCGAGCTGTATGACCGGGCGGACGACCCCGATGTGCGTCTGGGAATCGACCTCCGCATCGGGCTCGGGACCTCACAACGTCAGACCGGGGACCCGTGCTTCCGCAGCACGCTCCTCACGGCCGCTGGTCAAGCCGCTCGAACAGGCGATGTCGACCGGCTCGTGGCCGCAGCCCTGGCCAACGACCGGGGGTTCTACAGCGCGGTGGGCGCGACCGACAAGGAGAAGGTCGACACCCTGGAGACTGCGCTCGACCTGCTGCCCGCCACCCATCCCGGCCGGGCGCTGGTCCTGGCCACCTTGTGCTCGGAACTTGCCCACGGCAGTCCGCTCGACCGCCGGCAGGCCCTGGCCGAGGAGGCCGTCGCCATCGCCGAGTCGTCCGGCGACGATGCCGTCATCGTGAGGGTCCTCAACCATCTGCATGTCCCCCTCCAGGTGCCGCCCATGCTCGAACTCACCAGTCCCGGGCCACGGAGAGCCTGGTGCGGGCCGAGCGGATCGACGACCCCGTGCTGCTGTTCTGGGCTGCCCAGTGGCGCGCCGAATCGGCGGCCCGAGCCGGCGACCTCGACGAGATGGACCGCTGTATCGCCATCCACGGCGCAATGGTCCAGCGGCTCGACCAACCAGTCTTCGCCTGGGGCCACTCATTCGTGCGTTCGTTGCGGGCACAGATCGCAGGGGACACGGATCTGGCCGAGCAGCACGCGACCGAGGCGCTCCGGATCGGCACCGAAGGGGGGCAGCCTGACGCAGCCAGCATCTTCGGTGCGCAGTTCAACATCGTCAGCGGACAGCGGGGTACCCAGGGCGAGCTCGCTCCGCTCATCGAGAAGATGGCCGCGGAGACCCCGGACATCCCTCGCACGTTCTTCATGTCCCTCCTGGCCAAGGCCCACGTCGAAGGAGGCCGCATCGACCAGGCTTCGGAACTGCTCGATGAGTTCGCGGCCACTGGGTTCCAGCTGCCGCTCGACCAGGTCTGGCTCACTGGGATGGTCGACTTCGCCGAGGCCGCCATCGAGTGCAGGGACCCGGCCTACGCCGGCCCCCTGTTCGAGCAGCTCGAGCCCTGGGCCGGACAGCTGCCCGCCACCGGCGCATCGGCCCTCGGCCCGGTCAGCCACTATCTCGGTGGCCTCGCCACCGTCCTCGGCCACTTCGACGAGGCGGACGCCTATCTTGCCCGATCCTCCGCGATGAGCCAGCGAATGGGGGCGAAGTTCTTCGTCGCCCGGACCGACCTCCTCTGGGCCCGGCTGCTCGTCGAGCGCAATGCCCCTGGCGACGTGGGCAGGGCCCGGGTACTGCTCACCAGCGCCCGGGACCTCGCCTCGGCCCACGGCTACGGGGTCGTCGGGCGCCGCGCGGTGGCAGCGCTCGACGGGTTGGATTGACCGCAGAGCAGGTCCCCACCAGGTCCCTGGAGCCTTCGAGCGAGCCGATCTCGATGCGCGGGCTGTGTGACCGCCCTTCGATCCGAAGGCGTGACGCCGAGGACGATCCTCCTTGTGATCCTCTGTCATTCCGCACTCTGGGCCCCATCGTCGGGAGCAGCCGGTTTCGAGCGCCGCCGGCTCGGCGGAGTCAGGTCATCCCCGCCAAGTGACCGACCGTCATCGCTTGGCCCGCATGCGCTGGTAGGCGAGCGGGACAAGCGTTCGCATGATGGGGGCAACGAGTGGCAGCGCAGCCGCGTTGATCTCCATCCTCGGGTCGTGCAACCGCCTGAGCACCAGCGAGGACACCTGCTGCTCCGTCCGCCGGACCGCTCGCGGCGGCATCCGAAGTCCGCCTTCGCTCACCGCAGTCAGTCCCATGTCCGTCGGCACCCAACCCGGGTAGACGACGTGAAGTAGGACTCCATCCGGACGCGCGTCGTAGGAGAGACTCTCGGTCGCCGCCGACAATGCCGCTTTGCTCGCGGAGTAGTCTGCGGCACCGGGCCCTGGAGCCCGCCCGTCGTCCGAGCTCATGTTGGCGATGATCCCGAATCTTCGCCTCCGCATCCCGGGCATAACGGTCAGCATGCCTCCATAAGGAGCGACGAAGTTCACCTCCATGACGCCCCGGGTGGACGTGAGGGTTGCCGGCTCCGTTCGGATGACCCCACCGACACCGGCGATGTTGAGCAGGATGTCGATCCGGTCGTGCTGCTCTTCCACGTGCCCCAAGAGATCGACGAAGGCGGCAACATCCGAGAGGTCGCAGACCCGGTAGCCCGACTCCGGACTGGATCGGCGCATCTCCTCGACCAGCTCCTGCAGCCGCTCCTCGCGTCGGGCCACGCCGACGACCACCGCCCCGCTCCGGGCCAGGTCCACGGCGAGCCGGCGACCGAGTCCGCCGGATGCGCCGGTGACGACGGCCACCTTGCCTCGGTAGTCCAAGGCCGTACGCCGCCGACCGAGCCTCTTCATGAGCGCTACCGTACCCCCTCGACCTCGACCGGTCCCCTGTTCCATTCCGGCCGTACCAGCTGGTGGGGCTCCGGCAGGCATCCGCAGCCCGATCCGAGCACGGCCGTCGTCCTTCTGGAACAATGTCGCCATGCGCGAGTCCGGCGGGCCATCGCTTGTCGTCGCCGTTCGGCGCGGGTGCCGAGCGTGCCCGTCCTCCGGAACCGCCGCGCACGTCGAAATCGCCGTCCCGCGACACGTGGCCGCTGTCCTCCGTGGCCACGCCGATCGCTGTCCCGCGGGTCCTGGGGTTCCTGCAGCACGACAGCGCCGGGCCTCGTCGGTGCCGGCCCGATGTCGGAACGTCGAGTGGAGTGCCGGGTGACCCCCCCACCCGCGTCCCGCCCGGTGGCGGCGCAACACGGGCGTCGCTCCGGTCGATGGCCGCGTACCCTCGGGCGATGTGCTGCGATCGTCCTCGTGGTCTTCGTGACCGGGTCGGCGACCGGGCTCTCGTTCGCCACGGTGCCTGCTCAGGTTCCGAGCGTCGTCGGCGGAACGGGCGCGGGCGCGGGGGTCACCGTGGCTCAGAATCCTGTGTCGCTGGCCGTCGACCACTCGGGTGGCCTGATGGTGGGCGACGGCACCCTCATGGTGGTGAGGGAGCTCACTGCGTCAGGATCCGAACGTGGCGTCGCCTGTGCCGGCGACATCGCCACCTCGGGCTATGGGGGGGACGGTGGAACGGCCGACGACGCCTCGTGCAACGGCCCGTTCGGCCTGTCCGTCGATCGGGCGGGCGATCTCTACATGGCGGACTACGAGAACAACCGTGTTCGGGTGGTTCCGGCAGCCACCGGAACTCTCTTCGGCGTGCCGGTGACCGCAGGGGACATCACCACCGTGGCCGGTGACGGCACGTGGGGATACGCCGGTGATGATGGTGCGGCCACATCGGCCCAGCTCGCCTATCCCGCCGGGGTCGCCTTGGACGCCTCCGGCAACCTGGTCATCTGTGACTCCGGCAACAATGTGCTCCGGGTGGTGGCCACCACCACCGGCACCTTCTACGGGCGCTCGATGACCGCCGGCGACATCTATACCGTGGCCGGCACGGGAACGGCCGGATCTGCCGGAGACGGAGGCCCGGCCACCTCGGCCGAGCTCGATCAGCCCGCCGGCGTGGCCGTCGACGCCCATGGCGACCTGGTGGTCGCCGACCTCGGTACCAGCCGGATCCGGGTGGTGGCCACCACCACCGGCACCTTCTACGGGCGCTCGATGACCGCCGGCGACATCTACACCGTGGCCGGCACGGGAACGGCCGGATCTGCCGGAGACGGAGGCCCGGCCACCTCGGCCGAGCTCGATCAGCCCGCCGGCGTGGCCGTCGACGCCCATGGCGACCTGGTAGTCGCCGACCTCGGAGCGAGCCGGGTCCGGCTGGTGGCCGAGCGGTCGGCCACGGTGTACGGCGTACGCTCTTCGGCCGGGGACATCTACACCCTGGCCGGGACGGGTACCCCGAGGTTCTCCGGGGACGGTGGGCCCGCCGTCCGGGCGGCGCTCTCGGCCCCGCGGAACGTGGTGGTGGACGCCTCCGGAAACATCGTCATCGGTGATTCCGGAAACAACCGGGTCCGGGTGATCGCCGCCTCGACCGGCACCTTCTACGGCCAGGTCATCGCCGCCGGAGACATCGACACGGTGGCGGGCACCGGCACATTGGGTGGATACTCGGGAGACGGCGGATCTGCTCATGGGGCCCTGCTGAACCTGCCGACCGGAGTAGCGGCCGATGCCGCCGGGCAAGTGGTCGTCGCAGACCAGAACAACAACCGAGTTCGGTTCGAGCCGGTCCACTCGGGGACCCACTTCGGTCGGTCCATGACGGCGGGCCGTCTCTACACGGTCGTCGGTGACGGCACCGCAGGCGGTAGTGGCGACGGAGGTCCGGGAACGTCCGCGGAAGTCAACGCTCCCTCTGGGGTCGCGTTCGACGCCGCCGGCAATGTGCTCGTCGCTGAGTTCGCCGGCAATCGTATCCGGGTGGTGGCCAACGGATCGGGAACCTTCTACGGGCGGACGATGGCCGCCGGCGACATCTACACCGTGGCCGGCACCGGGGCCGTGGGCAGCACCGGTGACGGAGGTCCCGCCACCGCCGCGGAGATCAACGCGCCCGAGAACGTCACCGTGGACGGTACGGGCAATGTCGTCCTCACCGAATTCTACGGCAACGAGATCCGGGTCATCGCCGAGCACAGCGGCACGTTCTACGGGCGGTCGATGACCGCTGGCGACATCTACACCGTGGCCGGCACCGGAGCCGGAGGCAGCACCGGTGACGAAGGGCCCGCCACCGCCGCGACCTTCCAGCAACCCCTCGGACTGGCGGTGGACCGGTTCGGGAACCTGGTGGTCGGTGACTACCTCAACAATGAGGTCCGGGTGGTGGCCACCGACAGCGGCACCTTCTACGGTCGGCCGATGACCGCCGGCGACGTCTACACCGTGGCCGGCGACGGCACCAAGGGTTCGTCGGGAGACGGAGGGCCGGCGACAGCGGCCGAGTTGTCCTCTCCAGCAGGCATCGCGGTCGATGCCACCGGGAACCTCATCGTTGCCGACTCGGCCAACAACGAGATCCGCGTGGTCGCGGCTTTGTCGGGCCAGTTCTTCGGGCAGGCGATGACCACCGGTGACATCTACACTGTGGTCGGCGGTGGATCCTCGATCTGTCCGGCCGGCATCGGCTCACCGACCCTGGGAGGCGGAGTCTCGCTGTCGGTGCCCCTCGGCGTGGCCTTTGCGGAGACAGGCTCGTTGATCGTCTCCGATACGGCCGACAACTGCGTGCGTGACCTGGTGACCTCCGATGAGACCCCGGGCCCGCCCCGCTCGGTCGGCACCACGGCCGGCATCGGCGCGGCCTCGGTGACCTGGCATCCCCCGGCCACGAACGGAGGATCCGCAGTCACCGGCTATGTGGTCACGGCCCAGCCGGGTGGGGCCGCCGCCCATGCCGGTGCCACCTCGTCGTCGGCCACCCTGACCGGGCTCGTCGACGGCACCGCGTACGTCTTCACCGTCGCTGCCACCAACGCCATCGGCACGGGGCCGGCATCCGCGAACTCGAGGGAGGTGACCCCCCGGTCATGACTGCGGTCACCACGTTCGGACGGGGACGCACGTTCCCCACAGGTGGCGGCCCGTGGCGCGGCCGCCGAGGCTTGCTCGGGTTCGGCCTGATCACCGCCCTGGTGCTGGCCGGCTGCAGTTCGGGAAGCGCGGCCTCCGGTGGTGGTCAGACGACGACGGGCTTCTCCGCCCCGACGACGGGCTACATCGTCTACTGGGACCAGGACGAGGAGGTCGACTACTACGAATCGGCCAACAACACCCAGGGGCAATTGATGACCCCGTGGGATCTCAACGGCCAGGTCTGCCTTATGAACGACGGTACCGGTCGGTGGGTCGGTGGCTCCGATCCCACCAACCAGAGCCAGCACAATCCCGGAGGGCCTCCGACGTACCCGTTCAAGCAGCCGGCGATCAGCGAGGAGATGAACGACGTCAACGGGAACTTCACGGGGACGACGATGTACGTCCCGGGCCCCTACCGAATGGCACCGGGCCTGCCCGGCGAGGACTCGCCTCCGGACCCGACAGGGATCTACAACGGCCAGGCCACGTATACCGGGTGTGCGGTGGACGCCCACCACAACGTCTTCGCCAGTGACATCGGGACCGCCCAGGGCTCGTTTCCCATCCCGACCGACGGCCGTCTGATCGAGTGGTTCGCACCCTCGTACACGTCGTCGTGTGTTCTCTACGGACCGACGAACGGTGGCCTCGGGACCAACCACGATGACGGCACCGGGGGGTTGGCCCAACCGGGGATGATGACCACGCTGCCGAACGGCAATCTGGTCGTGCCCCAGGCCGGCTCGCCAACCGGGGGATTCCCCGGCAACGTGCTCGAGTTCGACCACTCGTCCTTCCCCAGCAGCGCGGCCCAATGTCCGGACGGTGTCTACCCGCGGGCCGACGTCTCCGACTCGGTCTTCTTCCAGGGAAGCACGAGCAACCTCCCCGTCCCCATGGGGGTGGCCCACGACCCGTCCTGCGGCTGCTACGCCATCTCCTCCATCTTCGGTGGTGGGAGTACCGATGACGTGGTCAAGTGGTTTACCGACGCCGGCCGACCCGTGTCGCGGCCGGGCGTCCCTGGCGAGTCCCTGTCGAACTTCGGGACGGACCCCGACGGATTCAACCCGTTCGGCATGGCCTTCGCCCCGGACGGCACGCTGTTCTTCATCGATATCCACGTCACCTGCACGGGTGGGCTGGCCAACTGTGGACCGCAGGACTTCCACGGCCGGCTGATGAAGGTCACGTTCGGAAACGGGAAGGTCCCGAGTGCCCCGACGACGGTTTCGGACCACTTCGCCTTCCCGACCAGCGCCACCATCTGCGTACCCAGCCACCAGCGGTGCCCGTTCCCGAGCCATCCCACGCCTCTCCCCACCCCCGAGAGCCCCTCCGAAGGAGAATGATCCGATGGCGATAGCGGGGAATCGGTTGCGTCTGGTGACGCTCCTGTTGACGGCGGTGCTGCTCGGAGCCTGTTCGGTGAGCTCCGCCGGTCCAGATCAGCCAGCAACCGGTAGTCGGCACGCGGCGACCTCGGCGACCAGCGCCGACGACTGGACCAGCTTCGGAAACGGGCCGCTGCACGACTTTGTGGCACCCACATCCCTCTCTGCGGCCAGCATCGGTACGCTGCACAAGGCCTGGTTCTTCCCCACCGGCGACGCAGTGACAGCGACACCCACCATCGTGCACGGGGTGGTCTACTTCGGGTCCTGGGACACGAGATTCTACGCCGTGGACCTGTCCAGCGGAAAGCTGAAGTGGTCCTATCAGCTCGACCACCAGACCGCGGTCACGCCCTATCCCGGTGAGCACCCCCGCAACAGCGCGTCCGACGGCGGACTGGTGACCTCGTCGGCCTGGTACGAGCCAGCTGGTTCCTCCCACCCGGCCCTTGTGATCTTCGGAGCCGGCTACACGCTCTACGCGCTGGACGCTGACAACGGGACCCTGTTCTGGAAGCACATCTACGACGGGCTGCCGTCGGAACCACCGTCGCCCACCACCGATCCGACCCGGATCTTCTCGTCGCCCATCGTCGAACACGGGAATGTCTACTTCGGGGTCGACACCGACGGACAGCCCCACGAGAAGGGATATGTGGTGGCTGCCAATCTGCTCACCGGCGATCCGACATGGATCCACCAGACCGATGTGAACGGGTCAGGGAAGGTCCTCTACGACGGCTGTGGCGGAGTCTGGTCGTCGGGTACCTACCTTCCGGTCCTCGACGACGTGGTGTTCACGGTGGCCGACTGCAACAACAAGAACGCGCAATCGGCGACCGCCGAGCGGGTCATCTCATTGGATGCCCGGACCGGGTCGCTGCGTTGGTCCACTAACGTGGTCGGAACCGACCCCGGCTGCGACTTCGACGAGGTTGGGACCAACGCCGGGGTGGGGAACGATGGCTCGCCCGACTTCCTGGGTGCGTTCGGTAAGCAGGGCACCTACTCCTCGCTGGATCCCGCCACCGGAGCCGTACGTTGGTCGACCCGGGTTGTGTTCGGAGGAGCGGCCGGCGGGTTCATCGGTAGCCCTGCCTACACGGGGTCGACCATCTACGGGGCGACCGGCATCGGTGACGCCACCGGTAGGACGGTATGCGAGCCTGGCGCCGCGGGCGACGCCGCCGTGGAGAACCCCAGCTTCTTCGCCATCGACGCCGGAACCGGCAAGGTGCTCTGGCACGCGGACGGTGCCCAGTCCTTCGGGTCGACCACGTATGCCGGCGGGTTCACCTATTCGTGCCTGGCCCTCAGCCCCTCGGCCCAGGTGCGCGATGCGACCGATGGCACGGTGGTGGCGACGCTGGAACTCCCGAATGTCTGCTGGGGCGGGATCGCCGTCTCGGGCACCACGGTGGTGATGGGAACGGGGAGTTCGGCGTCGCCCAGCCCGACTGGCGTGATCGCCTTCGAGCCCACGACGGTCCCTGTCACCTCGGCTGCGTCCGCACGGTCCGGCTGAACTGCCCTACCCCGCGACCAGGCGATGGTGCCTCCACGGTCGAAAGAAGGGTGACCGTCATTCTGCCGATCCGGCCGGTTCGACGCTGGGTTCAGCCCGAATCGTGGAGGGCCGCGGCGGCGCGTCGTTCCACAGTCCCGTAGCCGTGGGCCGACGCCACGGAGTGCGCCTTCTGGAGAAGCGCTCGTGCCTTCGGCACGTCGCCCGGGGCCCGGCGCTCCATGAGCAGTCTCCCCCACGACAGATCGGTCCGTGCGGCAAAGAACCTCGCCGTCATCCGTTCGTTCATCGCCGCCGCACGGGCGTAGTAGGCGTCCGCCTGGTCGAAGCGGCCGAGGACGGTGGCGAGGCCACCGAGGTAGTGGCTGACCGGGCCTTCAGCAGATGCGGGGGTGGAGGACAGCTGATCTGCCCAAGGAGCGAGCCGGTCGAAGATCGGTTGGGCGTAGTGGGGGTCCCGACATTCGATGGCTCCCTCGGCATACATGGTCATCCCGGTGGTCCACAGAAGGTCCAGTGGGAGTTCGAAGCCTCTGGTCGCCAACTCCTCCAGCCGGCGACGCGCTTCGTCGGTTCGGTCCGATTCGGCATGGGCCGCCGCCAGTACCGCGATCGCACTGGGCGCCGCCCCGGGAGTTTCGGCGGCCATCTGCTCGACGAGCGGCACGAAGTCGCCCATGGTGCCACGCTGGAAGTTCACCGTCAGAAGTTGCGCTCCGAAGATGGAGATTGCGTCGGGCTCCCCGCCATCGGTGCCGATCTGCAGGGCATCGGTGGCCAGTTGTTCCGCACGGTCGGTGTCCCCGGCGATCACCGCCCGTGTCGCTTGCCCGAGCGTGTTCAGCCAGTCCAGCCTGGGCAGCTGGACCTGCTCGGCCAGCGTCTCCATGATTGCCAGGCAGCGGTCCATCTCTCCGATGTCTCCGGCACTGGCGGTGAATTCGGCACGCCGGATGGCTGCGAAGAACAGCAGGTGCGGATCGCCGACCCGCTTGGCACGAGCCAGGGCGTCGGCCGTCCACAGCAGTGCTGGTCGCACAAGGGGCGGTGCCTGGAGCCCCTGTGAGACGTGGTTGAGGACGCGGACGATGATGGCGTCGTCACCGATGGACTGCGCGGTGGCGATGGCCTCGTCGGCCAGCGCCTGTCGGCCTTCGAGCGGACTTCCGAAGACGAGCTCCTTGCACAGGGTGGCGAGCACGAGGGCCCGGTCGGGATGGTCGGCCGGAAGGCGGGCCAGGGCCGTGCGTAGGAGCTCGACCCGGTCGACGTCCACGAAACCGGTTGTGCTGAACAACCCCCGGTCGTTGGCCAGAGTGGCCGTCGTGAGGCGCTCTGTGTCCTCGAGTTCGGCGGCGCGGCGGGCGGTGTAGAGCAGGGTCTCACGGAACCCGGGATCACCCGTCTGGCGCTGGGCAATGCCCAGCCCGATGCCCAGGTCGATCCCGACCGGTAGATCGGGCTCGACCAACTGGGCGTAGAGGTCGAACGCCTGGGTGTAGTAGCGGAGCGCATCGCCGGGGGCCAGCGCGTCCAGCGCGGCGTTGGCCGCCTGGCGCGAGTAGGCAAGGGCCTTGGTCGGGTCCTTGGGAAGGGCGGCATTGAACCAGTGGCGGGCCAGCTCGCCGATCCGCTCCCCGGGGTGGTCGCCGACGAGGTCTTCGAGGGCCTCGGCCACCTGGCGGTGGTACCTGGCCCGACGAGTCGGGCCCAGGTCCTCATACAGGGTGTGCTGAATGAGTGCGTGGGCAAAGTTGTAGCGCCCCGGCTCGCCCGGATGCTCTCGAATCAGTGCTGCTGCTGATGCTGCGTCGAGCGCGTCGAGCACGTCGTCCTCGGAGATGTCAGCCGCCCGGGCCAGGACCTCGAGGTCGAAGTCCCGACCGACCACCGCGGCGAGCGCCAGCACCCACCTGGCCGAGGTTCCCAGTCGGCCGACCCGGGCGCCGATCACCTCTCTCACGCTGGTGGGGAGGCCGATGTCCTCGATGCCCCCCGCGGTGACCCACCGTCCCGCAGCATCCCGGTAGATGGCGCTGGTCTCCACGAGATGGCGGAGCACCTCGCCCACGAAGAACGGATTGCCGTCGGTCTCACGGTAGAGGGCCTGGGCGAGGCCGGCTCCGGCATCGTCGAGCTGGTGGCCGGCACGGGTCTCCACGAGCTCCAGCACCTCCGCGTCGTCGAGACCGGAGAGCTCTACGCGGGTCGCCCTGCGATGCCGGTGCAGCCCGGCCAGGGCGCCGAATAGCGGATGGGCGTTCGACAACTCGGTGTCGCGAAAGGCGCCGAGCACCAGCAACCGAGATGCCTGATCGGACCCGGTCAGGTGGCTCAGCAGCTGCAGGCTTCCTGGATCTGCCCACTGCAGATCATCGAAGACAAGGATGATGGGCTGGTGCGCCGATATCGTCGCCATCAGACCGGCCACGGCGGCGAAGAGCAGGTAGCGCTCGGCGTCGGCGTCGGTAGCCTTGCACGGTGGCAGGTCGGGCACTCGGATGGCGAGGGCCGGCACCAATCGGGCCAGCTCGGATCCGTACGCATTCACGTGGGCGACGAGCTGCTCATCGGGGGCATGGTGCACGTAGTGTCCGAGGGCTTCGGCGAACAGTCGGTAGGGGGTGGCAAGGTCTTCCTCGCAGTGCCCGAACAGCACACAGGCGCCCTCGTCGAACGCGGCCCGAGCTGATTCGGCGAGCAGCGTTGTCTTGCCCAGTCCGGCTTCACCCGAGACGACGATGACCTCCCGCCCCTCCCCCTCGGAGACCCGCTTGACGGCGTCTGCGATCATTGCCAACTCGGTCTTACGTCCGACGACGCCGATGGCAGGGCGAACGGTCAGCGGGCCCGGCAGGCTGTGCGCTGTGACCAGTCGCAAGGGGGGGAACTCCCACCGCAGGTCCGGATGCACCACCTGGTGCAACCGCTCCGGAGGTCCCAAGGTCCGGAGGGGTGCCATCCCAACGTCGATCAGCGCCGATCCTTCGGGCAGGCCGACACCACTGTTCGCCACTGTGCTCTCCGAGACGAGGACCTGGCCGCCATGGCCGAACGTCCGAAGTCGCTCACCCTCGGTGATGGCCCCCCGACGTAGCGGCCGGCGCCGCGTAGTTGCGCCTCGCTGGTGTGGATGGCCATCCGAACCGGCACCATCGGCAACTCGGCCGCCAATCTCCGTTGTGCGGTGATGGCGGCCAGCATGGCATCAGCGGGTCGGGTGAACGTTCCGATCACGCTCTCGCCTTCCCCCTGTTCCACGGGGCGCACGCCACCAGCGCCGGTGATCGCCTCGTCCAGCAACTCGTAGTGGCGCTGCACTGCCGTGGCGATGTCGTGGCTCCGTTCCCCCCCGACTTGGGCCGAGCCATCCAGATCCGTGAAGAGGAACGTCACGGTCCCCGCCGGTAGCACGATGTCGGGTGTCGTGGAGGTCGCGATCGTGCGCTCGAGCGCGACGATGTCCCCGGATGGTTCGATACCGGCCTCTTCGATCAGGAGGGTCCGATAGGACTGAAAGGCCCGGAGCGCCTCAACCCGGCGTCCTGAGTCGGCAAGGGCGCGCATCAGCAGCGTGCGGGGTCTGTCCCGAAGAGGGTGGGCGGAGATGAGTGGCTCCAGGTGCACGATCGAGTCGGTCCAGTCTCGACGCTCCAGCAGGATCTCGACGAGGTCCTCGATGGCGCCCGCTCGAGCCTCGGCCAGTCGCCATGATTCGGTGATGCACCACGGCTCGTGGGCGAACTCGGCGTAGGCGTCGCCCCGCCAGAGCTTCAAGGCCGCTTCGAACGACGAGCGGGCCTCCAGGGGGTCGTGGCTCGAGCGACCGGCGGCGACGAGGTGCTCGAATTGCAGTGCATCGGTGGCCTCGGTGCGCAGTTCATACCCTGGAGCCACCGTGACCAGGGTGTCGGAGTCCACGATCCTGCGGAGGCGACTGACCGACGTTCGCAGTGCTCCGGACGAGAGTTCGAGCTGGTCAGCCAGGAAGTCGGCCGACACCACTGTGCCTGCTCGGAGGACGAGCAGGCACAGCAGGCGGCGCTGTGCGGCGCTGGCCAGCTTGACGTCGGTGCCGTCCGCCCCGATGACTCTCAGAGGTCCGAGCACCTGAAACTGCATCTGCCATCCCCCGTCCACATTCGCCCTTGTCACAAGAGCCTAGAGGAGGGCTGCGGCACGATCCTTTAAGTGATGCGCAGCTGTGACAGGGGATCGTCAGGATGTTCCCTACGGGCATTCGGCACGGCGATCGAGGAGATGACCAATGCGCCTGATTCGAAGGGCACGGGACGTCGGGCGGATACGCACATCCGCGGTCGCCGTCGACGGGGTCCCGCGCGGGGGCCTGTACGGGGCACCGGTACTGGCAGTTCCGCTCTTCCGCCACCCAGCGCCGAGGATCCGTATCCGCGGCTGGGCCGTGCTTGGCGGTCAGGGGCGTCGATGACGCCTTTGGCGGGGCATCACGCAACACCGACATCCATCCATTGAGACCACCGAGAGGAAGCAAACGACATGTTGTTCATCACGACGTACAAAGTGAAGCCGTATCTCAGCAAGGAGGAGACCAGAGATCTGATGGGCGTGTTCGCCAAGGAAGGCGAAGGGCCCGGTACATCAGCGCACTACCTCGCCGCCGACGGCAGCCATGGGGTGGTCATCTCCGAGGCCGACGACCTCGGGCCGGCCTATCGGAACATCCTCAACTACACGCAATGGGTCGAATACGAAACCAAGGTGATGCTGACGATCGACCAGGCCGTGCCGCACATCCTGGACGCACTCGGCTGACCGTGGTGATGCCCGTCCCCACCCGACCTCGACACCGACCCCGAGGGAGCATCCATTGAGTCACCTACAGCTCGCCCGTACCAGAGTCGTCCCCGAGGCATGGCAGAACCTCACCGACAAGCAGAACGACGCACAGACGGCGGCCATCTACGAGGTCATCGCCGAGCATGGCGGCGATCCGAAGATCATCTCGTTCGCACCCGGCGATGTCACCCTCATCTCGGTCATCGAGTATCCCGATGAGCTGTCGGCCAAGCGCAGTGTCGCCGGGATCCTGGCGCTCGGAACCCTCGAGTACCTGTCCATCGAGGTGCTCTGGGACGTCGCCGAGTGGATCGGGATCGTCCGTGAGGCCGGTGCCACGGCCTGACGGCAAAGTCGTGCCCATGTCAGTGACCCCGATGTGGCGGCATCGGGGTCACTGGTGCGGCGCACCATCGTGGTGCACGAGGAAGGCCCCGACCGGCATCGGGGACCGCGCCGGTCGTGGCCGCCCCGTACGCGGTGATCGGCGGTGACGACGAGGACGGTGCCCTGTCCGGGCTCGAGAGCGGCTGGAGCTCCGCCCTGCTCCGCTACTGTCGGGATCGGTGGCATCGAACAGCGAGGGGACGGGCGACATTGGCGCAACGGGCGACGATCCGTACGGTCCGGGTTGGTGGGTGGCATCGGATGGGAGCTGGCACTCACCGGATGAAGACTTCGGCGCTGGCGTTCCGAAGAACGCACACCCGATCCGAACCGTGGCAGTGGTCCTGCTGGTCCTGCTCGTGATCGGCGCCACCACCATCGGCGTGTGGGCGGGATCCGGCTCGCAGGCGAACAGCGGGTCCGCATCTACGGGACCGTCCCCTTCGGAGCTCACGGCTCAGGTCGCCCAAACCGTCACCGGGACCGGCACCGACGAGTTTGGTGTCGCCGGTGTCGTCAGGGTGGTGTGTGACGGACCGAGCCGGTGGAGCCCTGGCGAGACGTTCACGTGTGACGCGTACGACGTGGCACGGAGTGATGTCGGCCAGTACGACGGTAGGGTCCAGCCGACGACGTCGTCAGGTTATTGGCAGTGGATCGGAACCTGGCATCCGAGCCATCGCCACTCGTCCGTCGAGTAGCGGCGAGAGACCCCGGTCATCTGTGGCCCGCTCAACCTCTGAGGTTCAGGTGAGCAGCTTTGCCTTCTGGGCGTCGAACTCGGCGTCGGTGAGGACACCCTGCGCCTTCAGGTCAGCCAGCTTGGACAGTTCTTCGGCGCCGCTACTACCCGATGTGCCGGCAGCCTGCTTCACGTAGGCGTCGAATGCCTTCTGCTGTTGGGCCGCCTGCGCCGCGGCGCGTTCGTGCATCTTCCCACCGCGGGCGACGAGGTAGACGAGGATGCCGAGGAACGGCAGGACGATCACGAAGATCACCCATAGCGCCTTCGCCAACCCACCCAGGTCACGACTGCGGAAGATGTCGGAGAACACGACGATGAGCAACCAGAACCAGATGAAGAACACGAACAGTCCCAACATGGTCCCGAACAGGTCGGCGAGCGGGTAGGTGTAGGCAAGCATGATCACGGCTCCTTCTGGCGATGCGGCTGAGGCGACGGTTCAGTCGACGGATGCCGGTGGTTGGACTCTAGGCCCCATTTGATCGATCGGCACGTGATTCGTTGCCGAGGCACTCGACCCGCACGACGTAGGACGGGTGCGATTCTGGGTTTTCGAGCTCAGTCGCCCGGCCAGGTGGTGGTCACGCGGGGTTCCTTGCCTTCACCGTCAGTGCAGAGGTCGGGCTGCCCGTGGTGAAGAACACATACGGCCCATCGTCTGCGAGCAGTGTGAAGCTGTAGCTGTCTCCTGGCGCAGTCGTCATGGAGCCGACCGAGCTGTTGGTGACGGTCCGGGACACCGCTGTCCTGTTCTCGATGACTACGGCGTCGTTGCCGAGGCCGCCCGGGGCCGGGTAGCTGTCGACCAGCTGATGCACGCTGAACACGGCGTTCCTCTTGGCGTTCAGGACGATCCGGACGAGCGGGGCCGAGTACGACGTGACGGTGAACGTCTCCGAGTTGAGTGGCGTTCCATCGGTCGTGACGGTGACGCTGACCGTGCCGGCCACCAGGTTCGGCGTCACGACCTTGCACAGGCTGGGCGACGCGCAATCCACAGACACCGCGGGGGTCCCGCTGAACGAGACGGTGGTTGCTCCGACCGTGGTGTCGAAACCATGGCCGTGGATCGAGAGGGGGATCGACGTACCGGCGGGTCCGGTGATGGGTGCGATCCGGGTCACGGATGGGGGAGCCGACGCACCGGCAGTGCTGCTCGGTCCGACGATACCGGCGAGTGCCAGTGAGCCGAGGCTGGCTGACGTCACCATGGTCGCGACGACGAGCATCCGTGCGGGTCGGCATCGCATGGAAGAGTTCCTCCTGGCTGATGCGTCGTGTGCGCCCCGTGACCTTGTAACACGGCGGCGACGGAATGCACACGGGGTGCGACTCGGTCAGGTGCCGGATTGGCGAGCCTGCAGGAGCGACTGGCCGTGGGGAGGCACATACCGGGGCCTCGGCCTGGGCGGGTGCCCCGTCGTCCGAGTCCCGGTCTGGCGACCACGGAGCGTGGTGTCCGGTCGGCGGACTGCCCGTGTCCGCACCTGCCGGGTACCGGCAGACTCCCTACAGGGCAACTGCCAGCTCCGTTTCGGGCACCGGCTGCTGCCCGCGAGTGACCTCCGGGTAGTGCCGGGCATCAAAGGCGGCGACGAATCGCCGCACCGGCTTCGGAAGTTGGACCAGCAGCCGGCCGGCAGGTCGGAAGTCCGGCGGCGCGGACATGGCGATGAGCAGCGAGCAGTGCCCGACGGTGACCGAACGAATCCGGGGATCCGATCCCATGGAGGCGGTCAGATAGAGGGCGATCGCACACGAACGGTTGTTCTTCGGTACGCCGTGGACACCGGTTGCTCGCAGCGACTGGGCCACCTCGTCCTGGCTGTTCCCCAACCCGGTGAGAAGTGCGATTGTCTGCTTCTTGAGTTGCCGTTGGTAGTTCATCCGGCCTCCCTCTGCGTCTTCTCATGGTAACGCTCCCGAGGCGGGGCCATCCGGGCAGGTCGTGCCGGTAGGGGCTGGGCCCGGCCCCCCTGACCTGTCCCGGGCTCATCGCCGGCCGATGGCGTCAGCCACCTCCGCCAGGGCGCCCAGGTGGTCTGCGGCCGTCACCAGGCCGGCCCGCATGGTGTTGACGGTCAGGTGGGTGGCGCCGGCCTCCTGCCAGCCGTCGATTCGTCGCGAGACATCGTCGACGTCGCCGTGCCAATCGACCCGACCCTCCATGCCGATCGCTCCCGGATCACGGCCCGCCTCCTCGGCCGCAGCGGCGATGGTCTCGCGGGCCCTGTCCAATTCCGGGCCGGGTTGCGCCAGTGGGAACCAGCCGTCGGCGAGGCGCCCCATGCGCTGGAACGCCCTCGGCGAGGTGCCGCCGAACCAGATCGGGATCGGTTGCTGGATGGGCAGCGGAGCGATGCCGGCGCCGGTCACCTGATCGAAGCGGCCAGTCGTCGTCACCGACCGTTCGGTCCACAGGTGGCGTAGGAGCGGGACCTGCTCCTCGAGCCGACGACCTCGGACCGTGAAGTCCTGCCCGAGTGCCTCGTACTCGACGGAGTTCCATCCGATGCCCACACCGAGTCGGAACTTCCCCCGAGTGAGGAGATCGACCTCGGCCGCCTGCTTGGCAACCAGCACGGTCGGGCGTTGGGGCAGGATCGTGATGCCGGTGACCAACTCCAGCGACGTGCACGCGGCGAGGTAGCCGAAGAGGACGAACGGCTCGTGGAACTCGGTGTCGATGTCGTACGGGCCCCTCCAGTTCTTGTGAACCGTCGGGTCCGCTCCGACCACGTGGTCGTAGGCGAGCAGGTGGTCATAGCCCAGGCGCTCCACCCCCTGGCCATAGGTGCGCACTGCCCCCACGTCAGCGCCGATCTCCGTCTGGGGGAGCACTGCTCCGATTCTCATGGCAGGGGCGTCCAATCGTCCGGTTCCGGCAGTTCGGCAGTCGCCGCTTCGGCCAATAGTACGTTTCACAGGTGCGCCGCAGGTCACGGCTCGTCTCGTCCCATGGGTCCTTCGGCTTCGGCTCCCGGAACGGTTCACGCCCCTCCGGGCCGATGGCCCAGATGGTGGCCGACAGGAGTGGACCCTGTTCGCCGTCGCCCTCCAGTGGCTGCTCCGGCAACCCATCGAGGTCGGTCCGGAGCCCGGGTGCGGAGTCGCGGGTCGAGCTGGGCGCTGGGCGTCACCCAGCGGCGAATCGGTGAGCGTCGGCGGCGTACCTGGACACCAGCGAGTCCACCTGGGCGGTCCGCTGCACGGTTGGGACCACCTCGGCCAGGCGGGAGGCCGCGGATCGCCCAGGTCGTCTCCTCGGCCCGCATGCCGGTGCGGGATCGGCCGAGGGCGCAGCCCACGCCGGCCGCCACCTCGCCGTGCCCCTTGGCGACGGCCACGATGTGACACCGGGGCTTGCCCTCGATGAGCTTGTCCGGGGGCGTCGGAGGGCACCATCATCTGGCGACTGTTGACCCGGATCGGGATCAGGTCGGGATCGACGGGAGTGCGGGCCGGCCAGCCGTAGCCGATGGTGCCGGGCCGCTCGTCGATCCGGGAGATCGTGCCGACTGGCTCAGGCTGGATCCAACCGGAACCGACCAATGTCGCCACGTCGTCGTTGCCGACCACGTCCTCCATGGTCGCCAGGCCACGGGTGAAGCGACTGACCGAGCAGTCGCCGTGGTCGTCCGGGTCCGCGGCGAACGTGTGTGCGGTGGACTGGATCCCGAAGACACCTCCGGCCGGGACCCGCCCCGAACGTCCGTCGGATGCCGGCTCGAAGAAGGGGTATCGAACGCGTCCACTCCGGCCGGTGCGTGTGCGGAGAAGGCGATGGCAGAAGGTCAGGGTGGATCAGGCCCGCGGGCCCAACACGAATGACGGTGCGCCGACCGTGCGGGTCACCTCGAGCTCACGACCGGGTGCCCACAGGGTGGTCCGCGCCCGTCCGACCGCAGGACGTCCCAGGTCGTCGGATCTCCGAGCTGGGCGATGCGGAAGGTGGTGTGGGTTCCGTCCATCTCGCCGTTCTGACCGACCGCGTGAATCGACAGCTGCTCCCGCTCCGTGTCCCACCATGCTTGGCGAAGCGCGACCCGTGGGAAGTCCACTCCCGTAACAATCGGCTCCTCGAACCGGGGTCCCGCCGGTCGTGGTGGCCCAGCGGCTCCACGCACCCTCGGTGGCGGCCTCACCGGCAGCCAGCACCGCGTTGTACTGTCAGCGGGGATGCTCCTCGGTCCGGGGGAGCCCAGTGGCCCGCCACCGGCCTCGAGTCCCATCTGAGCCGTCGATACATCGAACAGGGTCCCTGCGTCTCCCGACCGCTGACCGGCGAGATAGTGGGCGACGAGGGGGCCGCTCACGAACAGCGGGAGCTTGTGGTGGTAGTCGATGATCGGGTCGTAGTAGAAGGTGACCTCGGGCGCAGGACCCTGTTCCGTCCAGCCCAGGTGGACCGGCCTGGCCTCTCGTCCACCAACGGTCGAAGGCCTGGTGGTGGCTCGTGCCGTGGAGGACCTCGTGGAGTTGGAGACCGAACCCGGCCGCCGTGATGCAGAGCGGCCAGATCTTGGTGTTCTCGCAGTGACACCCTTCCGGCCGGTCCTGCCACTGGCGGGCCAGATGGCCGGCGATGGGGTCCCATTGGAGGCCCCATGGCTCGATCCCGTTCGCCGTCCATCCGGGGACGTCGTACTCGCCGGTCAGGTGCTGGGGGACGAGGAGCTTCGAGAAGTCGTCATAGTCGCCACGAGCAGGGTCGTGGCCGAACTGGATGAGCCAGTCGTTGGCCGACCACCGTCCGGCGTGGCGGAAGACGAGCTGGTCCAGGATCCGGTGGTAGACCTCCCTCCATAGCGGAGTCTGGTCGGCCATCAGCGCCACGGCGTAGGTCGAGTCGATGAGGTCGAATCGGGGGAAACGAATCGGGGGGAGCAGAGCACCGGTGCATCGCTCCGGTCGTCCCAGTGGGGATGGGGACGGCCGTCCCGTTCCCAACTGTCCGGCGTGGTGGCCTTCCGGTAGAGGTAGCGGAGGCATCCGACCGAGCGCTCCGAGAGCCGTGCGGCGTGGACCGGTCGATCGCCATGCCGGAGACGATCACCCACCCTCCGAGTCGTGGCGGGACTCCCGGTGCGCTCGGAGTGCCAGCCGCCGAGCGGTGGACCGGCACGGCGGCGACGGCCTGACCGGCCCTTCCACCGGGGTGGAGGGAGCCCGACCGTGGCGAGAACGGAGAACGAAGGCTTCGTAAGGCAGCTCTCGTTGCAATGGTGACGGCCCTGCCGTTGGTGTGCCTGGAAGCGGTGGCGCCCGCCGTCCTCGGGGCTCTCACCGTCCTCCCGCCCACGGTGACCTGCAGTCCCACGGCTGGGCTCCGGGCCGGTGGTGGAGCCCTGGTCACGTGTCTCCCGCTACTCCTCACGGGCGGTACCGCGACTCATGGGATGCTCACGGTGAGGTGGCCGAGTCACCGCGGTGCCTCCACGGTCTGGACGCGGCCGGCACCGCTCGCGGTCACCGATGCCTCCACCATGACCGACATCACTTCCACCGGTGGAAGCCCGACCCGATCGTTTGCGTCCTATCCGACTCCGTCGACCACGCGGCCGGACACCACCTGGACGGTGACGAGTCTCACCGGCCCGTGCTCCAGCGGTGACTTGTCCGGTCTGACCGTGGCGGCGTCCTCGGTTGCGTGGTGACCTCTCCAGCAGGGCCGCGACCAGTCGGACCGTCCATCTGGCGGACTGCCGCTTCCCGGCGGTTGTCGCGAGGCCCATCGTGGCGCAGTCGACACCCTGACCCTCGGACCGCGACGGGCGCCCGTCTGGAAGAATGCCACTTGTGGACCATCCGATCAGCGGGAGTTGTGACCCTAGGTTCTCCGCGGTCGGCGACGAGTTCGCACGCAACTTCGCCGAGCGGGGCGAAGTGGGCGCCGGCGTCTGCGTGATCGTCGGCGACGCCGTGGTGGTCGACCTCGTCGGTGGATGGGCGGACCAGGCCCATGAGCGACCCTGGCAGGCCGACACCCTGGTGGACGTCTATTCGGTGGGAAAGCCGATCGTCGCCCTCCTCGCCCTGCAGCTCGTCGACGCCGGGCTCATCGGCCTCGATGACCCGATCGGCTCCGTATGGCCGGATTTCGCCGTCGGGGGGAAGGAGGGCGCCACGCTCCGCCAGGCGTTGTGCCATCGTGCCGGCGTGCCCGCCATCCGCGAGCCGCTGACGAACGACGACCTGTGGCACTGGGAGCGGATGGCTGCAGCGCTGGCCGCGACGGAGGCGTGGTGGGAGCCGGGGACCCGGCATGCGTACCACACGAACACCTACGGGCACCTGGTCGGCGAGGTGGTCCGGCGGGTGAGCGGCCAGACGTGCGGCGAGCGTCTCCGCGCGCTGGCCGACCCGATCCACGCCGACATCTGGTTCGGTGTTCCGAGGACGGAGCAGCATCGATGCGCGGAGGTGATCTGGGCCGGCACGCGTACGATCGCCGACATCGACCTCTCGGCGCTCGCCGGTGACGCGCTGATGACGATGCTCGGCTACTTCAACCCGTCCGGTTACTCCTCGATGGGGGTCGTCAACAGCACCGAATGGCGCAGTTCGGAGATACCGTCGACCAACGGCCACGGAACCGCCACCGGGATCGCCCGCCTCTACGCCGCGCTGCTCGACCCCGGCCGCCTGGTGTCGTCCGAGCTGCTGATCGAGGCCACCTCTCCACAGTCGAGCGGCTACTGCCCGGTGCTGGGCGAGGAGGTCACGTTCGGTCTCGGGTTCAAGCCGACGGTTCCCCGTCGCCCGTTCGGCCCGAACCCGAGGAGCTTCGGGCACTTCGGAACCGGGGGAGCGGTCGGATTTGCCGACCCCGATGCACGCGTCGCGTGCGGCTATGCCATGAACCACGTGATTCCCCGATGGCAGAGCTCGCGCAACCGGGCCCTCATCGACGCCGTCTACCGGTCGCTGTGACGGATGCCCGCAGGATGGGCACCAACCGGAGCATGCGCCCTCAGCCCGTGGTTCCGGCAGCCTCGGAGTCACGGCGCCGCAGCAGCACGACCGAGCTGACCACCCAGACCAGGGTCAACGCCAGCCAGATCACCAGTCGGACCCACGGATGGAGCACCACCTGCGGGGGGGTTGACGCCGCGCTCAGCGGGGCATAGGCGACCCAACCGGAAGACCCTTCCGAGCCGAACTGCCAGTATCCGATCGCCCACTGCCCGAGGAGGTAGAGGGAGATCTCGATGCCTACGACGATGATCACCCGCTGGCCGACATTCAGAGTTCGGGATCTCATCTGGAGAAGTCTGGCATTTCGTCAACCCCGCGGGAAGGCAGTCCCGGCACCTCGGGCCGACTCCGTCCCGGATGATCCAGATGCCCCTCGGAAGAACATCCCCTCACGCCGATTCGGACGGCAGCGGCGTGGGCACCACCCCACGACGAGCGGGCACGACGCGGTTGCCGAAGCAGCAGTGGCTGCGGTGGTTGACGAGTACCGCCGGAGAGCGCACGGCGGTGTCCTGCACTTTCGGGCTCGCCGTCGGCTGAGGGTGGGCGGTGCTGACATCGTGGCAGGCTGCGATTCTGTTGGGCTGGGACGGGGCAATGGACTGCTTCCTGATCTGGACCTGGCTGTCCATTGCCTCCATGGGCCAGCGTGAGCCACAGGCCCATGCCACCACTGAAGACCCGAGCCGCCGGTCTTCCGAGGCCATCGTCCTGGTGGCCGGCGTGGCGCTGTTGGCGGCAGTCGGCCTGCTCCTCCCCCATGCCGGCGAAGTCCTCGGGGCCACCAAGGCCCAGTGCATCGCTGTCCGGGTGACCGGGGCGATGTCCTCCCGGGCCACGCGCTCCTCTCCTACCTCTCCGGAGCCTCATCGTCGCACCAGGCATCGACGTCGTGGTCGGCTCGCTCAATCGAGCACGGCGGCCGGGCGACGGTGCGGACGGCGCTCCCACTCACCGGTGGCCGACCGGTGCTCACCGACGGTTCCGTGGCTCCGGGGCTTGACGGGCGAGCAGCGAACCCCAGCCCTCGCTGTCCCCCGGGACGATCGCCTTCGGCGGGTCGGCGACCAGCACGTGGGCCTCGCCGGTCCTGATGGCCATGACGATCGCCTGGCCCACCAGCTCCGGTGGATCTGGGACGATCGTCCGGGCACCGGTGGCCAGGTGCCCGGCCCGGAGCCGCTGATGGAACTCGGTGGCGGTGACGGAGGGATAGACGACCGACACCACCACTCCGGCATCGGCCATCTCGAGGCGCCCTACCTGGGACAGCATGTTCAGCGCGGCCTTGGTGGCCGAGTAGCCGCCGATCCCGGGGAAGACCCGGAGCGACGTTGCCGAGCTGACGTTCACGATCGCTCCGCCGAGACCGGCCTGCATCGCGGGGAGCACCGCCTGCATCCCCGTGAGTGGTGCGACCACGTTGAGCTCGAACACGGCACGCAGGTCCACCGGGTCCAGCTGAGCGAGAGGCACGTGGAGACCCTGGCCAGCGTTGTTCACCAGCACGTCGACCCGACCGAAGGCGTCGATGGCCCGGGCCACCATCCGCTCGACGTCACCGCCGACGGTGACGTCCGTGGTGACGGCGAGCGAGTCCGGAAGGTCGTGGGCGAGGGCTTCGATGCGATCCGTCCGCCGGGCGGCAAGGACCACCTTGGCACCGAGCCCGCTCAGCTGACGTGCCGTGGCCGCCCCGATCCCTGAGGACGCCCCGGTGACGATGCACACGGCCCGCTCAAGCTCCATGGTGCTCCGCCCTCGTTTCGGACCATCGGGTCATCGGCGGCCTGCGTCCTCCCGGCACTGTCGTCTACTCGGTCCGGGAGAGTCCGCGGAAGGCGAGTACGAAGAAGACCAGAGCGAAGACTACGACGATGGCCAGCTCGAGCCCGATCGACAGGGTGTAGCCGAAGAGGGTGACATTTGTCGGAAAGCGGGCCCGTGCCGCCGGCGACATGTTCTGGGCGGCGAAGATCACCTGACGGAAGGGGGCGACCGCGTAGGTCAGCGGATTGAGGCGGGTGATCACCATCAGCCAACTCGGGAGACCATTGAGGGGAAACAGCGCTCCGGACAGGAACAGCATGGGCATGAGCAGCATCTGCATGACGACCTGGAAGGACTCCATCTTCTGGATCCGGCTGGCCACGAACACCCCGAAGGTCGTCATGGCCACCGCCATCAGGAGCTCGAGGGCGATCATCTGCACGACGAGCAGAGGGGTGAGGCGGATGCCCACCAGCGGGGCCAGGACCAGCATGATCGTCCCCTGGGCGGCGGCAACAGTCGCACCCCCCGCGGTCTTGCCGAGCACCAGGGATACCCGGCTCACCGGGGCCACCAGCATCTCACGAAGGAATCCGAACTCCCTGTCCCATACGATCGACAGGGCCGAGAACATGGCGGTCATGACCACGCTCATGGCGACCACGCCCGGATACACGAATTGGCGGAAGTTGAAGCCGCCGGTCGTGCCCACGAGCCCGCTCATGCCGTACCCGAGCACGAACAGGAACAGGACTGGCTGCACGAGGCCGCTCACGATCCTCGTCCGGGTCCGCACGTAGCGGATCAGCTCCCGCTCCCACACCATCCCGACGACGCGGATCTCGTCGGAGAGCCTGGTGTCGGGAATTGCGGTGAGGGTGGCCGGAGAATCGGGAGTGGCCGGAGCGGACGATCCGGTAGTGGACAGGGTGGTCATCTCGCTCCTCAACTTCTCCGGGCACCGCGGGCGCGTGCGAACATCGACACCGCCTCACCGTGCTGCTCCCTGATCTCGCGACCGGTGAAGTGGAGGAACACGTCGTCGAGCGTAGGACGGTGGGCCCGGACGGTTCGGACCGGCACCCCAGCGGCGGCCACGATGGGGCCGACGGCGGCCTCCTCGTCGGCTACGAAGGCGGTGAGCCCACCTTCGGTGCGTTCGACCGTGTAGCCGGCACGCCTGAGCGAGGACAGCGCGGACTCGTCGTCGGACGTCTCGAGGGCCACGGTGTCGGTCCCCACGGAGGCTTTGAGGACGTCGGGGGTGTCGAGGGCGATGATGACGCCGCGGTCGATGATGGCGATCCGCTCCGCGTACTCGGCCTCGTCCATGTAGTGGGTGGTCAAGAAGATGGTTACGTCCTCTTCCTCCCGCAGCCGCATTATGTCCTCCCAGATGAGGGCCCGGGTCTGGGGGTCCAGACCCACCGTGGGCTCGTCGAGGAACAGGACGTTGGGGGTGTGGAGCATGCCCCGGGCGATCTCGAGCCGACGGGCCATGCCACCCGAGTAGGTCGACACCAGATCGGTGCGCCGGTCGGTGAGTGCCACCAGGTCCAGCACCCGGATGATCCGCCGGTCGATCTGGTCGCGTGGTATGCCGTAGAGCACAGCGTGGAACCGGAGGTTCTCTTCGGCGGTCAGCTGGTCGTCGAGCGTCTGCTCCTGGAACACGAGACCGATATGGCGCCGCACCGCTTTCGCCCTCGAGGCGACGTCGAAACCGGCCACGCTGGCACGGCCCGACGTCGGATGGGCCAGGGTGCAGAGCATCTTGATGGTCGTCGACTTCCCCGCGCCGTTCGGTCCCAGGAAGGCGAACACCTCTCCCTGGCCCACCGAGAAGTCGACTCCGTCCACGGCGGCCAGGTCGCCGTAGCGCTTGGTCAGCCCATGGACCTCGACGGCGTTCGATCTCCCCTCGGAGTCAGCGGGCGACGAGCGCACCTCTCTTACGCTCGTCATCGTCGGTCACCTCCTGGCGTGGCCTTCCCGCTGACCAGCCTGCGCCCGGGGAGCCGGTTCGGGGAGAGTCGAAAGTCCCAAGTGTGGGTCCGGCGGGCGGACCGCGCCGGCTTGCGGCTCAGGGCTCGACCGGGCTCCCGCCCGCGGATCGCCGCATGGCGGCGTGCAGGCGGTTCGGGGTGAGGGCTCCCAGGTAGGTGTCCGTCTCGTCAGCCACCGGAATCCAGCGGCCGTCGTGTTGGGGCATCTCGCCCGGGGCGGCGCGAAGGTGGGTTCCCAGCGGCACCTGGGTGGCCAACCTGGTGGCGTGGTCGCCTGCCGGTCCGCTCGCTCCCGGAGTGACGCCGACCCATCCGATCTACCGACCGTCGTCATCGATCACGATCGCCGCCTCGGGGTCGGAGTCACTGGCTGCCCGTCGGACCTCCTCCATGTCGACGGGGGGCACCACCGGCGGCTGACCACCGATGCCATCTCGAAGCTCAACCTCGGGTGACCGTGGACAAGGAGCAACCGGCCGCCGTGGCCTCGGCCTGGCTGAAGGCCCACAACATGACGTAGGGCGCTGACGGCAGAACCGGGGCGCATGGGGCGTCGATGAGATCGGGCGGCGATCCGGCCGAATCAAGGACTTCCGGCACTGGGAGGCGGCGCCCAGACCCTGTAAATGTGTTGGTGTGAGCGCGACCACTGTCCTGAAGCGGACCATCGGCGCGGCAGGAGCTCTGATCGTGGGGACGTTCGCGGTCGGGCTCTGGGTGCCGTCCGTGGCATCGGCCCAAGGTCCGCAACCTGCCTTCACCACGTACCAGGCACCCGGGGGGGCGGCCACCTCGGGAAAGAAGGTCATCGCCCTCACCTTCGACGACGGCCCGGGGCCTTACACCCCGCAGGTCCTGGCGGTGCTCGAGCGCCTCCACGTGCCGGCTACCTTCTTCGAGATCGGCGAGAACATCGTCCAGTACCCGCAATTCACCCAGCAGCTCGCCAGCGCCGGCTACCCGGTAGAAGATCACACCTGGACCCATCCGGATCTGACCGCTATCCCGGTGTCGCAGTTCCCCTACCAGATCGACCAGACCCAGAACGAGATCCGCTCGCTGACCGGCCAGACCCCGACCTGCGTGCGCCCACCGTACGACGCGTGGAACGCCACCGTGCTCGACCAGATCGGGCTCCGGGGGCTGACCACCATGAGCTACTCGATCGACCCCAGAGACTGGAGCCTTCCCGGCACGCAGGCCATCGTCGACAGTGTCGTGGGGGCGGCGTTCTCCGGCGCGGTGGTCGACATGCACGACGGCGGGGGGCCGCGGGATGAGACGGTGGCCGCCCTACCGCAAATCGTCGGCGACCTCGAAGACCAGGGTTACACGTTCGTGTCGATCTGTGGCGGGGTCCCCCAGCAGGGTCCCCAGGTCTCCGAGGTGTACGGATTCGGGGACGCTCCCGCCCCCGGGGCACCGGTCACCTCCGATCAGCCGCTAGTCGGTGCCGCGGAAGACCCACAACGTGGGGGGTACTGGCTGGTCGCCGCCGACGGTGGCGTCTTCACCTTCGGCGATGCCGCCTTCCTCGGCTCGATGGGTGGCACCGCGCTCGACGCCCCGGTGGTGGGCATGGCTCCGACCCCTGACGGAAAGGGGTACTGGATGGTCGCCGCCGACGGTGGCGTCTTCACCTTCGGCGATGCCGCCTTCCTCGGCTCGATGGGTGGCACCGCGCTCGACGCCCCGGTGGTGGGCATGGCTCCGACCCCTGACGGAAAGGGGTACTGGATGGTCGCCGCCGACGGTGGCGTCTTCACCTTCGGCGATGCCGCCTTCCACGGCTCGATGGGTGGCACCGCGCTCGATGCCCCGGTGGTGGGCATGGCGTCGGACCCGGCTACCGGGGGCTACTGGATGCTCGCCGCCGACGGTGGCGTCTTCAGTTTTGCCGCTCCCTTTTACGGTTCGCGTGGCGGCCAGTACTCCCCGGATCAGTTCTTCGCCATCACCTCGACAGCGTCGGGTGGCGGGTACCTGCTATCCGGTGAGCGCCCGGGGTAGGCGTGCCCGACGGGCCCCTCGTCGGGGCGTCAGCTCAGGTCGGCTCGGCGTCGCCGACTTCGGCGGTCGCCGTCGCCTCGGCGCCCGCCGGCGAACGGGACGCTGCGGTGAGGAGCTTGGCCAGCGACACGGCGGCCAAGCCCGCCCCGGCCACGACGGAGATCCGGGTCAAGGATTTCGGCAGGCGTGGACCCAGGCGCAGTCGGCCCGATCCCGAGCTGATCAGGGCGACCGCCACGGCGAAGTTGGTGAGGGGGAGCTCGAACCCTCCGTTCTGTGACAACGGCCCCTGCTTCCGGTGGACCGCTGTGGCCACGGCCATGGTGCCGGCGACGGCCAAAGGGCCGAGTGGATCAGCGATGCCGGTGGCCGTCAGGATCCCGCCCCCGAGCTCGCTCGCTCCGGCGAGCACCGCCATCGCCTTGCCGGGCCGCATGCCCATCGCCTCGAACCCCGCCGCGGTGGCGTCGAGCCCGGGACCGCCGAAGGAACCGAACAGCTTCTGGGCTCCGTGCACGGCGAGATACCCGCCGAGTACCGCTCGGGTGGCGAAGAGGCCGACGTTTCGCATGGATGGCTCCTGGTGAGTTGGCCTGCCCAGGGCGATCTGCGCCCGGTGCAAGCTGCTAATAAAAGAAAAGTAACTATACCTAGGTTATGGTGAAGGGGATGAAGCCCGATCACGTGGGAGGGGCGTGCGAGGCCATGACCCAGGTGTTCGCGCTCCTCGGGAAGCGCTGGAGCGGTCTGATCGTCGCGACACTTCTCGACGGCCCGGCCCGCTTCTCCCAGATCGTCCGGCTGGTGCCCGGCGTCAGCGAGCGCATGCTGTCCGGTCGGCTCACCGAGCTCGCCGCCGCCGGCCTGGTGGTCCGGGAGGTGGATGACGGCCCTCCGGTCAACGTCCGATACCGGCTGACCAGCCGGGGGGAAGCGCTGCGCCCAGCCCTGGCGGAGTTGGAGCGCTGGGGAAACGAGCAGCTCCTCGGATCTGCGGGTTCCTCCCGGACGTCCCACTCCGTCGGGTGAACAGGCCGGTTCCGGCGGGTAAACCCGACTTGTCCAGTCGGGTTTCTGACCCTATGGTCGGTGGTCAGCCGAACGAGCCGGTGGTCAGCCGAACGAGCCGGTGGCCAGCCGAGAGAAGGGCGTGACCATGAAGATCGCAGACGACATCACCCAGCTGATCGGCAACACCCCGCTCGTGCGCTTCCGGCGGTTGACCGAGGGCGTCGGGGCGGACGTGGTGGGCAAGCTCGAGTTCTTCAACCCGGCGGGCAGTGTCAAGGACCGCATCGGGGTGGCCATGATCGACGCCGCCGAGAAGGCCGGCCTGATCGGGCCGGACACGATCATCCTGGAGCCGACCAGCGGGAACACCGGGATCGCGCTCGCTATGGTGTGCGCCGCCCGTGGCTACCGGTGCATGTTCACCATGCCCGAGACCATGAGCAGGGAGCGCCGGGCGCTGCTCCGTGCCTACGGGGCCGAACTGGTGCTGACCCCCGGTCCCGAAGGCATGGGCGGTGCCATCGCCAAGGCTGAGGAGTTGGCCAAGGGCGACACCCGCTACTTCATCCCCCAGCAGTTCGAGAACCCGGCGAACCCGGCCATCCACCGCGCCACCACCGCCGAGGAGATCTGGAACGACACCGACGGTGAGGTCGACATCCTGGTCGCCGGCGTGGGCACCGGGGGAACCATCACCGGCGTCGGCGAGGTGCTGAAGGAGCGGAAACCCTCGGTGCAGATCGTCGCGGTGGAACCGGCGGCCTCGCCGGTGCTCTCGGGCGGACAGAAAGGCCCCCACCCGATCCAGGGGATCGGAGCGGGCTTCGTCCCGGCCATTTTGGACACGGACGTGATCGACGAGATCATCACCGTCGAGAACGACGACGCCTTCGACCTCGCCCGACGGGCGGCCAAGGAGGAAGGTCTGCTCGTCGGCATCTCCTCGGGCGCGGCGATCTGGGCGGCGCTGCAGCTGGCGGCTCGTCCCGGCAACGACGGCAAGCTCATCGTGGTCGTGATTCCGTCGTTCGGCGAGCGCTATCTCTCGACCGCGCTGTTCGCCGGTCTCAGCGACTGACCGTGCTGGCCACCCTGCGAGGCGACCTGCAGGCGGCACGTGAGCGCGACCCGGCCGCCCGGACCTCGCTCGAGATCGCCCTCTGCTACCCGGGGGTGCACGCGGTGTGGGCCCACCGCATCGACCACTGGCTGTGGCACCACGGCTTCCGGCTCCTGGCCCGGGTCGGGTCGGCGGTGGCCCGGGTTTTGACCGGGGTGGACATCCATCCCGGCGCCGAGCTCGGACGCGGGCTGTTCATCGACCATGCCACCGGCGTGGTCATCGGCGAGACGGCGCACGTCGGTGGCGACGTGACCCTCTATCAGGGCGTGACCCTCGGTGGCACGAGCCTCGAGCGGGGCAAGCGTCACCCCACGGTCGGCGACCGCGTGGTGATCGGCGCCGGCGCCAAGGTGCTCGGCCCGATCGCCGTCGGGGACGACAGCCGCATCGGGGCCAATGCCGTGGTCGTGCGCCCGGTGCCCCCCAACTCGGTGGTCGTGGGCGTCCCCGGGCAGGTCATCGCCCGGAGCCGGAGCCGGCCGGTGCCGGCCCGGGTCGACCTCGACGACACCCTCATGCCCGATCTGGTCGGCACGAGCCTGCAGTCGCTGCTCCGTCGCGTCGATCAACTGGAGACCGTGGTGAACGGCCATGCTGCAGAGGGAGACGCGCGTCCGTCCGAGTCCGGAGTGTGGTCGGGCGAGGACTTCTCGATCTGACGCAGGCGGCCGGTGAAGCGGGCCGACGGGCGTCCTGGCCCAGGGCATCGCTCCGCAACACGTCGCCCGCGCCGCCGCTGATGTCGGCCGTGTCGCGGGTCCCGGCCACCGACAGGGTCCAGCGAGGCGACACGCCAGGATCGCCACGCTGTCCTCGGACGCCGCCGGCAGCATCGCCTGGATGATCTGATCGCAGATGTCGGCCGGCTCGTGCGCAGCGATCCGCTCGAATGCCGAGCCAGGCAGGACGTCTTGACCTTCTTGGGCGTCTCAGCTCTCCCGGACCGGGTCGTGGAGGCCCGATTGGGTGCAGACGATGTCCGACTTCGCAGCATCTGCCAGCGTGGCTCCGCCGGCGAATCCGGACCGGCACGCCCCTTGCCGCGGCAGGACGTTGGGCCTCGATTCTCGCACCAAGCACCTCCATGAGGTCCCGGACTTTGCCGGCCGCGGGCACCTCTCCGGCAACGACGTCGGTCGCGAGGCGCTCCTGCTCGACGAGCGTCTCGATCTTCAGGCGGCGTGTGCCGCAGTAGCGGTCGGGATCACGCTCGGTCTCCATCGACTCGAAGATGGGCCATTGATCGCTCGCGTTCGCCGATGGTCCTGGCACAGGGGAGATCCGGCAGGTCGTCGGAGAGTGGACGGACCGCGTCGGCGAAGTACATCGTCTCCAGTGCCAAGTCGTGGCGGCCGGTGCGAATGACCACCGGGTGCTCCTGGTATCGCATGAACGGCCTGCGAAGGCGACCTGGGCGAGTCCCGCCTCGCCTGTCGCAGGAGCGCACGGGCCTGGCCAGCAGCGTCACCTCTGGCGTCAAGTGGTAGGTGTCACGGAAGGAGACGGGTTCGAACTTTCCGAGGTCGACGAAGTCGGTGATCTCGATGAGCCTGAATCGCACGGGTTCGCCAGCGGCGGTCTCGTCATCGCCCGGGATCACGTACTCGCCGCCGCCCAGGCCGACCCCGTTCACGATTCCGCGCCAGTCCACTTCGTCGCCAGCCCGCTGGTCGACCTCCGCGTACCGGATGCAGCCGGACGTACCGGATTCCGGCTCATTGAAGTGGATGGCGATTTCTCGGATGGCCGGATCGAGGCAGACCGGGATGTTCACGAGACCGAAGTTGCGGGCGCCTCTCCGGAGCGTCCGAGCCATGGTTTCGCTCAGCCCGGTCTGGCAAATCCAATACTCCGTCGCCAGTGTGCACCAGTGTGGAGCGGAGCGGTGGAGCGGTGGAGCGGTGGAGCGGTGGCCAGGATTGCCGTTGGAGGCCCCGGGTGGGCCAACCACATCGGGTCGGGTCCGACGGCGCCTTGTCGCACCTCGACGGTGTCGCATCGACAAGCCCGGCAGGGGGAAGGAAGCAGACATGCCACGCGATGATCGGGGAAACAAGCGTGAGAAGCAGTACCGGTACATGAAGAAAGGGCCTTCTCGAACGGTGAGACTCGACCGACGAGGCCGGGGAGATCGCCGCATGGACCGTGAACGAGGCCCGGTCCCATGCCGGGGAGGCGAAGACGGCGAAACGCACGTCGACCGAAGACATGTCGTCCGGCAGACGAGGTGGCCTCTGCTCCCGGAGCGGCGCCGTTGGGCGGACCCGGGAGCAGCTCTACGAGGAGGCTCGTCGCCGGAACGTCAGCGGCCGGTCGAAGATGTCCAAGGCGCAGCTGGAGCGGGCGGTCGGGCGGTGGGCGGCCCCCTACCGGGGTCTTCCATATGCACTTCAAGTGGTGCCCACCGCACCTTCGCCGTGTCGGTCGCGGCGGAGGCGGGTCTACACTCACGGCAGCGAGGTTCGGCACCGTTCGGACCGCCATGGGAGAGCAAAGTGGCAGAAGAAATCAAGCTCAACGGGCACCATCGGACGACCGTCGAGAAGATCTTCCAGCATCCGACCAGTCACAACATCCAGTGGCACGACGTCCTGTCCCTCTTGGAGAGTGTGGCCGAGGTCAGCGAGAGCCACGACGGGCGGTACAGGGTGACCCTCGGGGCGGAGACGGAGACACTGGATGCGCCGTCGGGGCACGATGTCGACCAGCAGATGGTCATCGACCTCCGAAGGATGCTGAAGGGCGCCGGGATCACCCCGAGCTGATGCCGGGCCGATGCACCTGACGAAGTCACTCCCGCGAGGGCCGGAACGTAAGCCAGATGCTTCTGCGATCGGTACCGACCTCCAGACCGCCGCCAGCCGGACCAACAGGGGTCATCGCCGTCCTGGCCGGGATCGCGGCCAGGGACGATGCGGTACGAGCCGGGGGCCGATGGGCCCCTGCTGGGCTCTCGGCGCGTGCGGAGGAACCGGGCCTTCTGGGGTGCAGGACCACTCGCCCCGATTCTCCTCGCCTACCTCGTGGGCTCCGGGCACGGATCCTCCCGCGGTGCTGCCCCCCGACCCGGTCTCCGAAGCCGCACAGCAGCGTGGGCACCCCAGCCACCGAGCCGCACCGCTTGGATCCCGATTGGCGTGGTGACGGTCGGCCGGTCACTTTCGCATTCGGTGGCGACGTCCACTTTCCGGCCGGCACCCCGCTCGAAGAGCGACTGGCCGCCGACCCGACCACCCCACTCTTGTCCACCGTGCCCCAGTTCGCGGCAGGGGCAAACATCACGATGGCCCACTTCGAGCTGGCCCTGACCGACGAGACCTGTCCCGACAGCCAGTCGAAGCAGGATGTGTTCAACGCGCCGGTGACTGCGCTCAGCGCGTTCCAACACGCCGGGGTCGCGCTGATCACCGAGGCCAACAACCACGGAGAGGACTTCGGACCCGAGGGACTGCAGATTGTGCTCCAAGCCCGACAGCAGTGAGACTTTCCCGTCCTGGGGATCGGCCAGAAGGTCAGCTGGGCGTTCACGTCCGAGGAGATGACGATCGACGGGGAGAATTTGCCGTCGTCGCGGCCATCGAGGTCATCGACTCCGGCCTCCAGATGCTGTGGACGGCCACGGGCACCCAGGCGGGACTGGCATCCGCCTACGGCGTCAACGCCCTGGCAACTTCGCCTTCTGCGACAACGCTCCTCCGGAGAACGCCGGTGGGAGCCCCGTGATCACCGCCACCGGCCGTCACGTCCACTGCGTGACCTGGCGCCCGGCAGTAATCGTGAACGACCTCCCGCAGCCCCCACCGGCATGGCGGCGACCGACGCCGTTGCCAGTTGGAACGTGGACCGGAGCGGCACGGACGTCACCGCGGCCCCGGATCCGTCGATGGCCAGCGCGGCGACTGAGGCCTCGGCAGCCCGTCCTCGACGGTTGAACGGCACTGGGAGGACCAGGGCTGAGGGTGGAACGACCGTTCTTTCGACGTTCGACCCCAGGGGATGCCGGGATCGAGTCGGCGATTGAGCACGAAGCCGGTGCTGGGACGAGGCGTTGTTCGTTCCGCCCTTGACTCCTGCCCGCACGGTGCCCCCACCCACCAGGCGATCTGGGGCGGGGTCATCGGCTCTCTTGCGGAGATCCGGAGTAGACCATCGAGTTGCCACGGCGACGAGTGCCACTTCGATCGGCGCATTGCCTCGTGATCACTCTCGGTCTCGTAGTCTTCTCCGGGTGCGGACGGGCAGGCAGCTCTGCCAAGTTGACCAATGAGTCGGTATTGCCTTCGTGTCAGAGCGTCTGCACATGGCAGCATCCATGCCAATGCGCAAGTTCGGGACCACATCCAATTGAGCAAGAATCGCCTTCAGTCAGGCAATGGCCTGCATGCGACGCTTGTGGTGAACAGCCGTGCCTCGAGGCCAATCGATCGCACGACAACCTGCAGACCGAGTGTGACGGTCGCCACCGGTGACTCGTAGTCGGTCACGACGCGGCGATCTCCTCTGTCCAGACCTGGCAATCGGACGGATTCGGGAGATCGGTCTGGCCTCAGGACGATTCCTCTGGTCATCAGCCATGAGGAGCATTCCACCAAGACGTCAAGAACCTCTTCAATCTCGACGTGCTCGACTCTACGTATTGTGAGGTTCATGGATCAAAGGTGATCGGACATGAGGAGGATGGCATGGCCCAAGGGCGTCGACACCAAACTGGCGATAGTGACACCTAGCCGCTCGCCGCTGCTCACCGGTCTCGCTATCCTGGCTCGATGAATTTGTCGATTCTGGGTGCAGGTTTTGGTGGTCTTGAGCTGGCCACGAGATTGTCCGAAGAGTTCGGCGGCGAGCTGGAGATCGACCTCATCGATCAGGGCGAAGGATTCGTCTTCGGATTCTCGAAACTGGATGTCATGTTCGGATAGGCAGTTCCCGACAGCGTCATCCATCCCTTCAATTCGATCGCCAAAGCAGGGCTGCGCTTCACCCAGACCACGATCCGGTCGATCGACCCCGAGCGGAGATCGGTTGTGACCGACGCTGGTCAGTTCGGTGCCGACATCATGGTGGTCGCACTCGGTGCGGATCTCGAACCATCGGCCACGCCTGGGCTGCTCGAAGCGGGACACGAGTTCTATACCGTTCCCGGGGCTTTTGCACTCCGAGATGTCCTTGAGAGCTTTGACGGCGGGAAGGTGATCGTCGGCGTGACGTCGACCCCGTTCAAGTGTCCTCCGGCACCGAGTGAAACGGCGCTCCTGATGCACGACTACCTGATTAGGAAGGGATGTCGTGAAGAGTCGGACATCTCGCTCGTCATGCCTCTCGGTGTTCCGATCCCGCCTTCACCTGGAGCTTCCGAGGCGCTGCTTGCCGCGTTCGCCGAACGAGGGATCGACTGGTACCCAGAGCGATTGATCGTCGGACTCGATCCCGAACGGCGGGTGGCCCGTCTCAACAGTGGGGACGAGATGCCATTCGATCTGTTCCTCAGAGTGCCGGTGCGCAAGGCGCCCGCCGTGGTCGAGGAATCGGGCTTGGCGGTCGATGGGTGGATCCCCGTCAACTCGCTGACCCTCGAGACCACATTTCCCGACGTCTACGCAGTCGGTGACGTGGCAAGCGTCGGAACTCCGAAGGCCGGCGTCTTCGCCGAGAGACAGGCTTTGGTGGTCGCCGATCAGATCATCTCCAAGGTGCGTGCCGGATCAGAACCCGCGACCTACGACGGCCGCGGGACGTGCTACCTCGAATTCGGCGGCGGCATGGTTGCGACAGTTGATGTCACGTTCCTCAGTGGGGAAGCGCCGGTTGGTGACATCGAAGGTCCGTCACGTGCTCTCGCTGCATCCAAGACCGAATTCGGGACGAGTCGCATCCAACGGTGGTTCGACCACTCGTGGTCGGGTGGCAAGGATTCCTATGGCTGACAGTTGGAGGAGTGGCTTCAGGACTGCCCCGTCGGAATGGCCTGATCTCGCCGGTGCTCAGCAGCGCTCGCTTGGGCACTGACATACCTGTCACACCCATTTGAAACAATGGGTACATGGCAACGAAGACCCAGCCCACGAGCCTCATCCAAGCAATCCGGTATTTCTCGGACCCCGATCTGGCCTTCGATTTCGTCCGTCAGATGCGGTGGCAGGACGGGCCGGTCGTGTGCCCCAGGTGCGACCACAAGGAGACCTCGTTCATCTCCACCCGTCGCATCTGGAAGTGCAAGGGCTGCAAGAAGCAGTTCAGCCTGAAGGTCGGGACCATCTTCGAGGACTCCCCGCTCGGGTGGGACAAGTGGCTCCCCGCCGTCTGGCTGATTGCCAACTCCAAGAACGGCGTTTCCTCCCACGAGTTGGGCCGTGCCCTCGGCGTGACTCAGAAGACGGCATGGTTCATGCTCCACCGGATTCGCCACGCCATGGCGACCAAGACCTTCGCCAAGCTCGACGGGACCGTGGAGGTCGATGAGACCTATGTCGGCGGTCAGGCTAAGTTCATGCACGGTCACCTGCGGGCCGAGCGGATCCACGGCACGGGTGGCGTCGACAAGGTGGCGATTCAGGGTGCCGTCCAGCGCGGTGGGCCGATCGTAGCCAAGGTGGTTGCCACTCCCGACCAGACGACCCTGCAGTCCAACGTGCGGGCATGGGTGGAGTCGGGTGCCACGGTCTACACCGACGAGGCACGGGCGTACCTGGGACTCGACGAGGACTTCGCCCACAAGTCCGTCAACCACTCCCGCGAGTACGTCTGTGGCGTCGTGCACACGAACACGCTGGAGAACTTCTGGACGCTCTACAAGCGGGCGTGGCGGGGGACGTACACCCACAACATGCATCGCCACACCAACCGCTACATCGACGAGCGGGCGTTCTCCTACAACCACCGCGAGGACGGCGACCTCGGCCGGATGCGCCTCGCGACGATTAGGGCCAACGGTCGCCGGATCACCTACAAGCAGTTGACCGACAACCACGCTGCCTAGTCCTCCGCCTCGTCCTTGGGCACCTGGAGCAGGTCCCGCATGAGGTTCTCTGTGGGCGTGATGGTGTCTACCGAGTCCAGCACCGCTTCAGTGTCGGGGGTGGCCGCGATGCTTCTCTCGATTCGATCTTGCTCCTCTTGGTCTCGATCGTTCGTCGCCCGCTCCCCGTTCATGAGGTCCAGAATCTCCCACGATGGGACCACCCCTGCGACCATGGTGGCGGACCTCACGACGAACCGTGTTGTCTTGTCGTCGCCCTTGATTTCAGGATCGAGCACAGGTTCAAACGTGTTGAAGTGGCCCCACATCGCTCCGAGTATGAGTATCTGCGGGCCAACGTTCCGGGCGCTTCCCATCTTCACCTGCTCGGGCATGATGTAGAGGGTCACCGGCGATCCGCTGTACCCGCCACGCGAATGGGTCTCCACGAGGAAGTCATACTCGTTCTTCTTGGTGTGCGGGTTCCTGATCGGCTCCAGAGGCAACATCGACACGATGCCAGTATGGACAATGGGCACATTCCGCTGACCACCGTCGTGGTGAATAAATCTGGCCACGATGTACACGTCCTCACCAGGACCGATGTCGAGCGATTCCATCTCACTGCGCTGGAGCAGCCCGTTTGAGATTGTTGCGGCAACTTCCTTAGCGTCTTTCCACAGATAGATCGCAACGTCGTAGTCATCGTGGAGAATCCACTCGCTCTCCACTGTGTCCTTGAAGACCGTTTTTGATCCATCGTCTGTCTGGCGCATGGCCCGGATCGTGGTTGTAGCCCGACCTTCGACGCAGTGCCGACTCGTGACGACGTACACGTGGTAATCGAATCCGCGTGACCATGGGTGGGCCACTGTGAACCCGCTCGCGCCATTCTTGCGACCTGACTCCGCATCAGCCCGGGACCCATAGAGGAACACGACTGTTTCGAGTGCATCGTTCGGCACACGTGGCACTAGATCGACCTCCCGGACCGGAACCCACTCGTCGGTATCTAGTGAGCCGGGGAGGGGCCTACTGACCCAACGGTAGCGTGTCACCGCCTACCGCCCCGCCCACCTGGGACTCTGCCCCGCCGGGTGTGACAGGTATGTCAGTGCCCTCGCTTGACACCGAGTTGAGGTCATCTCCGACGATCCGGCAACTTCCGAACTGCCCCCACCGACCCGGCGATGGGACGCCTTGGTTCTGCTCCATAGCTGCCCGCGGACGGAGGGAGCCGGAGGAAGGAGATCCCAGGGCTAGCGTGAGACTGTGACAGTCGGACTGGCTAAGTTCCGCGCCGGACTGGTCCTGGCGGCAGTGGCGCTCCTGGTCACCTCGTGCGGCTCGGGAGGCACAGCGAAGAGTGCACCCTCCAGCACCGAGGTGCGTGTTCCCGCGACGACGCCTGTCAATACCGGCTTCGGCGGCCCGGAGTACTTCTGTGCTCAGCCGCCCCTCAATGGCACGATCGCCTACTTCGGCACGTCTGGCGATGTGTCGATACGTGTGGCTGTGCGGGGACTCCCATCGGAGCGCTTCGTGGTCCTCAACTGGCTGAACAACACTGTGCGTGGGTATGTGATCGGGTCATTCTCGACGGACGCCAGGGGAACTTCGATTCCCAGTTCACTCCGCCTGTTCCGACCCGGCGAGGAACGTGGCTACCAGATCCTCCTCACAACGGCAGCGGGCGAGCCGACATCCCTGGGTGTGTTGTGGCCATGTGGACCGCCGCCTCGGGTTCCAGCGTTGACGGTGGACGACCCCAAGGTCACGGTGACTCCTGACACAGGACTGGGAAATGGACAGTCAGTGAAGGTGACCGTGGCTGGCTTCGGGGTGGACGGCAAGGTGTGGATCTCTGAATGCGATCACGCGGAGGATGCGAACTACCTCGGCTGCGGACCACAGCTGGCAGCCCAACCCTTCTTGATCACCGGCAACGGACGTTCCGGCACGACCAACTTCGTGGTTCACACCTCGGCTCCATCCAGGCCGCTCGATACGAGTGCCCTGGACCCCTGCACGAACTTGTGCGTGATCGTTGCCGAGGGTGGCGGCGGTGCGTGGGCCGTGGCGCCGATTGCATTCGGGTCCACTCGACTCGTCAACCCGTAGGAACGTCTTCCTTGCCCTGCTGTCCCACCCACCAGGTATTCGGGGTCTTCTGCCACCCGCCGTGATCCGAGTGCCCTGGGGCACTCGGTAACAGCACGGTGAGGTCCGATCAGCTCGCTGCCTGCCACTCAATCGCCCTGGCCGGAGTCGGCGAGGATCGGTGCGGCGGCCACGACGGCGGCGGCGGCAATCAACGGCAGCATGATCATCAAGGTCATAGTTCGTCAAGCAGTTGCGGGAATTGTCTGCTTGCCTCCCGAACCAACCATAGGGGACCAGTTGAAAAGTAGCCGGGGCCCACCGTAACGTCACCTGTGAAAACCCACTGTCCGAGGCCCCCAGCATTTCCATCCAGGGGTTTGGCAGCTCCCGGGCGACTGGAGTCCTCCTCGCAGATCTCTGCGGTCAAAAAGACACGAGACCTGATCGGGAATGTTCATGCGGCGACGCGTGAGGATTCCCTAGGTGGCTGGTGTCTTTCGTGCCGATCTCGATTCGCGATCCAATGGCTGATCTGGGAGAATTCTGGAGCTGAAGTTCCCGACCCGGAGGGATCGATGACGCTCGG
>Ga0224558_1000595_pt1 | contig 42143 bp, 35 predicted proteins | sample 714S32024metaG_FD_180682 | JGI IMG/M metagenome (GOLD analysis project Ga0224558, IMG submission 180682) | Peat soil microbial communities from Stordalen Mire, Sweden - 717 S3 20-24 | ecosystem: Environmental > Terrestrial > Soil > Wetlands > Peat | place: Sweden: Norrbotten County, Stordalen... | reverse complement strand
TCCTTGGCCAGGAGGTCGGTGAGCTTGCCCTTGCCCTCATCACCCCACTGGGTCCCGACGACGACGGTTGCCGGCACGCGTCTCTCCTCCGTTGCGAAAAGCGGATTACGCACCAGTGTAGCCCGCACCGTACGGGGTCCGCCGTGGTCATCCGGGGCGGGCGACCACGGGCAGCGATCCGCCGGGGACCGCACCGGTGCGCCGGGTGGCGCTCCGCACCTGCGACCGGGCCATCCAGGCGGCGGTCGCCGAGGCCGGATGCGAGGACGCCCTAGGTGACGGGGCCTGGGCCCTGGGATCGAGCGTCCGTGGTGGGTGAGGACTCGGTCGCCCACGCTCGGGCGGCCCTCGCGGCGCTGATCGACATCGGGGACGATCACGGGACCGGGCCGCAAACGACGGACTGCCGCGCGGTCGAGCCGTCGGGTCGGCCGGCTCCCTCGTCCCCGGGCGGGGCGGCGCGCCACACTCCGTGGTGGAGTGCCCCCGGCGGAGGATCTCGGCCAGCGAGCCCATGAAAGGCACCGACGCGAACACCAGTCCGATGAACCCGAGCGCCCGGAGTGCCAGTCCGATGTCACGGGTGGTGGCCGGCTCATCGACGTGCTCGGGCATGGCCCGGACGGAGCGGAGCGACTGGCACGGCTCCTGTTGCAACACGAGCTGCCCCGCCGTCCGGCGGCGTCCACCCCGGTCGCCGTGCCGGACGGTCCAGCCGCCGGGAGCCCTCGGTCACAGCAGGGTGATCTCCCCGTCCTTCTCGTCGACAGTGACCGTCGATCCCTCGGGGTAGCGGCCCTCAAGGAGGGCAAGGGCCAACGGGTCCTCGACCTGGCGCTGGATGAGCCGGCGCAACGGCCGGGCGCCGAAGTCGGGGTCGAACCCGGTGCGGGCCAGCCACGCCTCGGCGGCCGGGGTGACCTCCAGGGACAGCCGTCGTTCGGCCAGCCGGCCGCGCAGGCCGCCCAATTGGATGGAGACGATCCGTTCGAGGTCGGCCTCGGTGAGCGAGTGGAACCGGACGATCTCGTCGATCCGGTTCACGAACTCAGGCTTGAAGTACTCGATGGGCTCGCCGGGGATGTTGGACGTCATGATGAGCACCGTGTTGGTGAAGTCGACCGTCCGCCCTTGCCCGTCGGTCAGCCGACCGTCCTCCAAGAGCTGGAGGAGGGTGTTGAACACATCGGGATGGGCCTTCTCCAGCTCGTCGAGGAGCACCACCGCGTACGGCCGGCGGCGCACCGCCTCGGTGAGCTGGCCGCCCTCCTCGTAGCCCACGTAGCCGGGAGGGGCACCGACCAGCCGCGACACCGAGTGCCGCTCCATGTACTCGCTCATGTCGATGCGCACCATGGCCCGTGAGTCGTCGAAGAGGAACTCGGCCAGGGCCCGGGCCAACTCGGTCTTGCCCACGCCGGTCGGGCCCATGAAGAGGAAGGAGCCGATCGGTCGGTTGGGGTCGGACAGACCGGCCCGGCTGCGGCGGATGGCGTTGGACACCGCCGAGACCGCCTCGTCCTGGCCGACCACCCGGGCATGGAGGGCGTCCTCCATCCGGATCAGCTTCTCCACCTCGCCCTCGAGCAGCCGGCTCACCGGCACCCCGGTCGACCGGCTCACCACTTCGGCCACGTCCTCGGCGTCGACCTCCTCCTTCAGGAACCGCTGGCTCTTCTGGAGCGTGTCGAGGGCGTGGGTGGCCTCCTCGACCTGGCGCTCGAGTCCGGGCACGACCCCGTAGGTGATCTCCGAGGCCTGGGCCAGGCTTCCGTCGCGAGACAGCCGCTCGGCCTCGCCCCGCTGGCGCTCGAGCTCGCCCTTCAGCGACTGGATGGTGGCGATGGCCTCCTTCTCCGACTGCCAGTGGGCCGTCATGGCCGACGCCTCCTCCTGGAGGTTGGCCATCTCCTCGTCGAGGCGGGCCAGTCGCTCGGCCGAAGCACTGTCGGTCTCCTTGGCCAGGGCCATGCGCTCGATCTCCAGCTGGCGCAGCCGACGGGTGACCACGTCGAGCTCCGTGGGCATCGAGTCGATCTCGATGCGCAGGCGGCTGGCCGACTCGTCCATCAGGTCGATGGCCTTGTCCGGGAGGAACCGGCCGGTGATGTAGCGGTCGGAGAGGACCGCCGCCGCCACCAGCGCCGCGTCCTGGATGCGCACCCCGTGATGGACCTCGTAGCGCTCCTTCAGCCCGCGCAGGATGGCGATGGTGTCCTCGACCGACGGTGGCGGCACGAAGACCTGCTGGAACCGGCGCTCGAGGGCGGCGTCCTTCTCGATGTACTGGCGGTACTCGTCGAGGGTGGTCGCCCCGATCAGCCGCAGCTCGCCACGGGCCAGCATCGGCTTGACCATGTTGCCGGCGTCCATCGCCCCTTCGGAGCCGCCGCCCGCGCCCACCAGGGTGTGGAGCTCGTCGATGAAGGTGATGATCTCGCCTTCGGCGTCGGTGATCTCCTTCAGCACGGCCTTCAACCGCTCCTCGAACTCACCCCGGTACTTGGCGCCCGCCACCATCGAGCCGAGGTCGAGGCCGATCAGCCGCTTGCCCTTCAGCCCCTCGGGGACGTCCCCCTCGACGATGCGCTGGGCCAGTCCCTCGACGATGGCCGTCTTGCCCACCCCGGGCTCGCCGATGAGAACCGGGTTGTTCTTGGTGCGGCGGGACAGCACCTGGATCACCCGGCGGATCTCCTCGTCCCGTCCGATGACCGGGTCCATCTTGCCCTGGCGGGCCAGCGCGGTCAGGTCCCGCCCGTACTTCTCCAGTGCCTGGAAGGTCTCCTCGGGATTCTGGGAGGTGACCCGGTGACTGCCCCGCACGTCCCGCAGGGCGGTGAGCAACTGGTCGCGGTCCGCGCCGACGAGGTCGGCCAGGGCCAGCAGCAGGTGCTCGACCGAGAGGTAGTCGTCGCCCATGTCGGTGCGCTGGGCGTCGGCCGCGGTCAGTACGTCCCGGAGGGCGCGATTGATGCCCGGCTCCTGGCCGCCGAAGGCCTGGGGTAGCCGGCCGAGCTCGGCATCGACCCGGTCGCGCACGACGGCCGGCTCGACGCCGACCCGAGTGAGGACAGGGCCGGCGACCCCGTCGGCCTGGCCGAGGATGGCGGCCAGCACGTGCTCGGGGGTGACCTCGGCGTGGTGATCCGTCCGCGCCCGCTCGACGGCGTTGCTGAAGGCCTCCTGGGTCTTGAGCGTCCATCGGTCTGGGTTGATGCTCATCGGGGACCTCCTGTCCCGTGCAGGGTTCGTCGGGCCGGTCGGGTGGGCACCGGCATCTGGGAGAGCGGCACCAGCTCGCGCCGGTACTGGCGGTGGGCGCGGGCCACCGCCTCGCGAGCCTCGGCCCGGGTGCTGGCCAGCTCCTGACGGAGGCGGGCCACCTCGGCCTCGAGCTCCATCACCCGGCGCACGCCCTCGAGGTTGAGGCCCGAGGTGGTGAGGCTCTGGATGTGTCGAAGGCGGTCGAGGTCCTCGTCGCTGAAGCGTCGGCTGCCGCCCTCGGTGCGGCTCGGGTCGAGCAGGCCCTTGCGCTCGTAGACCCGGAGGGTCTGCGGGTGCACGCCGGTCAGCTCGGCGGCTACCGAGATCACGTACACGGCCCGGGTCCGGGGATCGTCGTTCATGTCACACTCCCAGTGCGTCGCGTGCCGGTGGCTCGACCACCGCGGCCAGCGCCTCGACCGCGGCGCGCTGCTCGTCACTCAGTTTCTCGGGCACCTGGACCTCGACGGTCACCAACAGGTCGCCGGTGCCCGACCGCTTGCCGGCCGGGACGCCGCGGCCCTTGACCCGGAAGGTCCTCCCCGACGGGGTGCCGGCCGGCACCCGGAGGGTGACCGGCACGCCCAGTGTGGGCACGGTGAGGGTGGTGCCCAGGGTGGCCTCGGGGAACGAGACCGGCACGGTGAGGGTCAAGTTGCGGCCGCGTCGGCCGAACACCCCGTGCCGTTCCACCCGTACCACCACGTAGAGGTCGCCGCTCGGGGCGTTGCCCCTCCCGGCCGCGCCGCGGCCTTTGACCCGGATCCGCTGCCCGTTCTCCACGCCGGCCGGGATGCGCACCTTGACCGAGCGGTTGCGGTGCTCTACGCCCGAGCCCGTGCAGGTCGGGCACGGGGTGGTCACGATGGTCCCCCGCCCGCCGCACTGCGGGCAGATCTGGCTCAGGGAGAAGAGCCCCTGGTTGTCCTGGAGGGTCCCGGACCCGCTGCACCGCTGACAGGTGGTCGGGTGGGTGCCCGGTGCGGCACCGCTCCCCCCACAGGTGTGGCAGCGGGCGTCGGTGGTGAGGTTGACCGAGGTGGTGACCCCCTGGACGGCGTCCCCGAAGGAGAGGTGCAGCTCGGTCTCGACGTCCGCGCCGCGCTGCGGCCCGGTGGCACCGCCCGTGCCCCGACGGCCGCGACCGAACAAGCCACCGAACAGGTCCCCGAGGTCGCCCATGTCCTCCACCCGGTAGGTACCGCCCGCCCCACCGAACCCGCCGGGGAAGCCGCCGCCGGCCTGCGGGCCCATGGTGCGGACCTCGTCGTACTCCTTGCGCCGGTCGGCGTCACCGAGGACGTCGTAGGCCGCGGAGATCTCCTTGAAGCTCTCCTCGCTCCCGGGGTTGGTGTCCGGGTGGTGCTTCTTCGCCAGCTTGCGGTAGGCGCTGGTGATCTCCTTGGCCGTGGCCGTCGAGGACACGCCCAGCGTCTTGTAGTAGTCCTTCTCGAACCATTCGCGTTGCGGCGCCACCTGGGTCTTCCCTCTTCCTTCCCGCTGGTCCTCTAGCCCCGCACCATCACCATGGCCGGACGAACCACCGTGCCCCGCCAGCGGTAGCCGGCCCGCATGACCTGGGCCACGACCGGCTCGTCCGAGTCGTCACTGCCGACGTCCGCCTGCTCCTCGAGCGCGACGTGGCCGACCGCCTCGTGGGCGTTCGGGTCGAAGGCCTCGCCGACCGGGTCGATGCGCTCGAGGCCCTCCTTGGCCAGGACGTCGTGCAGCTGGCTGGACACGGCCACGAGAGCCTGTCCGTCGGACGACTCGGCGTCCCCGAGGTGCTGGGTGGCGAGGTCGAGCGTGTCGAGCACCGGGAGTACCTTGTCCACCAGGGACACCGCGGCGCGCGCGACCTGGTCGGCCTGCTGCTTGGCCACCCGCTTCTTGTAGTTCTCGAACTCGGCCTGCAGGCGCCGCAGCGAGTCGAGGTACTCGTCCCGCTGGGTGACGGCCGCTGCCAGTGGGTCGTCGCCGGCGAGCTCGGGCGCCGTCCCGTCGATGATCTCGGTGGTCACGCCCTCCTCCACCTCGGCGTCTACGACCTCATCATCGAAATCCGCCGGGGCGTAATCGGAGCCCAACTCGGCCCCCTCCGCACCCCGGTCATGGCGGGCATCGGAGGACCTGTCGGCCCCCGATGCCTGCGACGGACCCACGCCGTCTGGCTCACTGCTGCCGGTCATCGACGATCAGCCCTTATCGTCGACGATCTCGGCGTCCACGACCTCGTCGTCAGAGGTGTCCTCGGCCGAGACCTCGCCGCCCGGCGCCGAGGCCTGCTCCTTCGACGCCTCCTCGTAGAGGCGCTGACTGAACGACTGGCTGGCGGAGAGCAGCGACTCGGTCGACGTCTTGATGGCCTCGAGATCGGAGCCGACCAGGGCCTCCTTGACCGAGGCCAAGGCCGCCTCCACCTTCTCCTTCTCGTCACCCTCGAACTTCTCGCCCTGGTCCTTCAGGAGCTTCTCGGTCTGGTAGACGAGGGTGTCGGCGTTGTTACGCACCTCCGCCTCCTCCTTGCGCCGGCGGTCGTCCTCGGCGTGCGCCTCGGCGTCCTTGACCATGCGCTCGATGTCCTCTTTGGCCATCGACGACTGGCCGGTGATGGTCATCGACTGCTCCTTGCCGGTGGCCCGGTCCTTGGCCGAGACGTGCACGATGCCGTTGGCGTCGATATCGAAGGTGACTTCGATCTGCGGCACACCGCGGGGGGCGGGGGGCAGGTCCACCAGTTGGAACTTGCCCAGTGTCTTGTTGTACATGGCCATCTCGCGCTCGCCCTGCAGCACGTGGACCTCCACCGACGGTTGATTATCGTCCGCAGTGGTGAACACTTCGCTCCGCTTCGTCGGGATGGTGGTGTTCCGCTCGATGAGCCGGTGCATGACGCTCCCCTTGGTCTCGATACCCAGCGACAGTGGGGTCACGTCGAGCAGGAGTACGTCCTTGACCTCGCCCTTCAGCACGCCGGCCTGGACGGCGGCGCCCAGGGCGACCACCTCGTCGGGGTTGACGCCCTTGTGGGCCTCCTTGCCAGTCATCTGCTGGACCAGCTCCTGCACGGCGGGGATCCGGGTGGAACCCCCGACCAGCACGACGTGGTCGATGTCCGACTTGGACAGGCCCGAGTCGGCAATGGCCTGGTCGAAGGGGCCCTTGCACGACTCGACCAGATCAGCGGTCAACTCGTTGAAGGTCGCCCGGGTCAGCTTCACATCGAGGTGCTTGGGGCCCTCGGAGGTGGCGGTGATGAAGGGGAGGTTGATCTGGGTCTCCTGCAGCGAGGAGAGTTCGATCTTCGCCTTCTCCGCGGCTTCCTGCAGGCGCTGGGTGGCCATCTTGTCGTTGGCCAGGTCGACGCCCTCGGTGTCCTTGAACGTCTTGACCAGCCAGTCGATGATCCGTTGGTCCCAGTCGTCGCCGCCGAGCTTGGAGTTGCCGGCCGTCGACTTGACCTCGAACACGCCGTCGCCGATCTCGAGCACGGACACATCGAAGGTGCCACCGCCGAGGTCGAAGACCAGCACGGTCTGGTCGGCGGCCTCCTTGTCGAGCCCGTAGGCCAGGGCGGCCGCGGTCGGCTCGTTGATGATGCGGAGGACCTCGAGCCCGGCGATCGTCCCGGCCTCCTTGGTGGCGGTCCGCTGGGCGTCGTCGAAGTAGGCGGGGACGGTGATGACCGCCTGGGTCACCGTGTCACCGAGGAACGCCTCCGCGTCCCGCTTGAGCTTGCCCAGGATGCGCGCCGAGATCTCCTGCGGGGTGAAGTCCTTGCCGTCGATGTCGATCGTCCACGACGTCCCCATGTGGCGCTTGACCGACCGGATGGTCCGATCGGGATTGGTGATGGCCTGACGCTTGGCCACCTCGCCGACGAGCACCTCGCCCGACTTGGCGAACCCGACCACCGACGGGGTGGTCCGTCCGCCCTCGGCGTTGGGGATGACGACCGGCTCGCCGGCCTCCAGTACGGCAACCACCGAATTCGTGGTCCCGAGGTCGATTCCTACAGCCTTGGCCATCGTTCCTGCCTCCTACTCACTGCCCTTGGCGGGCGCTCGCTCTCGACTCGAAAGTGGTGCCACCACCAGGGTCGGCACGCTCTCTTGACTCGTTCCTGTTCCTTACGGGTTCAACTATACCAAAGTTGAGTGCTTTGTAGACAGGTTTTCTGCAAATCTCGTGTGTAGCGGGAGGTGGCACCTCCGGGATACGCTCGGGCCATGCCCCACCTGGTACTGCTCCGCCACGGCCAGTCGCAGTGGAACGCCGAGAACCTCTTCACCGGATGGCACGACGTGGACCTCACCGAGCTGGGCGAGTCCGAGGCCCGGCGGTCGGGCCGGCTCCTGGCCGATGAGCCCGGCCTCGACCTCCGGGTCGTACATACGTCGCTCCTGACCCGGGCCGTCCGCACCGCCGACCTCGCTCTCGGGGTGGCCGGTCGCAGCTGGCTACCGGTCCGGCGCCACTGGCGGCTCAACGAGCGCCACTACGGGGCCCTGCAGGGGAAGGACAAGAAGGAGACCACCGCCCAGTTCGGCGAGGCCCAGGTCAAGGAGTGGCGGCGCAGCTACGCCACCCCGCCCCCGCCGGTGGAGGCGGGGAGCGCCCACCACCCGGCGGGCGATACCCGGTACCGCGACGTGCCCATCGAGGTGCTGCCCGCCACCGAGTGCCTCGCCGACGTGGTGGCCCGCGCCCTCCCCTACTGGGAGGACGCCATCGTGCCCGACCTGCTGTCCGAGGGGGCCCGCGGCGGCTCGGTCCTGGTGGTCGCCCACGGCAACAGCCTGCGGGCGCTGCGCAAGCACATCGACGGCATCGGTGACGACGAGATCACCGGGCTGGAGATCCCGACCGGCATCCCCTACGTCTACGAGCTGGCCGACGACCTCACCGTCGTGTCCGGCGACTACCTCGGCGACCCCGACGCCGCCCGGGCGGCGGCCGACGCGGTGAGCCGCCAGGCCGGGTAGCAGACCCGTTGCAGCACGGGCACTCCGGCCGGTGGACGACGGCCGAACCAACAGCCCGGGTGCAGCGGGGGGCCGGCTCCGAAGAGCCGGCCCCCCGTGTCCTCCGACGCACCGGTCCGGCGCGTCGTGATCTGCCGATGGACCTCCCCTACAGGGCGTCGCTCCCGCGCTCGCCCGTCCGGACCCGGATGACGTCCTCGACGGCGATCACCCACACCTTCCCGTCACCGATCTTGCCGGTTCCGGCGGTGTCGACGATGCTCGACATGACCTCCTCCACCTGCGAGTCGTCGACGAGGACCTCGAGCCGGATCTTCGGCACGAACTCGACCTCGTACTCGGCTCCCCGGTAGACCTCGGTGTGACCCCGCTGGCGTCCGAATCCCTGGGCCTCGGTCAGGGTCATGCCGTGGACCCCGAGGGCCTTCAGGCCTTCCTTGACCTCGTCCAGTTTGAACGGCTTCACCACCGCTACGATCAGTTTCATCGTGATTCTCTCCTTTATCTCGTAGTGGTCGTGTCAGTTGCGGGCTGATCCGGGTGGGGACCCGTCGAGGGGTCTCGGTACTCCTTCACCGAGTGCTCTGGGGACTCCGTCCCCGGTGGTGGCCGACACTACGGTCTCGCCGCTGCCGCCGGCACCTCCGCCTCGTGATCGGACCTCATCGATACTCCCGGAGGGGGCCCCGGTGAGGGCCCCGACCCGTGCGGCCAGCGTCTCCTCCGGGAAGGCCTCCTCACCGTGGATGGCGAGGTCGCCGACCTCGAGGACCTCGTCCTTGTAGCGAGCTCCTCGCAGGACCAGGCCGATCAACTTCATGAGGATGAAGGTGACCACCGCCGACCAGAGGATGACCCACACGGCGGCTCGGAACTGCTCCCACAACTGGTGGGCCGAGCCGGTGTAGATGAGCCCGCTCACCGAGAACGGCGTGCAGTGGGCACTGGCGGCGATGTAGGTCTGCTGGGAGGTGGCGGCCACCTGTCCGGCGGCGTCGAGATGACCGCAGCCGTACTCCAGCATGTTCGGGTCACCGAAGACCCCGAGGAGCAGCCCGCCGAAGAGGCCGGCGATGCCGTGGGTGTAGATGACCCCGAGGGCGTCGTCGACCTTCGAGAAGGGACGGACCTTGGAGAGGAAGTTCCACGCCACCCAGACGATGGCGGTGCAGATCACGCCGATGGCGAGGGCACCCTGGCCGTTGACCCAGCCGGCGCAGGGCGTGATCCCGACCAGGCCGCAGATCATGCCGTTGACGCCACCGAGGAACGTGGGCTTCTTCTCCTTCGAGAGCCAGGCGTCGAGGGCGATCCAGGTCAGCACGCCGGCCGCGGTCGACAGGTTGGTGTTGACCACGGCAGCAGCGGCGTCGGCCCCGGCGTAGTACGGGTCACCACCGTTGAAGCCGTTCCAGCCGAGCCACAGGATGCCGGCACCGACGGCGGCCATGACCAGGTTGTTGGGCAAGGCGTGCTGTCTGTCCCGTAGGAGTCTGGGCCCGAGGACCCAGGCGGCCACGAAGCCGGAGACGCCGGCCGACATGTGGATCACGTACCCACCGGAGAAGTCCAGTGCACCCTCCTGGGCGAAGTAGCCGCCGCCCCAGAGCAGGAAGGCGTCGATGCTGTAGACGAACGTCGACCACAGCGGCACCAGCAGGCACCAGGCGCTGAACTTGATCCGGCCCAGCACGCTGCCCATGAACAGGAGGGGCGTGATGGCGGCGAACACGAATTGGAAGTACGCCAGCGTCGACGTGGGGAAGTGGAAGGGGATGACCGTGTTCGCCGCGGACACCGCCTGGCCCTGTTCACCCTGGCTGCTGGTGATACTGCCCGGCTTGCCGACGAAGTTGTCGATGAAGTGCGTCCACCCGCCGACACCGGTCAGCTGGGTCTGCACCCCGTCCTTCACACCGCCTCCGAACGAGTTGGCGCCGAATCCCATCTTGTACGACCACAGGAACCAGGCGACCATGACGAGCGAGAAGCCGGCGAACATCATGCCCAGCACGTTCACCGCCCACTTCTTCTGGACGATCGATGCATAGAGCACCGCCAGTGCGGGAAGGCTCATCATGCCGACGAACGTGGCGGCAACGATCTGCCACGTGTTGTCCCCGGTGTTGAGCCAACTCGGGTACGGGACTTGCGTTAGTGCGGCTAGCACGGTTTATGTGCTCCTCTCCTGAGATACCTCATGCGCTGGCTCCCACCACTCCCGGACCCCGGGGGGACGGACGGGAAGGCGCCGACGCAGGCAGATTCGCTCTGTCGCCGCAAACAATGCAGCGTGGGGATTTCGGCACGGTCACGCCCGTGTTACCAACGCGTGAACTGGCACGAAAGAGCTGGTGGAGGCGTCGAAACCTGGTCCGGGGGTCTCCGGGGGGGCACGTCCGGTGGGCTTCCGCAGACGGGCGTCGGAGTGGGCGTAGGCCGCCCGTGCGGGGCCGCGGGCCATCCGCCCGGGCGGCCACCACCCAGACCGTCAGCGTGGTGGTCCCAGCGTGGTGGTCACCGCACTCCGAGGCCGTCCCTGCCGTCGTCCAGAGACGGCAGGGCGCCGCGGGCAGGAGTCCGGCTCAGCCGGCCTTCCGCTCGTCGCCGGGCTTGGCCTTCGGCGACTTCCCGGGCGGGGCGGTCGGTGGCGTGTACCGCTTGCTGGCCCGGGCACTGCCGGACTGGGGACGGCCGCTCGCCGGACCCGAATCCTTGGCCAGCCTGAGCTTCGACTGCAGCCGGTAGGCGCGGACCAGCAGCCAAGCGCCGGCCAGGATGAAGGGCAGCCCGAAGCCCCAGAAGTGGAGATTGAAGATGGACAGCCCGTAGAGGGCCATGGTGATGCCGAGGTAGAGGCGCTTGCGGAACCACGCCATCAGGAGCATCAGGACGGCGAGGCCGAGCGCCACCCCGCCGAGTTCGAGGTAGAGCGACGGGTTCACGTGCAGTTTGTTGATCTCGCCGTTGGCCAGCACCGCCTTGGGGTCGTTGGCGATGAGGTTGCCAGTGACCACCAGCCCGATCATCCCGGCGAGAGGCGCGGCGATCAGCCCGACGAGGCGTTCCTTGTCGTCGGCCCGCTTGACCGCCTCCTCCAGCTCCTCCACCGAGGTGGGGCCCGATTCGACCGTGGCCCCGGCGTCGGACGGCTTCAGCACCGCGCTGCTCAGCCGGTTGCCGAGTGACGGCTTCTCCGCATCCCCGTCCGGTCGACGGAACACGGCGCGCAAACGCTGCCAGGCGCTGGCCGGGGGAACGATACCGTCATCGTCGGCGTCGGGATCGGCTCCGGGCATGGCCAAGGCTAGCGCGCCCGCCCGATCGGCCGCGATGCCGTACCGAACCCTGCTGCCCTGCCCCGCCGGAGCGCGTAACCCACACACCCCATTGCCCTCTGACGGTTCACGACGCCCTTCGCAGTCGGCGGCGCCGGGCGGTGGCGGCGCCGATGGCCAGCACGAGCGCGACCAGCAGGAGCGACGGAACGAGGAACACGCCGGCCGACGGGCGCTCGGACGCCACGGCGCCGGGCGTCGAGAAGAGTGCCGGGTCCCCGGGAACGGTGACGCCCTGGAGGATCGACCCTGGTGCATGGTCGGCATTGCCGGGAATTCCTTCGGTGTAGCGGTGCCCGTCGACGGAGTACGTGGCGCTGCACTCGTAGCCGGCCAGGTTGCTGCCGCTTCCCCCCATCAGCCCGAGGCAGCCGGCTACGGTGGCCTCGACCGGGACCCCGTTCGCGTGCAGGCTGGCGATCTGGGCGTTCTTCTGGGCCCCGGCCACGAAGAGCACCACGGTGATCGCGGCCAGGGTCACCAGCGCCAGAATCACGGCGACCCGACCGGCGCGACGGATGTCCACCTGCACGCCGGCACCCCGCAAGGTCGTGAGCGGCTCACCGGACCCGCCGGTGGCGCCGGCCGCGTGGTCGGGGCCGGGTGTCGTCCCGGCCGTACCCGAAGCCGGTGCCTGTGGAGCCGTCGGCTCCGGAGCGATCATTGGCCAGTCCGTCCCTCAGCTACCCGTCCGTCCGCCATCCGGCTGCCTCTTGCGGCGATCGGAAGATGGTACCAGCGGGACCGGTACGATCCAACGGGGGGCCGTGCAGCGCGGCCCCGGCGGTCCTGCGTCGGGACCGATGTCCGCGGTAGCCTCCGCAACATGGCCCCACGCCCCAAGGCACTCGATCTCAAGAGCATCTGGCTGTTCTCCAGCTGTACCGCGTCCGAACTCCGCAAGATCCGCAGCTCGCTCGACGAGGTGGAGGTGCCGGCGGGCAAGCTGGTGGTCGAGGAGGGGAGGATCGGTCTCGAGTTCTTCCTCATCGTGACCGGGACGGCCTCGGTGACCCGCAGCGGCAAGAAGGTCGCCACCCTCGGGCCCGGTGACCACTTCGGCGAGCTGGCCCTGCTCGACCGCCGACCCCGGTCCGCGTCGGTCGTGTCCGAGACCGACATGGACGTGCTGGTCCTGTCCCAGCGGCAGTTCAACGGACTGCTCGAATCGGTGCCCACCATCGCCCGCAAGATGCTGGCCGCCATGGCCAACCGGCTGCGCGAAGCGGACGCCAAGGCATACGACTGACCCTCCTGCCGACCAACCTGCCGACTGACCCTCCTGCCGACCGGGCTCAGGACGGGGCGGCGGACGACTGGCCGGCAACCGGCTCGGTCATCGACTCCTCCAGCAGTTGGGAGAGGTCGAGGACTCGCACGTCGTCCTCCTTGGCATGGGCCCGCACTGCGTCGTCGAGCATGATCATGCAGTAGGGGCAGGCGGTGGAGACGACGTCGGCACCGGTGCCGAGCGCCTCCTCGGTGCGCTCCATGTTGACCCGCTTGCCCAGGTTCTCCTCGAGCCACATCCGGGCACCCCCGGCCCCACAGCAGAAGCCCTTCTCGCGGCACCGGCGCATCTCCACCTGGGTGGCTCCGGGAATGGCGTCGATGACCGATCGCGGCTCGTCGAACACCCGGTTGTGCCGGCCGAGGTAGCAGGGGTCGTGATAGGTCACCGTCCCCCGGTAGCCGCCGCCGGGCGTCAGTTTGCCCGCAGTCACCAGGTGGTCGAGCAGCTGGCTGTGGTGGATGACCTCGAAGTCGCCCCCGAGTGACGGGTACTCGTTGGCCAGTGTGTTGAAGCAGTGGGGGCAGGTGGCGATGACCTTCTTGACCCCCGCCTTCTCCAGGGTCTCGATGTTGGTCCGGGCCTGCTCCTGGTAGAGGTACTCATTGCCCAGCCGACGCGCCGGGTCACCGGTGCAGCTCTCCTTCGGCCCGAGGATGGCGAAGGAGACACCGGCACGGTGGAGCATGCGGGCGGTGGCCTGGGTCCCCTTGCGAGCCCGCTCGTCGAGGGCGCCGGCGCAGCCCACCCAGTAGAGGTACTCGATGTCCTCGGGGATGGTGCCGGTGACCACCGGGACCTCGAAGTCGAGCCCGTCGGTCCAGTCGGTGCGCTTGGACGAGCCGAGGCCCCACGGGTCGCCCTGGTTCTCGACGTTCCGGAGCATGAGCCCGGCCTCGGTGGGAAACCTCGACTCCATCAGGACCTCATAGCGGCGCATGTCGATGATGGTGTCGACGTGCTCGATGTCGACGGGACACTGCTCCACACAGGCACCGCACGTGGTGCACGACCACAGGACGTCGGGATCGATGACCGAGGGCACCAGTGTCTCGACCTCGACGCCGGCGGCCCGGTTCTTCGCCATCACCCGCTCGGCGGACGAAAAGAGGTTGTCCCGCAGGTCCATGATCAGCAGCTTGGGGGAGAGCGGCTTGCCCGTATTCCACGCCGGGCACTGGGACTGGCACCGGCCGCACTCGGTGCAGGTGGCCATGTCGAGCAGCTGCTTCCAGGAGAAGTCCTCGATGCGCCCGGCCCCGAACACCACCTCGTCGTCGTCGCCCACGTCCTCCATCGACATGTCGGGGGTCGAGGCCAGGGCGCCGAGGGCACGGGGGCGCCGAGAGGTGGCCACGTTGATCGGCGCCATGAAGATGTGCAGGTGCTTCGAGTACGAGACGAAGACGAGGAACCCGGTGATGATGGCGATGTTGGCCAGGAGGGCGACCGTTTCGATCACGCTGTTGACCCCGGTCCCGAGGGGCTTCAACACGTTGGCCAGCCCATGGGACGCGAACGCCCACCAGCCGTAGGGGAAGTTTCCGGTGTCGACCTGGGCGGCCCGGTAGAGGAGCAGGGTGGCGATGACCCCGAAGATCATGAGCAGCACCAGCCAGGCCGCACCGGTGTGGGAGCCGAAGAAACGGGAACGGCGATTCTCCCGCTTGGGGGAGTGCTTGACCCGGATGGCCACGAAGACCAGGAGCGAGACGACGACGGCGACGGCGAAGAAGTCCTCGAGGAGGCCGATGACCGCGGTCTGCCCGATCAGCGGGATGTGGAAATTGCGCTGGAAGAGACAGCCGAAGGCCTCGATGATGGTGAGGAAGAGGATGGTGAATCCCCAGAAGGTGAAGGCGTGAGCCAAGCCGGGGACCGTCCACTGGAGGAGTTTCTTCTGACCGCCGACCTCGACCAGTTCGGCCTTGATCCGCTTGGGCACCTCCCGGAACCGGGAGGGCACGGCCGGCTCGCCGGCCGAGATCAACTGGTAGAGCCAGAAGAAACGGCGACCGGCGATGGCGAACATCACCGCGGTGATGCCGAGTCCTAAGGCGAGTCTGAGGGGCACTGCGTTCCTCCTATGGGGTTACTGAAGAGTAACAAAGGGGGGCCGCCGGCCGGCCGGACCGGCCCCTCGGATCACGGCCGGAAGTTGTCGGCGTACCGGCTGGGGGTGGGGCCCCACTGGCCCTGGTACTTCGACTTGAGCCCGTCCGAGCCGTACGGCTTGTCGGCGGCCGTCGTCATCTGGAGAAAGCTGATCTGGCCGATCTTCATGCCCGGATAGACGGTGATGGGCAGGTTGGCCACATTGGAGAGCTCGAGGGTGAGGTGACCGTCCCACCCGGCGTCAACGAAACCGGCGGTCGAGTGGATGAGCAGGCCGAGGCGGCCGAGCGACGACTTCCCCTCCAGCCGCGCCACCAGGTCGGAGGGAAGTGTGACCTTCTCCTCGGTGGAGCCCAGGACGAACTCGCCGGGGTGGAGGATGAGGGGCTCCTCGCCGGTGTCGACCAGCTCGGTCAGGTCCTCTTGGTCCTCACGCACGTCGATGACCCGACTGGTGTGGTTGCGGAAGAGGCGGAAGTACTGGTCGACGTGGAGGTCGACCGACGACGGCTGGATGCAGCTGTCGTCGAATGGGTCGATCTTGATCCGGCCGGCGTCGAGCGCCTCACGTATGGAACGGTCTGAGAGAACCATGCCGGACAGACGATAGTGGGGCGCAGGCTCCCAGAGGTAGTTCGGCGATCCGCTGCACCCCCGGGCACGCCACCACCACTACGCAGGCACGGGGCCGTCGGCGGGGTCGGGCTCGAAGAACCGCTGCACCAGGGCCTCCAGGCCGAGGCCGAAGATCGTCCACTCCTGCTCGGCACCGTCCCGTCCGGTCGGGAGGAGGATGCCGTCCATGTCCGGGTCGACCCGGTTCCGAAGCGTGCACCCTTCGGCGAGGGCACCGACGGCCACGGTGAAGTGCCGGAGCGTTATGCCCGGGCGGATCCGGAGCCTGAGCAGGTCGGCCAACGCCCCGTAGATCTCCTGGTAGAGGGCGGCCACCCGTTCGTACCCGTCCAGGAGACCTTGCTGGATCTGTCGCTTCTGGTCGGTGGCCTCCCCGGCCGTGGCCAACGCCCACACACCGATCCACAGTGACCAGTCCTCGGACCGGAGGAGGGACTCGATGTTGGCTGCCCCCCCGACCCGGCACACCTCACGCAGTGCCGCCTCGCGCTCCTCGGGTGTCGCCAGGGGGATCCCCTCCAGCACGGGGGCCAGCGCCTCGAGCGTCTCGACCATCTCGGTGGTGCCGTCGTCGGAGGCGATGTCGGTCAGCACGTCGGTGTGGTAGTCGGCCTGGTTCTCCCACACCCGCTTGATGACCGAGGCGTTGGTCAGCCGGTGGCCGGTGTCCTGCGCCACCCGCTCGAAGACCCGTTTGAAGGTCAGGGTGTCGGTGCCGACCCCGAGCCCCTCCTCCCGTAGGATGGATTTGGCGGTCCTCAGCAGCAGGGAGCGGAGTTCGTCCCGGCTCTGCCTGGGTTGTCGGTTCGTCGCCATGGGGTGCCGAAGTCGGCCGCAGTCGGCCGGTGCTCAGGTGATCTTGACCGGTCGGGCGGGCGGCGGCAAGTGCTTCCGGGTCCGGTGCGTGCTCCATCCACCGTTGTTGCAACTCCTAGTTGCATTTTCTCCGGCCACTGGCAATACTGAAGGAGGCGGCGGATCCCCCAACAGCCAAGCCATCCGGGTCCACCAGGACCCGGGGCCGCTGGTGGGGGCCAGCGGTGGGCGGTGCCTACCGCTGGCCAGAGTCAGGCGGGCAGCACGTGCTGGACGAATCGACGAAGACCAATTGGCTGTCCGGGCGGGTCAACGTTCCCCCCGGGCTCACCGCCGTCACCCTCGACCGGCGGGTCGCCGGGGCGGTCATGTCCGGGGCCCCGACCGGCCGGCGGGCCGCCATCCTCCCCGAACGGCCGGCGGTGGCTCCCCCCCCTGCGGAACAGCGCCAGGCGCCCGAGGGCCGTGCCTGGTTCGCCGCTCCGGGCCTCGCGCTCCTGGCGGCGGTGAGCATCCTCGAGGGCTACCAGTGGCTGCACCTGCTGCCGGTCGGCGGGTGGACCCTCTCCGCGCCCGCCTTCGCCGTCCTGGTCGTGACGGCGGCGCTCGCCCTCACCCGGCGACGCCGGGGCACGCCACGCACTGGTACCCAGCGCTCCGTGGTGGTGGTGGCACTCGGCCTGATGGGGGTGACCCTGGCCGGGCTCCTCGTCCACGGTCACGGCGGTTCGTCCGTGCTCGGGGTCTCCACCCTGCTGGTCGCGGCGACGGCCCTGTGCGAGGCCCGGGCCGGGCGCTGGCCGCCGAAACAGCTGTCCTGAACGGGCGGCGGAGACCCGCCGTGGGACAGGCGGTAGTGTGACGGGCCACGCGGGCGTAGTTCAGAGGCAGAACACGAGCTTCCCAAGCTCGGAACGCGGGTTCGATTCCCGTCGCCCGCTCTCAGGCGCTGGACGTAGAGCGACGGGAAGACAGCGTCGAGGGACACCTGGATCTGTCGATCATCGCAGTGGGTCTCAGCCGATCACGACGAGATCTGCTCCGACGACCACAGCGGTTCGAGCCTGCGCTCCACCGTCATCCGAAACTGCCGGCACTCGAAGAGACTGGTCCCCTTCGGGCCCAGCACCCGGCGCCGGGCGCGACGGTCGGCCTGCAGGGCCCGGTACCACTACCACCGACCAATCGGCGATCACCTGCCGGCGCACCGTCGAGTGGGAACGGCATGGACCCAAGATGAGGCAGTAGCTACGCTGACATGATGTCGGAATCCGAGGTGGCCGATGGTTCTGGGGATGGAAGAGTCGCCGGTGTCCGTGTCGGCGACCGCGACTACCGGGGCCTCGTCGGCCCGGCGAGCCAGTACGACCTCATGGGGGCGGCCCAGTTCTCGCTCCTCTACGCCCTCGGAATCCGTGCCACTGATCGACTCTTGGACATCGGATGCGGCTCCCTCCGGGCCGGGCGCCTTTTCATCGCCTATCTCGATCCGGGCGGATACACCGGGATCGAGCCGAACAAGTGGCTCGTCGACGAGGCTGTCGGACAGCAGATCGGCCACGACGCGTTGGCCATCAAGACTCCCGTCTTCGTGCACAACGACCAGTTCGACGTCACCGGCTTGGGAGCGTTCGAATTCGTTCTCGCCAATTCCATCGCGTCGCACACGGGGCCGGCGATGATGACCGCGCTCTTGAGGTCCATACGCCAGGCGTTGGCGCCGAATGGAATAGCGGCTGTCACCTTCTGTCACAGCCTGGGAAAGGACAACACCGCTGAAGGCTGGTTCTATCCGAAGAGCGTCTCGGGGGGACCCGGGACCGTCAGCTATCGGCGCCAGACGATCGGGCGGAACGTGCGAGCAGCCGGTCTCAAGGGAGAACCCATCCCGTGGTTCCACCCCAGACAGACCTGGTGGCTCCTCGTTCCTGAAGAGAGTGAGCTCCCGCCGCGAGCCTTCAGGCGGTTGGCGTGGGGAATCAGCCTCTCCCCCCAATTGGCGCAGAGTTGGAGCCCGGCATTCCGTGCCGAGCGTCGGCTGAAGGCGTCCGTCCTCGAGTTGCTGCCTCAATCGGTCAGGACGGCTGCAACCGGGATCAGGGGTGCTGTTTCCGGTTCGTCCCCTACTCGTCGGGCGCGTAATTGACCGATCGTCAATGATTCGGCCCGACTCCCGACATCCAGTACCCGCTGGGCCCGTGACCCCCATTCCGCCCTGCGGTTCGCCATAGGAACGGCAGTGCGGGGGTGCTCATCCCGTGGCTTCGAGCGGACTGGTGGCGTCACCGGCCCCATCGGTCCCCTCCACTGGTCCTGACCTTCCTTCCGGTTGGAGCACACCGGGCCGGGTGCCGCGCGACGCCGTGGCGCACGAGCGTGGGAGCCGGGCCTCGCCGCAACCACCGTGCCGCCCGGTGGCCCGTCCTTCATCCCCACCCGGGTGGTCCGCTCCCTACCGGGTGGTCCTCTTCGCTCGGGTCGCCCACTCGAGGACCCGTTCGATCTGGGTGAGCGACGGGTCGCGCTGCTGCCGTTCGGGGGGAGTGCCGTCGGCGTTGACCGGATTGAGGTGCGCCACATCGTTGAACGACGTCCGCAGTCGTGCCCAGGACCGGCTCCGATCCCCCTGGCGGCCGGTCAGCTTGTCCCGCAGGCCGGTCGAACGGGCGAAGCTGACGGCGTCGTTGATGCGAGTGCCCTCCACGATCCCCAGCCGGAACTGTGCCTCGGGGTCGGTCCCGTCGGGAACGCCGGAGCGCGCCTGCTCCGGATGGAGGATGGCACGGTACAGGTCGGCCGATGCCTGGAGTTCGCTCCGGTGGTAGAAGAAGTCGGCCTGGGCCTCCCGCATCCTCCGACGGACCGCGTCGTCGAAGAAGTGGCCGGTGAGCACGATGACCAGAGTCTGCTCGCTGCTCCGGCGTCGCCGGATGTGGTCGACCACACCGACACCCGGGAAGTGGTCGTCGGCCCGCCGGCTGTCGGCGGCGTCGACGATGGCGATGTCGACGGCGTCCCACTCGTCGTCCCACTCGAGCGCCTCCTCGTGCACGAGGGAGCCGGCCACGTCGAGTTCCGGCCGGTCGTCGAGGAGTTCGGCGAGTCCCCGCCGGCTGATGTCGTCGTCGTCGACGACCACGACACGTTGGCGCACGCCACCCCCTCCGGTCACCCGCCCACCTCGTCGGGCCGACGTCGGACTTCGGGGCCGGGACCCATCCCCCCATGCTTACCGGACCGGACGCACGAGTCGCCACCGCCGATCGCCCACCGGCCTTCAGGCGGTCGGCGTGCAGGGGGCCAGCAGTGAGCTGCAGGAGCAGGGCGGTGCGTCCACCAGCCGATCGGGTCACTGGACGCAGCTCGGGGCCGAGAGTATTGTCAGTTAGACTGTCACTACCTCGGAGGAGCCCATGAGCCAGACGACGACACCTGCCGGAGCCCCGGGGCCGTCCCTCGGGTCCGACGCCCCGGTGAAGGACGGCCTCCGCAACGCCCGCTACGGCGAAGTGCTGCTCCTCCGGTCGGAGCACGGCACCTTCAGTGCCGAGGTGTGGAACACCCTCGGGATGAACGACTGCCCCCAGGCGGCATGGGACTCGCTCGACCCCTCCGCCATCGCCGAGGAGCGCGGCGCCCTGTTGGCGATCCTCAACGGTCCCCGCTTCTGGGTGCTGGACTCCATCCGGTCGAACATCCGGGAAGAGGCGCCCGAGACCATCTTCGGAACCCTCGGCATGTTCCGGGCCGCTGTCATCGACTTCGGCACGGAGCCACCCGTCCAGGGCCCCTACCTCGAACGCTCTATCGTGCGCGAGACCGTGTTCGGCTTCGCCAAGGGATCCGAGGTCTATGAGCTGGAGAGGCTGGACGGGACCATCTATGTCATGCAGGCGTACTCGCGGATCGTCGACCCGTCGCTCACGATCGACGACCTTCCCCACCTGGGCCACCGGATCGGCCTGCCGGACGGTTGGACCTATCAGGCACGGACGCTCACTGAGGACCTCGGACTGCTGAGCACCGACGGCGTGGCCATCGTCATCCAGGACGACCTCCAGAACACCTACCAGCGGGTCGACCGGCACTGACCGTCCAGGTCGGGCGACGGACCGGCGCGCTCCCCATGGATCGTGGCGCCCGCCGGTCCGCCGGGCCCGCGAGCGCGAGCGCGAGCCGGATAGCATCTCCGATCAGTAACCGGTGGAGTGCCGAGCGCGTCGCCGGACGACGGCGACGAGTCGGGAGCGGACATCGATGACCAGTGTCTCGTTCGATGCGGGGACGGCCCCGCCTCAGGTCGGAGAGCGGCCTCCCCCGGTGCCCGCGTTCTCGATCGTCCCGGTACGAGGATTGCCCATTGTGGCCGCACTGCTGATCGGCCTCATCGTCGCCATCGCTTCGAACAACTTGTGGGCGCTGACCTTCTTCCACGTAGGGGGCGGTGCCCTCTGGACCAGCATCGACCTCTTCCTCGGGCTGATCATCGGGCCGATCCTCGGTCGCCTCTCGGTGCCGGCCCGGATCGAATTCACCGTGCGGTTCATGCCCAAGATGATCCTGATCATGCCCACACTGGTGGCGATGACCCTGGGCGCCGGATTCCAGCTGGCACGTCACGTGGGCAACCTCGATGCCGCGTACCCCCATCACGGGTGGCTGGTCGCCTCCTACGTCATCGTCGGCGTGATGGCGGTCATCGCCCTGGGCCTCCTGGAACCGGCCAACCTCGCCGTGCTCTTCGAGCTGAAGAAGCCCCGGCCCAACGGTGAGCGCATCGGGCGCCTGATGAAGATCTTCGTCTACACGGCCGGCATCACCGGCGTCATGCAGATCGCCACCATCGTGATCATGACGTTCCTGGCCAGCCGATGAGCGCCACCGATCTCGAGCAGGCGGGAATGGACGATGTCGACCGCCGGCAGGCCGGCCTGCCACCGGTGGCACGGTTGGCGACACTCACTCTCGCCCTCACGGTGGCCGGAGGCATCGTCATGGCGTCCAACTACGGCCACTCCCCCAGCCTGATGCTTCCCACGGCGCTCGCCATCGCCGGCACCGTGGTCCTGGTGGTCAACGTGATCCTGCTGTCGCGGATCAAGGGGTTCGCCTGGGACACGTTCTTCAGGGTCTTCGGATGGGCCCTTCTCGCCTACCTGGTCATCGCCGGGATCCTCGAATTCGTCTTCGCCTTCGACCACACCCCGGCGAAGGAGCTGGGACTGTTCAGCGCCATGCTGGCCCTGTTCGCGGTGGACGTGCCGCTGCTGCTCGCCTTCTCGGTGGCGCGCTACCAACCGGCTCCGTCCGCCGGCTGACACCGACCGCCTCGGACCTCACTCGGACAGCAGCGCCGTCCTGGCCCGATCGATCGCCTCCCGCTCGCCGGGACCGACGGTCGGTGGCCGCAGGTCCATACGGTCGATGGTGTGGACGAGGATCCCACCCACCAGGGCACGGAGGGAGTACTTGTGGTCGGCCGGCACCACATACCAGGGAGCCCACGGTGTGGACGTGGCCGTGAGGGTCTCCTCGTAGGCGGCCCGGTACTCGTCCCAGTGTCCGCGCTCGGCCACGTCGCCGGCGGAGAACTTCCAGTACTTGCCGGGATCGGCCAGGCGCTCGAGCAGACGCTTCCTCTGCTGGTCCCGGGACAGGTGCAGGAAGATCTTCACGAGTCGGGTGCCGCTCCGATGAAGGTGATGCTCGAAGGCGTTGATGTCCTCGAAGCGGTGCCGCCACAGGTGCTCGGGCGGTCCCTCGCCCGAGGCCGGGTACCGGCCACTCAGCAGGTCGGGGTGGACCCGGACCACCAGGACCTCCTCGTAGTAGGAGCGGTTGAAGATCCCGACACGTCCCCGTTCGGGGAGCGCCTTGCTGTAGCGCCACAGGAAGTCGTGCCCGAGCTCCTCGGCCGAGGGCTGCTTGAAGGCCACCACCTGACAGCCCTGGGGGTTGACTCCGGACATCACGTGCTTGATCGTGCCGTCCTTTCCGGCGGCGTCCATGGCCTGCAGGACGACCAGCACGGCGTGGGAGTCGCTGGCCCACAGCAGCTCCTGTGCCGACCTCAGCTCCTCCACGAACGAGCGCAGGTCCTCTTCGGCTACCACCTTGCGCTTGGTTCCGGACACCCCCAGCCACTCCGTCGTGGTCGACGCGGTGCTCCGACCGTCGAGGTCGGCCCGCTCTCCGGGCCTGATGGTGAGCTCGTCGATCAACGACCTGTCGAGCTTCACGACCCCTCCCCGCCTCGTCGGCAGCTCGCCCCGTAGCCACTGTGCATTCTTCCCAGCGTAGGGCCACGGCGACCGTCGCCCGGTGCCGGCGCTTGGCATGATCTCGAGATGGACCCGATCCCGATCGAGCAGTTCGAGGAGCTGGTGGGCGACGCCCTCGACACGATTCCCGCCGAGTTCCGCGCCGGCATGGACAACATTGCCGTCGTGGTGGACGATCGCAGCCCTCCCGGCCGTCTGCTCGGCCTTTACGAGGGAGTCCCGCTCACCCGACGCGGCAATCACTACTCATCGGCCGCTCCAGACCAGATCACGATCTACCTGCAGACCATCTGCGCGACCTGCCGGACGACCCAGGAGATCGTGGACCAGGTCCACCGGACCGTCATCCACGAAGTAGGCCATCACTTCGGGATCGACGATCAGCGGTTGGACGAGCTCGGGTGGGCGTGAGCCGTGAACGCGGCTGTTCCCGGCGACCGACATCAGGGGCCGTAGGGGTTCGGATCGAATGACACCGTTGTAACTGTCACACCGCCACTCCACCCTGGTTCCCGACCGATGGCGGAAGGAGCCACATCATGAAGGTGCTGGGGTGGGACGTGGAGGTGGGCGATCGTTCGATGGTCGGTGGACTCGGTGTGTTCCCGCTGCTCGGTGCGACAACCGGCGGTACCCACTACCTGACCGGACCGGAGGCGCTGGATTCGGGACTACTCGAGGTGGGCGAGCTCGACCCGGCCGAATTCCCCCTCCTCGCTGTCACGAACCTCGCCGAGGTGCCGATCCTCCTCGTCGAAGGGGAGGTGCTGAACGGCGGCGACCGGGACCGGACGATGAACGTGACCGTGCTCTGTCCCCCACGGTCGCTCATCGACGTGCCGGTGTCCTGTGTGGAGTCGGATCGGTGGGGGGCGAGACGGGCCGTGCGGTTCGCGGCCAAACACGCGCCAGGATCGCTTCGGGCCATCAAGACGGTGCACCTGGGCCCGAGGACGCACGAAGCATCGAGACGGACGTCCGACCAACTACGGGTGTGGGGCGAGACCGAGCGGCAGTCGGCCGCTCACGCCGTGCACTCGCATACCTCTGCACTCGATGACGTGCAGCGGGAGGTCGGGGATCGGATCGGCGTCCAGCTGGACGGCATCGATGTCGTTCGGGGCCAGCTCGGTGTGGTCTTCACCGTCGACGACCGAGTGGCCGGCATGGATCTCTTCGACCGGACCTCCACGCTGCGCCGGTACCTCCGGGGGATCGTTGCCGGTCATGCACTCGATGCCCCATCCCCGATGCGCAGCCCGGACCCGATCCGGGCGATCGAGCGCTTCCTCGCGCAGGTCGAGGCCGCGGGACGGGACACCGGTCGTGGAGTGGGCCTCGGTGAGGAGGTCCTCCTGCACGGAGCCGTCGCCGGCATCGGCCTCGTCTTCGAGGGGAGCCTGGTACACCTCGCCGCCTTCCCGGTTCCGGAGGGGAGCGGCGGGCGGATATAGGAAACGCGCGGCGGCACCCCGACGCACACCTCCAGTCCGATCGTCCCCACCGACACCCTCCAGCGACCGGGGTCCACTCCGGATCGGGTTCGAGAAATCGCTCCTGCAGCGCCTCGAGCCCGACGGCCACCGTGAACGGCCGGATGGTGAAGGGAGCTCGGACACGCATGCCGAGGAGCCGGATGAGCGCATCGGGGCCCCCTCCCGCTCCCTGGTGAGCCGTTGGCAGCTCTCCGCCAGCCCGGCTCGGATCCGCCGATGGTGCTCAGCTCCGAGTCGATCGCTTCGGGGATCTCCCGCGGTGGCCAGGGCCCACACCGCGATCCACAGGTTCCAGTTCGGTGCCTCGAGAAGGGTGACGAAGTCGGCGGCACCGGCGACCCGGCAGATCTCGCGGAGCGAGCGGTCGCGGGATTCGGGCGACGAGAGGTCGATGAGCCCGATGACGGGGGCCAGTGCGGTGAAGGTCTCGTCGAAGTCCCCGAGACCTTCCTCGTCGGCAGTGGCGGCCAGCACGTCCGCCCGGAAGTCGCGCCTGGTTCAGCCAGACCCGCCGGATGACCGGGGCGTGGCAAACCGGTCCGGTCTCCCCTCGACCCGCTCGACGCTGTCCGTTGGTCGTTCACTCAGGGAACCGCTCGGGTCTTCGGCTCAGCGCTCGGCGGGTTTCGTCGCTACGCGGCCCCCTGCGCCCACGGGGCCGGGCCGTGCATCCGGGGCCGAAACGGAGAGTCGGCCCCCCGATGGCCGGAACGCGACGACTGGGCTGCAACTCACAGTTGCAGCCCAGTCGTCGGCGATGAGTGGCGCTCCTTCGGGATCGGAACCGGCCCTTCGGGTTCAGGCCGGAGGACCGCTGGCCAGTTTCACGGACGCTGTGTGGCTCTGGCCCGACTGGTCGGTCCACTGGAGCTGCACGGTGGTGCCGGGGTGGTCGGCCTCGAGCATGTTGCTCAGGTCGGTCGGCGTGTTCACAGAATTCCCGTTGACGCCGGTGATGACGTCGCCCTCGGCCAGACCGGCTTGAGCGGCCGGCGAGCCGGAGACCACCTGCTCGACCACGGCACCCGACGATGCCGAGCTGCTGCTGCCGCTGCTGCCACTGCCGCTGCCGCTGCCGCTGCCGAACGAGCCGCTGCCGCCACCGAAGCCGCCGCTGCCGCTGCCGAACGAGCCGCTGCCCCCGGTGTTGCTCGCCGACTCGACGCTCACCCCGATGAAGCCGGTGGCACCGATGTGCACCGTGGACGACGACTTGCCGGCGGTGATCTGTCTGGCGATGGACAGGGCCGTGGAGATGGGAATGGCGTACGCCTGGCTGGTGGCGTCCCCGTAGTTGGAGCCCTCGGACGCCGCGGTGTCCATGCCGATGACCTCGCCCGAGGTGTCCACCAGCGAGCCACCCGAGTCTCCCGGCTCGATGGGCGCGTTGATCTCGATGAGGCCGCTCAGGTTCTCGGAGTTCCCACCCCCGTCGTCGCTGGCGGTGATGGCCTGGTCGAGCGCGGTGACCGACCCACCGGCGGTACTCGGGGTACCCCCTGTGCCGCCGGCGTTGCCCACCCCGACCACGGCCTGGCCGACGGCCGGCGACCCGGTGGTGGTGGTCACGGTCTGCAGGCCGCTGGCCCCCACCAGCTTGACCACGGCGACATCGCCGGTGCGGTCGTATCCGACCACGTCGCCGGTGTAGGTCTTGCCGTTTCCGACATCGGTAACGCTGATGCTGGTAGCGCCGTCGATGACATGGTTGTTGGTCAGGATCTCGCCGGAGGAGGTCAGCACCATGCCGGTCCCCGCTGCCTGCTCGTCCTCGTAGCTCAGGTTGGTGTTGATGTCCACGAGCCCTGGATCGACCTTGGCGGCGATGGAGGCCATGTCCGACGGCGCGCCGGCGCCGGTCGAGGAGTTGCCCGACGAGCTCGACGAGCCGGATCCGAACGGCGAGCCCTCACCGCCCGAGGAGCCCGATCCGAACGGCGAACCCCCAGTGCCCGACGAGCCCGCTCCCGGGGAGGCGGAACTGGCGCTCGACGTCGACTGGACCGGCCAGACCTCATGGCCCAGGCCGGCACCGGCCACCACCGCGGCCAGGAGCACGACCGCGGCCAGCGCCACCACCACGCCGTTGCGCTTCTTGCGTGAGACCGGTTGGGGAGGTGGGCCCGAGAAGCCGGGATACGGCCACCCGCCGTATGGGGGAGCGCCCCCTGCGGCTCCCCCGCCCCACCCGCCGGGGGCGGGCTGGCCCGGATGTGCGGCCGCACCCCAGTTCGTCGCCGGTGGCGAAGGCCACATCCCCGACGGTGGCGTCGGCGACCCCGGTCCGACCGCCGGGTTCGGAACGGTCGGATACTGCCCCCCGGGGTAGGGGGCATGGGGGTCCGGCTGCCAGGCCGGCGGCGCGCCCACCGGCGGGAGCGGGATGGCGCCCCCCTGACCAGGGACCCCGTAGGGGTAGCCCGCGGGCGGCGCGCCGGGCGCGGCCCCGGGTGAGACGTCTGCAGGAACGGGGTCGGGGGATGTCCCGTCCGTCGGTCCGGATGAGGGATGCCAGGAGTCGCTCACGTCTGTCTGCCTTCCGATTCCTCGTGCCCGTTGGGGCAGCTTCACTCCCCTAGTGGACACCGGTGGGTTAAGGACTCGGTGAACCGACCTTATGAATTTCGTAAATACCGCAAATCCTCTGACCAACGGTACCTTCGACCCGACGGTCCGGCGGCGGCGATTGAGTAGTCCCTGCTCATCACCCGGTGACCTTCCGGGGGGGACACTGCCCCTGCACAGTGACACCGGGGTTCCCCCTGGAGGCCCGACGGCCGCACTCAGACAGCTCGAGGACCTCTCCTGCACGCCTGACCCCTGCCCATGCCCGGAGTTGCCCGGGTGATCTCGGTGGGAGCCCGGGGCGGCATGTCCCACGGAGGGTTGGCCATACGGGTCGACCTGCAGATCGAGGCACCGGGGGGATCGGCCGGCGTGCCGGTCACCTCCCTGCCCGTCCCCGACGGCCAAGAGGACGACGCCGTCCCCCGGGCGACCCTCGACGTACGGATCGGGGGGAGCGATCCTCCGGCGGTGGTCGTCGACTGGGGAGATCTCCCGAGCTCGCAGGAGGCCGACCGAGGTGCACGCCGTCTAGGGGCTCAGGGCGTTCCGGGTGGTTCAGCGCGCCGAAGGGAGTGGCAGCCTCGCGGAGCATGTTGGCTGACGAACGGGGATGCCCCTGGACCAACAGGTCGAGGCCCAGGGCCGAGGCGAACCAGGCCTGGCCGTCCACGTCCCTCTTCTCGACGGACACCTGGTAGCCGGCGTCGCCGATCGCCGCTGCCCCTTTCAGGTCGCCGGCATGGCGGTGGGCCAGCGACTGCGCGACCAGGCAGATCCCGATGGTCGGACATCTGCTCCTCGTCGCTCGGGTTCATCCGGACCGACAGGGCTGCGTCGGTTCGGTCGATGGCCTCCCGGTTGCGGCCGGCCAGTGCCAGTCCCGCTCCTACGTCCAGCAGGGCCTTGGCGAACGCGGCATCCCCAGGCACGGCCAGGATCGCCTCGTCGAGCGCGACGGACCGGGCGATGTCAGCCGCCAGCAACAGGTTGTCGCCGTGCAGTGCATCGAGCTCGCCGCGACAGCAGGCGTCGGTCACCGCTGCCGCGATCTCCTCCGTGACCCGGACCGGCTCCTCGACCTCACCGAGCGACCAGGCGAGCGCGGAGGCCCGGCGCACCGCCAGGTTGGTGCGCTGCCTGTCGGTGGTGGCCATGGCCCTGGCCGAGCCCAGCACCTGCTCGGCCTGTCGGCACCGGCCCAGGTAGTCGAGCGCGTCCCCCAGCACCAGGGCGGCGTCGACCGAGCGCCACTGGCGCCAGGCCGACCCACCGCGTCGGGCGGTCGGTGCCGTTGTTCGCAGTGGCGATCGCCCCGCGCCCGGGGTTACCCTTCAGCCGCCAACGACTACGCCGTCGGCGCATCGGCGGGCGGGCGGCACGGAAGGCCGTCGTGTGAACCCATTCCGACAGGCACTGACGTGCCCAGTATGCGGATCTGGCAATGCGCCGAGGCTCATCGTGCGCGCCTCGGACAGTCGAGGCTCCGATGACCAGGGGCGTTCGGTGTCCCTGCAGTGCCGGGTGTGCCGCCACGAGTGGTCGGCTCGGAATTCGACCGGCCACATCCGTCAGGCGTCGTGGGCCCGCTGTACGGGCGTCCGTCCCGGCCGGGGTCGCGGGCCTGTGCATGACCTTCGACCCTTCTCGCTCCCCCGGCCGGGCTCTACCATGGACAGATCTCACCTGTGACCTGGGCATCTGGAACCGTACGACTCCGCCAACTGCGCCCCTGCCACCGCGACCGGACGGTGAAGGGCTGATGCCGCTGCTCCCCTGGCGGCCCTCGGCGACGCCGGTCGCCTTGGCGGTCGGGGCGGTCGTCGCCGTCTACGCGTGGTGGGCCACCGGACTGACCCCCTTCACCGCGGGCGCCTCGTTGGCGGTGGGCCTCCCGGTCCTCGCTCTCATCGGTGTCGCCCTCGCCGTTGGGCCGCGCCGGCACGGTGGCAGTGGCCCCTCGAACCGGCCCACGAGCGATCCGACCGGCCTTCGCACGGCGTTCCCGTGGCTGATGATCCTTCTAGCCGCCCTCACGCTCGAAGGCGTAGGCCTCGCGCTCGGGGGCCGGTCGGCGGCCGTACCCACGCTCAGCACCGTCGTCGACCACGCGCTGGCCTGGCATGCGGTGCGATTCGCCCTGTTCTGCGGATGGCTGGCCGCCGGCTGGGTCCCGGCGCTCCGGTCGGTCCTCGGCTCCGGTCGGAGCGGGGTCTGACATGGCGGTCACGATCATCTGGCTTGGTCTCGCGCTTGCCGCAGCGGTCTGGGAGGTCCGCTGCCGCCGGTCGGTCGGACGGTGGACCAGCCTGACCTCCCTCGGGGCCCGGCTCGGGAGCCGGCGGTACGGGAGGCTCGTCCTCATCGGGGTCTGGGCGTTCATCGGATGGCACGTGTTCGCCCGCTACACGGTGCCGGGCTGAGCAGGTGCCGCTCTCCCGACCCAGACCCACACACCCCCGGCGCTGCCCCGCGGCAGGACCGGAGGAGGGCGGCATGCCCGACGCCCCCAATCGGGTCACCAGCCGCCCGGTCCGGAACAGATGACCGCGACGGTCTCGCCCCTGGGCTACTGGTCGTCGGTGGCGGTGGCGGTGGCGGGCTGCACGGCGATCTGCGCGGCGGCACGCCTCCGGCCGGGCCGGTGGACGGTCACCGTCTCCCGGGCCATCGGCGTCCTCCTCGCCGCGGACGCCGTCAGCTACACCGTCGGGCTGGTGGTCGCCGGAAGCTGGTCACCGAGGACCTCACTACCGCTGGCGCTGTGCAACGCCGGGGTGGTCGTGGCCGCCGTCGCCTGCTGGTGGCGGATCGCCCTGCTGGTCGAGCTCACCTACTTCTGGGGTCTGGCCGGCACCATCCAGGCGGTCATCACCCCAGACCTCGACGTCGGCTTCCCCCACCTGGTGTTCTTCCAGTACATGGTCGGACACCTCGGCATCGTGACCGCTGCCCTCTTCCTGGTGGTCGGCATGCGGATCGTGCCCCGCCCCGGCGCCGTGCCCCGGGTGTTCGCCATCACGCTCGGCTACACCGCACTGGTCGGCCTCGTCGATGCGCTGACCGGGGCGAACTACATGTTCCTGCGCAGGCCGCCCGGCGAGTGGACCCTGCTCCGGTTGCTCGGCCCGTGGCCCTGGTACCTGGCGAGCGCTGCCGCCGTGGCCCTGGTCCTGTTCACCCTGCTCGACCTGCCGTTCTGGCCGGGGCGGCGGGGTGCGAAGCACGGGCGCCCACCGGGGAGGGGGCCGGACGCCTGTGGACACCCGTCTCCCCCCCCGTCCGGCGGTGCCGCCCCCCCACTGCCAGCGGCGGCACCGTGACGTCGGCGGAGCCACCCTCGGCGCCGGACGCGTCCGAGCCGCTGCACCTGCACCGGTGGACCGATCGCACGGTGATCGGCGTCGCCGGTGCCGCTCTGGCCTCGGGATTCGGCCAGTTCGGCGTGATCGCCGCCCTCGGCGACGTGGCCCGTGACTTCGGACGGGTGACCCAGGGGCACTCCATCGCCGACCAGGTGGGCCTGTCGGGGACCGAACTCGGGATCGGCCTGGCGGTCATCCGGCTCGCGTCACTGGGCAGTCTGCCGCTCATCGGCATGGCCGACCGGTTCGGACGGCGCACCTTGCTCCTCGGCACCCTGTCCCTCGGCCTTGCGCTGACGGTGGCGGCGGCGGCCAGCCCCGGCTACTGGTGGTTCGTGGCCATCTTCGCCTGTGGGCGCCCACTGCTCAGCTCCACCAACGCCCTGACCGAGGTCGTGGCCGCGGAGCAGACGGACAGCCGCGACCGGGCCGCGGCCATCGCCCTGGTGGCCGCCGGCTACGGGGTCGGCGCCGGGCTGACCGCAGTCATCCACAGCCTGGCGTCCTCCACGCTCGGATTCCGGGGCCTGTTCGCACTGGCGCTGGTGCCGCTGGCCGCCGTCCCGTTCCTCCGGGGTTGGATCAAGGAGCCGGACCGGTTCCGGGTGGCGGCCGGGGCGGTGGAGCACCCCCCGCCGGTGCTGGGCCCGGTCGGCCGGCAGTTCCGAGGACGGCTGGCGGTGGTGGCACTGATCGGCTTCGCGACCTCGGTGATCACCGGCCCAGCCAACAGCTACGTCTTCGTCTACGCGCAGAACGTGCTGCATCAGCCCGGGTACGTGACCGCCACCATGGTCGTCGGCGCAGGCATCGCCGGACTGATCGGCCTCCTGGTCGGTCGGTGGCTGGCCGACCATCTCGGGCGGCGGCCCACCGGCGCGATGGGGATGGTCGGCCTGGCGGCGTTCGGGGCGTTGGCCTACGAGGGTTCGTCCACCGCCCTCGTCGTCGGCTACGTCCTCGGCGTGATGGCGGGCTCGGTCTTCGCCCCCGCCATCGGATCGGTGCTGGCCGAGCTGTTCCCCACCTCGGTGCGAGCCTCGGTGGCGGGATGGTGGGTGGCTGCCGGCGTCCTCGGCGCGGTGGCCGGTCTGGTGGTCTTCGGCGCGGTGGCCGACATCGGCAACCGGTTCGCCGTCGCCGCCGTGCTGACCTTCGCGCCGGCGGCGCTGGTGGCCGGTCTGTTCTGGCTGGTCCCCGAGACGCGCGGCAGGGAGCCCGAGGAGCTGTGGCCGTCGTCACCGGGCGGGGCCGGTCGGGTGGCGGGAGGAGCTTCGGCACCCTGACTTTTGGGGCGTGCACGCCGGATGGCCGGGGACGGCGCCGCGGGACCCGTGCGCAGACCCCCGGGACGGGGCATATTGGCGGGTAGGGCAACGAGCAGACCAGAGGAGCCTCCCCGATGAACGACCGTCACGCCGCCGTGCCCGCTGTCATCCTCAACGACGGCCACGCCATCCCCCAGCTCGGGTTCGGGGTGTTCCAGATCCCCCCCGAGGACACGGTGGCGGCGGTGACCACGGCACTCGACATCGGCTACCGGCACATCGACACCGCCGAGATGTACCGCAACGAGAAGCAGGTGGGTGAGGCGGTGGCCCGGTCGGGACTCGACCGGGCCGACGTCTTCGTCACCAGCAAGCTCAACAACGGATTCCACCGGCCCGACGACGCCCGCCGGGCCTTCCAGGCCACCTTGGACGCGCTGGCCAGCGACTACGTCGACCTGTTCCTGATCCACTGGCCGCTGCCGACCCTCTACAACGGTGACTTCGCCGCCACCTGGGAGGTGCTCACGGAGTTCCAGGGCGACGGCCGGGCCCGCTCGATCGGGGTCTCGAATTTCCAGGTCCACCATCTGGAGACGCTCCTGGTCACTTCCGGGGTCGTGCCCGCCGTCAACCAGATCGAGGTGCACCCCTACCTCACCCAGCAGGAGGTCCGCGAGTACGACGCCGGGCACCAGATCGCCACCGAGGCCTGGTCGCCCATCGCCCAGGGGGAGGTGCTCGACGACCCGGCGATCGTCGCACTGGCGCGGCGACTGGAGAGGTCGGCGGCCCAGGTGGTGCTCCGCTGGCACATCCAGCGAGGGGACATCGTCTTCCCCAAGTCGGTCACACCGTCCCGGATGCAGGAGAACATCGAGATCTTCGACTTCTCACTCGACCCCACCGAGATGAACCAGATCAGCGACCTCAACCGGGACGAGCGGACCGGCCCCGACCCCGACACCTTCGACTACGTCCCCGACTGATCCGCTCCGGATCGGGGCGGCACCACCGAGGCCGGGGGCGACGTCCCCGGTGCCACCCCCGCCGCCGGAGCGGGCCCTACAGCGGGAGCACGGTATCGCCGGGCCTGCACCGGACCGGAGGGCCGTCGCCCACCTGTAGGTCCAGGGGGGCGACACAGCTGACCGTGACCCGTCCGTGATCGGCACGGACCCCGACCGGCCGGCCGCCGAAGCGGAACCGCAGCCCGAGCGCCCGCCAGGCGTCGGGAAGGCTGGGTCTGACGACGAGGGTGCCCCCGGTGGCCCGCAGACCGAGGAAGCCGAAGGCCAGTGCCTGCCAGACGCCGCCCAACGCCCCCAGATGCAGGCCACCCGAGGTCGAACCGGTCTCGTCGTCCAGGTCGAGGCGGGCCGCCAGACGGAAGAGGTCGAGTGCCCGGTCCGGTCGGCCGGCGCGGGCCATCAGCGATGCGTGGATCGCCGGCGAGAGGGCGCTTCCGTGTGTGGTGCGGGGCTCGTAGAAGTCGACGCAGGGGCGCAGGGAACCGGCAACCACCTCGTCCGGCACCAGGTGGTGGAGCATGAGGACGTCGGCCTGCTGGACCAGCTGGGAACCGCCCACCCGTCGTGCGCCGAGCGCCACGTCGGCCAGGAAGGGCGGGCGGGCGACGTCGGCCGCCAACAGCGGCTCCAGATCGAAGTACCCGGCGAACTGCTCGTAGAGCTGACGTCCCGGATGCCATCCGTCGACCAGTGAGTCGGCCACGGCCCGCCAACCCGCCGCCTCGTCCAATGCGCCGGTTCCCTCGAGGAGGTCTGCGCCCCGGCGGAGGTTCCACCGGGCCATCACGTTGGTGAACGCGTTGTCGTCGACCACCGAGTGGTACTCGTCGGGACTCTCCACGCCGCAGAGGTGGCCGGCACCGGTTGGATCGGCCCGCACCCGGTCGGCCCAGTAGCGGGCCGTCTCGATGATCAGGGGGCGCCCGGGGCCGTCGAGGAAGGTGGCGTCGCCGGTCCAGGCTGCATAGTGGGAGGCGCCCCAGGCCACATCGGCCACGATGTGCTCCTCGAGGGTCCCCGTGGCGACCGTGGCGACCTCGCCGTCCTTGCCCTGGACCCAGTGCGGGGTGACGTCGCGACCGTCGGCGTCCGACTCCCAGGGGAAGCGGGCGCCCCGACGACCACCGGCCTGGGCGGCGGCACGTGCAGCAGGGAGCCGGCGTATCCGGTACTCGAGCATGGCCCGGGCCGCAGCCGGGTGGATGGCGGCCAGCACGGGGAGGACGAAGACGTCGGCGTCCCAGAAGACGTGCCCGGCGTCGCCACTGCCAGTCAGCCCACGGACCCCGACGGCGGCCTCACCGGAGTCGGCCACCGAGGACAGCAGGTGGAACACCGCGAAGCGTGCGGCCAGCTCCGCGTCGGGATCCCCCTCGATCACGACCTCGGCATCGGCCCACCGCTCCGCCCACGCCCGTCGATGGGCGGCCAGCAACCGGTCGAAGCCCAGGACATCGGCCTGCCCGAGGCGTCGCCGGGCCTCACCCAGGTCGGCGACACCGGCCTGGTCGGCGGACCAGGCGGCCACTCGCTCTACCGTCCGCACGTCGTCGGCCGTCCCGACCAGGTCGCGGGCCGCAATGGCGATGCCCTTGCCCGCACGCCCTGTTCGGGCGGCGACCACCCGGCCCCGTACCTCCTGCTCGAAGTCGAGGGCCGCGGGTGGTGGCCGGAGTGGATCGCCGGGGTCGAGATGACCGGGAGGCGCCTCGGCCCGAAGGGCCATGGCATGGGGATCGGCCAGCGAGACGAATCGCAGGGACCGCCCCGCGGCGCGCCCGCCGCCGAACCGGGCCAGCGTGCCTCCTCGCAGGTCGAGCACGCGCTGCTCGTCCCGGCCTGACACGCCGGGCCGGGCCAGTCCGGTCCAGAGCGGGCCGGGGAGCAGCCAGCCCTCGTCCGTGTACACGCCGGCCACGAGAAAGAGCGGATCGGCACTGCGACCGTCCTCCTCCCACGAGCCGCGCGTCCCGGTATGACCGTTGGCGAGGGAGCCCAGTGACTCGGCCACCCGCTCCCGGTCCCCGGTCGTGGGCAGTGGTACCACCCAGGACGGGTCGCGGTCGACGGACGGCACGCGGCGGGCGGCCCGGCGGCCCAGCTGGGCATCGAGGAGTTCGAGGAACCCCGCCGGCCCGGTCCCCAGGTGGAGCACCCCCTCGGGCACTCCGCCCGGCTCCACGCCGACCGAGACGGTCACACTGCGATCGAGCTCGGGCACCATCATGAACGAGTCACTTCCGGTCACGCCGCCCACGGGGCCGAACTCGTCGCCGCCCAGCATCACCAGACCGCCGGCGATGCCCCGCCGGGCCAGCCAGAGGGCTGCCCACCGGGCCGAGTCGGATTTGTCAGTCAGCCCGATCTCCACGTGCTTCACGTCGCTGGTGATCCGGGGATCAGGCAGGCCGGCCTCGTGTGAGGCCTCGGTGGCCACGGCGACGACCGCGGCGAGATCGGCGATCCCGGCGGACGCCAGGCGCTTCCCCACCGCGACGGCCAGGCGGTCGATGTCCGCCTTCTTCGGATCGGCCCAATCCGGATCGGGGATGAGGTCGATCTTGCGGCGGTTGAGCCGCTCCGAGACCAGGTGAGCCTCGAGGCCGAGCTGTCCGAGGCGATCCACCGTCAGCGCCGCCGCCCGGTCCAGGGCGTGGTCTTCCCCGGGGTCCGCTGAGCGGCGCGCCACCAGGACGGGACCGTCACCGGTGACGGCGAAGACCTCGGATCCCCGGTTGCAGCAGAGATGGAGCCGTCCAGGGCCCCGGGGCCTGACCCCGAGCTGCCCGTCGATGTTCCCGACGTGGGTGCCGCTCACCACGATCAGGTGGACCCCTGCGGCCAGGAGCGCTTCGAACCGCGCCCGCACCGCGGTGGCGTCGGCCTGGCGGTCCCGCACCGCCGTGCCGTCCCAGTCGAAGACGAGTGCCTCGAACGTCTCGGCGAGGGCGGTGGAGCTGCGACGATCCCTGCGGGCCGGTCGGGGAGCCGATCCGGTCACGGTCAGGGTGCCCGGTGGAGCTCGAATCGCCGGCCGGTGAGCACGTCTGGGCGGATCACCAGGAGCATGTCACCGGGCTTGGGAACCATGGGTCTCGCCACCATGGCCAGCTCCTCCTCGGCCGGGGACTCGATCAACCTGGCCAGGCCACGGACGAGGACGCTCCATGCCTCGCCGTCCGAGGTGCTGACATGGTCGACCTCGAAAGCCACCAGAGCGCCGGCCGCCGCGTGGGAGAAGAAGCCCTGGCCCACCCGGACGTACACCTGGTTGTCGTGGACCCCGAAATTGACCGGGACGACCACCGGCGCCTGATCGGTGGCCACTCCGATCCGCCCGATGGCCGTCGCGCCTGCCTCCATGGCCACCAGGCGCCGGCACTCCGGGGCCGACAGCACGTCCGATCCCTCTGCATCGATCCACATGCAGCCAGACTGACAGCAAACCGGCCGGATCACTAGACCACGTCGGGTAGGGGCCGGTGGCGCTCGGCGCCGACGGGGGAGAACTCGTGCCGTGAACTGGGACGATGCCATCAGCGGTCCGCCCAGGACGCCGCGTTGGGGCGCGGGCCTGACCGCCGTCCGTCAGCCGCACGCCCCGGCGTAGGCCGGCGTCCCCGGCTGGAGCGCCTGACCCGAGTCGGCGGTCACCATCAGGCAGGACTCGTCGACTGCCACGAAGGCGTCAGCCGGGATCTGCTTCAACTGGCCAACGTCGGTGCTGCTCCAGCGGGTGTCGGCGGTCCCCTGGAAGAACCAGTTGCTGCCGTTGTCGGCGAGGATGAGGCCGTAGGTCTTGAGCGTGGTGATCACCGTCTGGCACATGGCGGCGCAGGCCGATGAGGGGAGCGTGAAGCCGGCGTCCAACCGGAACCGGGCTCCCATCGGCGGGCAGCTCGGATCGTCCTGGCCGGCCTCGTGCCTGGCCGGCCACAGGTAGGACTGCTGGGTGCACTGCACGGTGAACCGGACGGCGTGGTCCATCGACCCGGAGGCGACCTCGTCGTAGTTGACCAGCCCGGGCAGGACCGGGAGCCCGGCAGCGTCGGCCGACGTCCATCCCGCCGGGCGCAGCGCGTCGGATCCCAGGTCCCAGATGGCTCCCGAGCCGGCTTTCGACCTGCCCCGGGAGCGGTAGTGGGTGTCCCAGGTCTCGTACAGGGTGCACGTCGTCGGGTCGACCATGAGGGCGTGCCGGTCCGACCCGCCCTCGATGGGGGTCGACCTCGACAGCGGGTAGGGACCCGGGTCGCTCTCCGCGGCGTAGGCGAATTTGACCGGTGTCACCGGCGTGCCGGCCGGCACGATCTGCCAGGGGATCCCGTAGGGCTTCTTCGGCCTGCCCGACGGCCCGTAGTCGGGGTGGAGATAGGTCGTGCCGGCGTCCATCGACGCCAGCCACGTGGCGCTGTCGGCATCGACCGGGAGGCCGGTGACGGGCGCGTTCCACACGTCGTCAGCGGGAAATGCCGGGCATGACGTGCCCGGCAGCGTCGTGGCCGTCTGCGCGGACGCCGTCTGATCCACCCCGCCGCCCTGCGGAACGAGAGCCGCCCCGACCGGGAAGGCCGTCGACGGGGCCATCATCGATCCGACGAGGGTCAGCACCATGGCCAGGATCGACGCTCGCGCCACTGCTCTGCCCAACCTCATGCGGGCCATCCTTCACCGGTCGGTCGGCCACCGTCCCTCGGCGAACCGCAGCGCTGTGCGCTGGCCTGCCGGGAATTCTCCCACGCACCCGGTCCGCCCCGCTGTCCGCGCCCGGCGTCCAGGAGTTCAGCCCTTCCCCTCTGGGCGGCGGGACCTTCGCCTCTGGCACCGGGCGCCGGTGCCGAGCAGATTGGGAACTGCTGGTCGATCCGGCAATGACGATCGGAAGGGCTCCATGGCTCGACATGCACCCGTTGATGGCCGGTCAGATGCCGTTGGGCCGAGCGCCGAGGCCGAGGCCATCCTGGGTGAGATCCGCACGCTGCTCGCCGATCTGGGCCGGGCCGAGTTGCCGACGGTCGGGCTGGACACTGACCTCGGCGATCTGGGGCTCGACAGCCTCGCCGTCGTCGAACTCTTCGACCGCCTGCAGGACGCCTTCGGTGTCAGGCTCCCCGACGAGGCCTTGGCCGGAGCGACCCCGAGGGACTGGCTGCGGGAGATCCTCGAAGCACAGGGCGACCCGCGAGCCGGCCAACCGGGCCTGGCGGTGACCCGCGAGCCGGCCGCACGGCCGGCCGGTGAGGCGTGGCCGGACGGCGCGGCGACCCTGACTGAAGCACTGGCCTGGCACGCCGAGCGCCACCCTGACCTCACGACCGTCCGGATCCTCGCCGACCACGGTGGGACTCCCGCGGAAGAGCTGACCTATGGCGCCCTCGCCGACCGGGCGGGAGCGGTGGCCTGCGGACTGCGGGCCGATGGGCTGGCCTCCGGAGAGCGCGTGGCCATCATGCTTCCCACCTCCGCGGGGTACTTCGTGGCCTTCCTCGGCGTGCTCCTCGCCCGGGGCGTGCCGGTTCCCGTCTACCCGCCGGCCCGGCCCTCCGTGCTCGAGGAGCATCTGGGCCGACAGGCTCGGCTCCTGGCCAACGCCGGAGCCCGCGTGCTGGTGACCGTCCCCGAGGCCCGGGTCGCGGCGCGGCTCCTGCGTTCGCACGTCCCCTCGCTGCGCGCGATCCACACCGTGGAGTCCCTCAGCGACGCCGGGCGACCCTCCCGGCGCCTGCCGTCGCCCGACCCCGACGACATCGCCCTCATCCAATACACCTCGGGGAGCACCGGTGATCCCCGGGGCGTCGTGCTCACCCACACCCAGCTCCTCGCCAACGTGCGCGCCATGGGCCGGGCGGTCGGGGTGAGCACCGACGACATCTTCGTGAGCTGGTTGCCGCTCTATCACGACATGGGGCTCATCGGAGCCTGGCATGCCGGACTCTTCTTCGGCTTCCCCCTGGTGGTCCTCTCACCGCTGCAGTTCCTCGCCCGCCCGGCAAGTTGGCTGGAGGCGGTCACCCGGTACTCGGGGACGATCTCGGCCGCCCCGAACTTCGCCTATCAGAGCTGCGTCGACCGCATCAGCGATGCTGAGCTCGCCGCCCTCGACCTGTCCTCATGGCGCCTGGCGATCGACGGATCGGAGCCGGTCAGCCCGTCGACCTCCGAGCGCTTCATCGAACGCTTCGCGGCCTGCGGCTTCCGGCCGGAGGCCCTCAACCCGGCCTACGGCCTCGCCGAGGTCGGGCTCGGCCTCACCCTCAACCCCGTGGGGCGCGGCCTGCGGGTCGACCGGGTCGAGCGAGGACCCCTCCAATGCTCGGGTCTGGCGACACCGGCTGCCCCCGGTGCGCAACAGTCGGTGGCCGTGGTGAGCTGCGGCACACCGTTCCCGGGTTACGAGGTCCGGGTCACCGACCACCGGGGGAACCCGCTCCCCGAGCGGCACGAGGGGAGGGTCGTGTGCCGGGGCCCGTCGGCCACCGACCGCTACTTCGACAACGAGGAAGCCACTCGCGCCCTATGGCACCGGGGCTGGCTCGACACCGGTGATCTCGGGTATCTCAGCGAGGGCGAGCTGTTCCTCACCGGTCGGGCGAAGGACCTGGTGATCCGGGGTGGGCGCAACATCCATCCCGAGGAGCTCGAGCAGGCCCTCGGCGAGCTGGAGGGCGTCCGACGCGACCAGGTCGCCGTCCTGGCCGGGACGGATCCCCTGCGGGGGACGGAGCGCCTGGTCGTGGTGGCCGAGTCCGACCTCGAGTCGATTCCGGCGCGTCAGGCACTGCGAGATGCGATCGCCCGCCGGGCGACCGATCTGCTGGGGGTCGCCCCGGACGAGATCGTGCTGGCGGCGGTCGGTGCCATCGTGCGAACCGCGAGCGGCAAGATCCGACGTGCCGCCACCCGTGACGCCCTGGAGGCCGGAACCCTGGGCCAGCGGCGCCCGCCCGTCACCATCCAGCTGTTCCGCTTCGGCTGGTCCGGTCTCGGACTGACTGCCCGTCGGCTCCGCCGCCACGTCGCCGACGGCGGCTTCGCCCTGTACGCCTGGGCGCTGGTCGCGCTGGTCGCCGCGCCGCTCTGGGTGGCGGTACAGCTCCCCTCGACCCGTCGTTTCCGATGGGCCCTCACACGGGCAGCAGGGCGGTCCCTCGGTGCGCTGTCCGGCATCGAACTCCGGGTGCAGGGGGCCCTGCCCCCGGACGACGTGCCCGCCATCGTGGTGGCCAACCACGGGAGCTTCGTCGACGCGCTGGCGATCCTGCTCGCGTCACCGGAGCCGGTGGTGTTCGTCACCAGCACCGACCTCGGACACAACCGGCTCGTCGGCAGGTTCCTCGATCGTCTGGGCTGCACCTACGTGCATCGGGGCGACGCGGGGCAGAGTAGCGACGAGCTCGCGCACCTCGCCGACCTCGTCCGACGCGGGGACCGCCTGGTGGTGTTCCCCGAGGGATCGATCGACCGCACCTCCGGCCTGCGGCCGTTCCACCTCGGTGCCTTCTCGGTCGCCGCCACTGTGGGCTGCCCGGTGGTGCCCGTCGGTATCCGGGGCACCCGTCGGCTCCTCGAACCGGGCTCCTACTTCCCGCACCGTTCGGCTCTCGCTGTTGTGATCGGTGACCAGATCCGACCCGGCTCGGACGACTTCGCCGGTCACGTCGAGCTTGCCGCCCGGGCCCGTACCGCGGTCGCCGAGCTCAGTGGGGATCCGCAGGTCGGCTGACGTCCGGACCGCCCCGTCCGACGCCCAGGATCGCGACGAGGGTGAGATCCGGACGTTCCATGAGCACCAGGACGGCATCGTCCGATTCCGGCCTGCCGCTCCTCCCCGCACCGCCGCGATACCCGAGCAGGACCGGTCGGAAACACCCCCGCACGCGCACGGTCCGGTAAGCCCCGGTCGGACGCCACATCCTCCGCCGACTACCCTGCCGGGCCCCGAGGGAGGACACTGGGTGAGCCGGGTCCGACCGGCCACCGGCGAGTGCACGGCGATCGTCCCGAGGAGGGTTCCCATGGTGTGCCCCTACGACACCCACGATGTCTTCAACCAGGTTCCACCGCTCGAGGAGTACGACATCTTCGAGGCCGACCCGGCGCTGGTCGAGGCGGTCGACCGGGAGGGTGCGGCGTGGGCTCGGCCCGAGCTCGGGATCCTGGGCACGCTGGCCGGCTCGGCACCCGCGCAGGAGCTCGGGCGGCTCGCCAACGAGAACAGGCCGGTCCTCCGCACCCACGACCGCTTCGGCAACCGGATCGACGTCGTCGACTACCACCCCGCGTATCACGAGCTCATGACCACGTCGTTGGCCCACGGCCTGCACGCCGGGCCGTGGGCCGATCCCCGGGCCGGGGCCCACGTCGCCCGGGCGGCCAAGGTGATCGTCTGGTATCAGGTCGACGCCGGCCACATCTGCCCGGTGTCCATGACCTACGCCGTGGTGCCGGCCCTCCGGCACCAGCCCGACGTGGCCGAGGCGTGGGAGCCGATGATCTGCTCGACCGCCTACGACCCGGCCGACCTTCCTGCCGCCAGCAAGGCCGGGGTGACCTGCGGCATGGCCCTCACCGAGAAGCAGGGAGGCTCCGACGTCCGGGCCAACACCACTCGGGCCGAGGCCACCCCTGTCGGTCCGGACGGCACCTACCTGTTGACCGGCCACAAGTGGTTCTGCTCGGCACCCATGTCCGATGCCTTCCTGATGCTGGCCCAGGCTCCCGGGGGCATCAGCTGCTTCCTCACCCCGCGCTGGAAGCCCGACGGGACCCGCAACCCGATCCGCATCCAGCGGCTGAAGGACAAGCTGGGCGACCGTTCGAACGCTTCCAGCGAGATCGAACTGCTCGGCGCCCGGGGCCAGCTGATCGGCGAGGAGGGTCGGGGGGTGCGCACGATCATCGAGATGGTCAACCACACCCGGCTGGACTGCATCCTCGGTTCCACATCGGTCATGCGCCAGGGGGTGGCCCAGGCCACCTGGCACGCAGCCCACCGGAGCGCCTTCGGTAAGGTCCTCGCCGAACAGCCCCTCATGGCCAATGTGCTCGCCGACCTGGCCATCGAGTCCGAAGCGGCCACGGCGGCGGCGCTCCGGCTGGCCCGGTCCTACGACGCGCCCGCCGGTGACGAGCACGAGCACCACCTCCAGCGGCTCCTGACGCCGGTCGTCAAGTACTGGACCTGCAAGCGGGCACCGCAGCACGCGGCCGAGGCGCTCGAGTGCCTCGGGGGCAACGGCTTCGTCGAGGAGTCGAACATGCCCCGCCTCTTCCGCCAGAGCCCGGTCAACGGGGTGTGGGAGGGCTCCGGCAACGTCATCTGCCTCGACGTGCTGAGGGCGCTCTCCCGGGAGCCCGATGCTCTCGAGGCCTACTGGGCCGAGGTCGCCCGGGCCGAGGGCGGTGATGCCCGGCTCGAGCGGGCGGTCGACGACCTCCACGTCGACCTATCCGATCCCGAGACGCTCGAGCCCCGGGCCCGCTCGGTGGTGGAGCGCATGGCACTGGTCTTCCAGGCCTCCCTCCTCGTCCGCTTCGCTCCGGTGGCGGTCGCCGACGCGTTCTGCGGCTCGCGCCTCGGTGGGGGCGCCGGGGTCTTCGGGACCCTCCCGCCGGGCACCGACACAGCCTCCGTCCTCGAGCGCCACACCCCGGTCTGATGCCCGGCGCCCCGGGGACCGGTCGCCACT
>Ga0224558_1000592_pt1 | contig 42177 bp, 40 predicted proteins | sample 714S32024metaG_FD_180682 | JGI IMG/M metagenome (GOLD analysis project Ga0224558, IMG submission 180682) | Peat soil microbial communities from Stordalen Mire, Sweden - 717 S3 20-24 | ecosystem: Environmental > Terrestrial > Soil > Wetlands > Peat | place: Sweden: Norrbotten County, Stordalen... | reverse complement strand
CTTCGAAGACTGCCGGCAAAACCTAACACCTTGACAGTGCCACTGGCCTCTGCCATTGTCATTCCTCCTAGAATGCTTATCGTATTCAGACTTTCTACATGCCATCCTCAGCTTTGGCAGGGCCTGGAGCAGTCCCAACCGCGATTGCCAAAGAAAGAATCAGGATTTCCAGAGGCCATGAATGTTGCAGTAGATTCTCGCTTGGGAAACTTCTCCGCAGGAGCAGAACTTGGCCTCGGGCAGTTCACCGGGTTTTAGGTATTCACGCTCTGTGACCCCGTTTACCGTCACCTCCACCCACTCAATATAGTGCTTTTCTTCCATCGGGTGAGGCACGCTGCCGACCTTGACCACAGTGGCGCCATCCCCCGGGACGACCACCGGAACATGCTTCTCCTTGCCGGCATCCTCTTTTTTCTCGACCAGCAGTTCCATCGGCTGCCCGCAGCATACCAATTCTCCCTTACCGGTGTGAACCATCACCACGATATTGCCGCACACATTGCACTTATAAACCTGATTCAACTCAGTCATCACTCGTCTCCCCTTTCATTTTTAAAGTCAACATTTCGCTTTTCCAAGCTTATCCTTCACACTCCGCCGCCAGCATGAAAACCATCAGGCGAACCGCCCGCACAAGCTCCTCGGTCATCATGGGGTCAGCAGCAATTCCGGATGCCGTTCCAGGCTCGGGCATTACTGAACACCTCCTGCACCTACACAGCCGGCGCCAAATTTGGCGCCGCGGTCACCGGAGTGTAAACCCTGGCGGCCATCTCAGTATCCATCATGAGTACACCCCTGCCATCATTCCCGACCAAGTTGAACTTCTTCACGTTGTTGTCGGCGTTTGCCTCCTCCTCCGTCTGTTCGTTTACAAACCATTGCAAAAAGGCGGTGGTCTTATGGTCTTTTTCCTCCAGGGCAATGTCCAATATGCTGTAAATTGACCTGGTTACCTCAACCTCGTGCGCATACGTCAGCTTCAAGGCATCTCCAATCGCAGGAAAGTCGGTTGGTGGGGCAACAATGGCGCCCAAGCTGATCTTACCGCCTACCTTGACCATATAGTTAAAGATGAGCATTGCATGATCCCGCTCCTCCTGGGCCTGGACGTGAAACCAGTTGGCAAACCCAGGTAGATTCAAGGACGCCAGGTAAGCTTCGATGGATAGATAGAGGTATGCCGAGTAGAACTCCTTTACTATCTGCTCATTAAGTTTTTGGGTCAGACTCTCGCTTAACATATTCACCCTCCTCAGAAAATAGAGTAACGTTAAGATATTGCCCAGGAAGAGGCTCCCTTAGTAATATTATGCGAACCCTAGGCCAATGCTTGATGTATGCCCGGCAACAATATTCCTCTGGTCCCTTTCATAACATTCATCCCCGGACACTCCGGGAGGAAGCTTTAAATAGCAATCCTGGATTCCAGGATACTGCCGGCCAAGCTTACATACTGCTTGGCAATGTACGGCCACTTCATTCGATCGCCCAGTTTGGCTGCACCATTTTCAAGCAGGAGCTTGAGATCCGGTTCCGATAAAACGCGGTCAAGCAGCTCAGCCAGTGACTCCGGATTGGCATCGGCTGCCACCAGGCCTCTCTGGCCCTGTGAAAGCATCTCCAGGGCATACGTGTGCGGGGTGGAAACGATAGCCCTGCCGCATCCCAGGGCATAGGCGAGCGTGCCGCTGATCGCCTGATCCCTGTTTGGATAGGGACTCAGGTAGATGTCGGTCATATACAGGTACTCACCCAGTTCTTCCGGCTCAAGAAATTTGTTTATAAAGTTGACGTTATTCTGAAGACCCAAACTGTTTATCAGGTCATTCAGCATTTCCCTGTAACGCTCCCCCTCATGCTTTAGCAGCATGGGATGGGTTTTGCCCACTATCAGGTACATCAGGTTCTCATGCTTCTCTACCAGGCCTTTAAGAGCTTTGATCCCTATTTCTATACCTTTTCCAGGCCCTATCAGACCGAAGGTGGTTACCAGCGTCCGGCCTTCATAGCCATACTCCTGCTTCAGTTGTTTACGGTCCCTCACCCTGAAGGCAGGTACTCCATGATGAATGATATACAGCTTTTTCTCCGGCACTCCATAGATGCTGGACAACAAACCGGCTGAATTCTTGGTCATGGCCACGACTACCGCCGCCTGCTGGCATAGATTGCGGAGCACCGATCTCTGCCTGGCGCTCGGTTCGGGCAGGGCGGTATGAGCGACCAGGACAAAGGGCTTAGCCAGGTGTGACGTAAACAATAGCAGGTACTCACCATCTGCACCGCCGTAGATACCATACTCGTGCTGGATGATCACGAGTTCGATGCTGCTGTTTTTGTTTATGGCGTTGGCAACGTTGATATAGTCTCTCAGCTCATGTTGTTGAACTATATATGACACCTCGTCTGAATAATTATAGTAATAGTAGGGATCGGATATAGCAGCAATCGATGCCCGTTCCCCCAGCCTCACCAGGTTGTCCCTCAAATTCTTGGAGAAAGTTGCAATGCCGCATTGTTTTGGGGGATACGTACTCAGGTTCAGAAAATGCATGTTCATAACCTCCTCCTTCAATAGTGATGGAATGTCGGAAAGCGGCCTCTCCAACTTTAGGTTTATTACCACCTCCTATAAATCCTTTTTCAAAACGCCTTTAATTCCTATTCAACTTTTCTTTTCAAGCTCTGCATATGAATCTGCTTTAAAAGGTCTTCAAAAGTATAGGGCTTTGACAAAAAGGGGATCCCCTGCATTGTCAACTGTTTTAACATGTCCCGGTCATTGGTGCAGCCGCTTACCAATAATACGTTCAGGAAGGGATGCAATTTCTTCAACTCCAAGACCAGGTCTGTTCCCCTGGTATCGTGCAGAAAACAATCGAACAAGACCAAGTCAAAACATCCGTTTTCCTGTTCAAAAATAGCTGATGCCTCCATTGCCGTCATGCATGGATACACCAGATAACCATTTTTTTTGAGGAACTTCCTGGTCAGGCTCAGCACCTCGGGATCATCTTCCACCAGCAAGATTTTTCGTCCTTCATGGCCATATTTCTGATAATCGATCTGGCCGGGTATGACGCTGTTCAGATTTATCTCGATTGCAGGCATAAAGATTTTAAAGGCGCTGCCCTCTCTGGGAGTGCTTGAGACATCAATCCAGCCTTCGTGGGACCTGATTATGCCATAGACGATCGAGAGCCCCAGCCCGGTTCCCCCGGGTAAGCCCTGGGCACGCTCCTTGGTGGTAAAGAAGGGCTCGAAGATGCGGGAAAGTACTGCTTCGTCCATGCCGCTTCCCGTGTCACAGACTGTAAAACAGATGTATTGATTTCTACCGTCCGGCTCCGTCTCTCCGGCCCCACTTTTTGGCAAGCAGACATTCTCGGTCTTGAGTGTGATTGAACCGCCATTGGGCATAGCATCACGGGCATTGATGACGAGGTTGATGATCACCTGATCCATGTTGGAGCTGTCCGCATAAACGGGCCAGAGGTTTCTGGAGAGGTAAAAATGAAGGTCTATCCCATCGTTCATCAACCGCCTCTTGATCATATCCCGCATTTCGCTGATATTTTGGTTGAGGTTGAGCGGCTCTTTATGTTGTACTTGTTTTTGTCCGAAAAGCAGCAGCTTATTGTTGAGTCTGCCGACAAACTGAATATTCTTTTGAATCTTCAACAGGGATTGGTGCAGCAGACCTCTTGATTTGACCCGTTCCAGGCATAGATCCAGATGACCTAGCACAGCGGTGAGGCGGTTATTGATCTCGTGAGCCATGCCGGCAGCAACCTGACCAACAGCATCCATCTTTTGCGCCTGTATAAGCTGTTGCTGTGCCTCTTTCAAAGCCTGTTCCGCCGCCCTGCGTTTCCGGCGCATATCGGCATCCCGAAGCTCCCGCTCGATGGCGAGATTGAGCCTGGTCAAGTTATCCTTGAGCAGGTAGTCGTGAGCACCAGCTTTCATGGCCTCAACCGCAACATCCTCGCCGATCTTCCCGGAAACGATGATAAAAGGTAGATCTAGTTCTCTTTCCTGCATTAACCTGAGGGCTTCCAGACCGCTAAAATGCGGCATTACGTAATCGGCAATGATCAGATCCCATTCCTGGCTGTCCATGGCGCCTGCCATCGCTTCGGGGGTGTCAACCCTTTCATAGAGCGGATCATAACCACCACGCTGCAGTTCGTAGATCAGCAGCTTGGCATCTTGATTTGAATCCTCCGCGATCAGAACCCTTAATGGCCTGCTCACCCTGCTAATCCCTCGCTATCGGTAAAACCATAGTAATCCGTTTCCTTATCAAATCAACGCTGAGATCGGCCTTTCTCCGTCGCTTCACACCCTGCGCCCGCCGCCTACCGTGTCGGTTCCCCCGGCTGTGGACACACAGGTCCAGGTATCTGCGGCGCATCATACAAGGCCAGTCCTCGACATCGATATCAACCGCATCCCCGTCACGCCCAGCAAATACGGATTTCACTCCCCATCCTGCTCATACCGGGATTAGGCGCCTGGATTAGGATCAGGCGCGCCAGAAAAGCTAGTTAGAAACTATCTGAACGACAGTTTATTGCCATCCGGTTTGATAAAATTTAGCATTGGGAATAGTTAAGGAAGGAAAGAAAAGGTGAGAAAGAGACATGCCTTTCAATAGGGATTATATTACCTGCATCAGGATGATGTCAATTATATTTTCTTAATATTATTTCTGACCCTGTGAACTGCCAACGCAATGATGCTCTGCTCCGAAGCTCCCGCTCATAGATAATGTTACCATATTTGGCGGAGGCGGATCAAGGCACTCTTCCACTTTAGAAGCGGGGGCTTCTGAGGAGTAATGGCGATTCATCCCATCCCTTGGATGAAGGGGACTTCTCGCCGAACTGTTTGTTAAATCACCGGCCCAACACTTCAGCCACTTTGCGCAGCAGGATCTCCGAGGTATAGGGCTTGGACAGGAAGGAGAGCCCCTCCTTTTCAATGCGTTCCAGGTCAGCCCAGTTATCGGTGTAACCGCTTACCAGAAGAATTGCCAGTGACGACTTGCTCTGACGCAGCAGCAGCGCCAAGTCCGTTCCCCTCCCGTCAGGCAGGATCAGATCGCTGACTAGAAGATCGCACGATCCTTTTTCCCTGGAAAAGACGAACGCTGCGTCAGAAACTCCCCTGCACGCGTGAACCACATAGTTGTTGTCCGTCAACAGGTCACGCGTGAGGTTCATGATGTCCTGGTCGTCTTCCACCAATAGGATGATCTCCCCATGACCGCGCAACTGCTCCGTCCCCACCTGACTAGTTTTGGCTTGAAACGGCTGCGCTTCGAAATTAAAGGCAGGCAGGAAAATCTTGAAAGTGGTGCCGCGCTCCTTCGAGCTTTTAACGTTGATATAACCGTCATGGTCTCTGACTATACCATAAATCACGGAAAGGCCGAGGCCAGTCCCTCTCCCTTGTTCTTTCGTGGTGAAAAAGGGCTCGAATATATGCGGCAGGACCTGCTTATCGATCCCCGTACCGGTGTCATGCACCGACAGGCAGACGTACCGGCCCGGTTTGATCTCTTCCGGGTGCAAGCGTGGTTCTTTTTTCAGGATCACGTTTTTCGGCTTGATGGTGAGAGTTCCGCCTCCGCGCATGGCATCCCGGGCGTTGAGCACCAGGTTGATGAGTATCTGGTCGATGCTGGCGCTATCTGCATAGATCATCCACAGTTCCGGTTCTAACCGGTAAGTGATCTTGATATCTTCCCCGATCAACCGGTCCAGCATTTTCAAATTATCCTTGATATTCTGGTTGAGGTTGATGGGCGCCTTGAACTGCGGCTGCCTGCGCCCGAACAGAAGGAGTTGGCGGGTGAGGTTGGCTGACTTCTCAGTAGCTTTCCTGATATTCATGAAAGTGTCGTAGACAAAGCTATCCAGGGGAAAACGCTGGGCATGCAGATCCATGCATGTCTGAATAACAGTCAATTGATTATTGATTTCGTGTGCCATGCCACCGGCCAACTGACCAATTGCCTCCATCTTCTGGGCATGTTGCAGTTGTTCGTTCGCCTGTTTACGCTCGGTGATGTCAACAGCCGAGGCCAGCATACAGGGTTCATTATTTAGCATGACTGCCACGGAGGATAATGACACGGTACGAATCTTGCCCGTTCTGGTGCGCAAATCGAATTCAAAATCCCGGACCTCACCGGCTGTTTTCAATAATTCCGTCATCTGCAGGCGAAGCTCGGGTTTTACCCACAGGTTCAGGTCTTCGGGCGACCGGCCGATAACCGCTTTTCGTCCATACCCGGTCAAACGCTCGAAGCGTTCGTTTACATCCAGGTATTGCCCGCTGTCCAGTACCTTGATCGACTGGCTGATCGAACTCGACTTGAAGGCCTTTAAAAAACGCTGCTCGGCCTCCACTTTTTGCGCCTCGAAGAGTTTCTGCTGCGTGGCGGCCAACTCCACTTCCGCCAGCCTGTGTTCACGCCGCACCACAGCATCGCGCAGTTCCCGCTTAACGGCCAGGTTGAGCCTGGTCAGATTGTCTTTGAGAAGGTAGTCGTGGGCGCCTGCCTTCATGGCCTCAACGGCAACATCCTCGCCAATCTTCCCGGACACAACAATGAAAGGCAGATCGAGGCCTCTGTCCTGCAAGAGCTTTAGGGCTTCCAGTCCGCTGAATCGCGGCATGACGTAGTCGGCGATTACCACGTCCCAGTCTTGTTTCTCTAGGGCAGCAGCCATCGCTTCGGGAGTGTCCACGCGCTCATGAACCGGTTCGTAGTCCCCCTGCCGCAGTTCATGGACCAGCAACCTGGCGTCGTTATCCGAGTCTTCCACCAAAAGCACCCTTAGTGCCTTTTTTTCCATCCCGGTCATGCCTTTCTTCGTAGATTTCTCGACTTTGTAAATTCCCGCGTCATCGTAGCTGTTCTTTTAACCCTTCACAATCGGAGGCTCATTCAAGAGAAACCAGTACAGACCCAGTTGTCTGGCCGCTTCCATGAACTCGCCGAAGTCGACAGGTTTGCAGACATAGCTGTTGGCGCCAAGGCTGTAACCATCGATGATATCCCTCTCCTCCTTGGAGGAGGTGAGGATCACCACCGGCAGGCATCTGGTGCGCTCATCCGCGCGGATCCTTTTCAGGACCTCCAGGCCGTCAACCTTTGGCAGTTTCAGGTCCAGCAGGACGATCACGGGCATGAGAGAGGTGTCACGGCCATCGAATAAGCCGGCGCCGAACAGGTAGTCCAGTGCTTCAACCCCATCATGCGCCACCACTATCTCGTTGACGAGATTGCTTTTCTTCAACGCATGAACGGTGAGCATAGCATCATGAGGGTTGTCCTCCACCAACAAGAATAAGTTAGTACGCATTGTCTGTCTCCCGCCTCCGCTCATACCTGGCCACTATAGCCATACATTCATTCGACAAATCCATGAACATTCCTTCAGGACGATAACGAAGGACTTGATGCGGATAAAATACGAGTACATGGGCGCGGCGCCAAGGATCCGCCAGGCGCGCGGTATCCTGACAAACAGTTGTTTCCGTCAGAAGGGGGACTGCATCGAGGGCATTCAGATAACCAAGGCAAGAATGCGAGGAGGTGGTGTTCGACATAATATGGTACCCTTGTAAAGCATCTTTTTCGAGCATTTCGACGTTATCCACAATCATGATCTGCTACCATTCTTGATATATGAGATAAATACTTTTCTTTGTTAATAAGATGTTAATATATGTCACAAATCGCATTTGCTGTATAATATTCCTTTTTGTCGAAAACCAGTTGTTACTTGTAGTTTTCGCCGTCTTGGGTCATCCTGCCTGTATCTGAGAAAATGGCGTTTTTTCCACTTCTTTTTGCTTCGTAGAGATATCCATCAGCCCGGTCAACTACCGTCAGGTTGTCATCATCATTTCTAACCACGGTCAGGCCACCGCAGAAAGTAATTTTCAACACCCCGCTGTATTGAGGAACCATCAGGTTCTTGGCATTCCATAAGTACCTCCATCTCAGGGCGGCCTTCTTAGCGCCTTCGTAATCAGTTGCTGGCATGAGAACCGCAAACTCTTCCCCGCCGTATCGAGCCACAACCTCGCTGATCCTGAACGATTGTTTAAGAAAAGAGGCGAACTCTTTTAACACCATATCTCCGGCAATGTGTCCGAATTTATCGTTTACCTGCTTGAAGTCATCCAGGTCACAGATCATCAGTGTAAATACCTGATCGTACCTGTGGAAACGATAGAATTCATCCTCAAGACGTTCAAAAAGAACCCTTCTGGATGAACACCCGGTTAGCGGGTCCAGGGTGGCCTCCTCCCGGAGCGTTGATGTGCGCTGTACCCTGGCCTTAACTCTTAATTCAAATTCTTTCGGGTTAAAAGGGTCTTTTGTGATATAATCATCCGCTCCCTGCTGGTAGCCTTCAACGATCTGCTCCAACCTATAATTCGAGGTCAGGATGATGATGGGCGTGAACCGGAAACTCGAGTCAGCCCGAATCTCGGCGCACAGATCAATGCCGTTGACATCAGGCAATTCCACATCCAAAATAATTAGGTCCGGACGCACCATCCTGATGATCTCCCGCGCCTCGGCTCCGTTCTCAGCCTCAACTATCACGTGTCTCTCATCTGCCAAGCAATCCTTGGTGATCTTTCTGATAAAGGGACTGTCGTCTACCAGCACAATCTTATACGGGATCATTTTTTCGCCCGAGACATCTTCAGCCATATACTAACTCTCCTTACTTTCTCCCCTCGTTTTTTAATCATGATCGTTTTATTTTACTATTTGATAAAATACTTGTCAAAATAAATTTTAATTCTGGGCCAAAAAACACTTAATATTCATTCAGCTTCCGTTCAGGTTGCTCTCAGGAAACTGTAGTAGTATTACAGAGGCAAGACATTAAAGGAGGCGAAAGAAATGAAATTCAACAAAAAGTTGCTGGGAATCGTTCTGGCCGCGACGATCCTGGGTACTACCGCTGCCGGTGCCGCAGTTGCGAGTGCTAGCACCGTTCCGGCCACGCCTACGCAAAATCTGTCCCAGACCTTCCTGAGCAATCTGGCAAGTACCCTGAATATCAGCCAGTCAACACTGACCGGCGACATCCAGGCTGCCGAAACCCAGACGGTGAACCAGGCGGTGTCTAACGGTCAGCTGACCCAGACACAGGCCACCCAGATGCTCTCCCGGATCGGCAAGGGGAACTTCTCGTTCCTCGGGTTCGGCGGCCATGGAAATGGCGGCCATCGCAAGGGAGGCGGGGCCTTCATGACCCTGAAGCCCCTGGCCACTGCCCTGGGCATGACCCCGCAGGCCGTGATCTCCGCCCTGCGCGGCGGGCAGACCGTGGCTGCCCTGGCCTCGGCCAAGGGCACAACCGTGGCCGCTCTCCAGAGCGCTATCCTGAGCAGCGTGACGACCCAGTTGTCTCAGGCCGTCACTAATGGCAAGCTGACTCAGGCCCAGGAAAACCAGATCCTGCAGAACATCAACTCAGGCAATTGGGTTACCCAGATTCAGAACATCGGGCAACATCAGCATCCGGCATCTCAGCCGGCTCAATAAAAGACCCCGTCAAGAAAGCCAGCAATGCTGCCGATGCAGTTGCTGGCTTTCTTATTCTGAAGCAGGACTAAGTCTGGAAAGTGCAGGCCGGAACATCACAGAAGCCGTAGCTCGGCACCAGCAGCTTCACAGGGGCGGTCACCTGGATCTCCTTGCAGATCTTGCCGGTGCAGGCGAGCACTGTTGGCAGGCTGGTCGGGCTCGCCAGCAGGGTGCAGGCGCAGTCGCCGAAGCTCAGGATATCGCAGGTGACGGAGGTTCCGGGCGGCACCCACAAATCTGCCCGAGCTGCTCCCATCAGAGTGAGCGTTGGCGCGCAGACCGTGACACCGGCAACGAAAATCGGGGCGCTGACTTCGAACGAGTTTAATACTAAGACTTCTTCAAAAAACGGTGTCAGCGGCGGTGTCACCACCACTGTCCCGGCGAAGGTGCAGGTGGCGCTGCCGGGAATCGGGATACAGCCAACGCTTGCGCCCGCAGGTATGGTGACGCCCGGGCAGGCTGAGGTAATAGGTACCTGGCTGCTGACCAACTCCTCGGTAAAGCACTGGTCGTAGACCTTGTTGACCAGGATGCAGTCCTTGGCGGTGGCCGGCGGTGGCGGAGGCGCCGTGCTCAGCTTGGTGACAAAGGCGTTGTCGACCCCCCTCAGCATGGACTGAAAAGCACCCGGGGTGACCGGAAAATTGGTGGATTCGGTAAATCCTACAACGTAGGCGTTGCCGGCGTCACCGATGGCTAAGAAAAAACCAATATCAGTGCCGCTTCCCCCTAGGTAGGTGGAGTAGACGAGAGCTGTCCCGGTTGTGTTCAACCTGGTGACGAAGGCGTCATCAGGGCCGCCCTGGTATGTAGCCTGGAACGCCCCTGGGGTGACCGGAAAATTGGTGGAATCAGTAAATCCTGCAACGTAGGTGTTGCCGGAGGCATCGATGGCTATGGCTAAACCTACATCTTCGCCACTGCCTCCCAGATAGGTGGAGTAGATGAGCGCTGTCCCGGTTGTGTTCAACCTAGTGATGAAGGCGTCATAAGGGCCACCCTGGTATGCGGTCTGGAACGCCCCGGGAGTAACGGGATAATTGGTGGAACTGGTGGCTCCGGTCACGTAAGAGGTACCGGCTCCGTCGATGACGATACAATTGCCTGAATCCTCGCCGTTGCCTCCCAGGTAGGTAGAATAGACGAGCGCTGTCCCGGCAGCGTTAAGCTTGGTTATATAGGCGTTTTCTATTCCTGCTAACACCGTCTGAAAGGCCCCAGGGGTGGTGGGAAAATTGCCGGAACCAGTGTATCCGGTTATGTAGGCGCTGCCGGATATGTCGGCTGTAATGCTAAAGCCTGATTCATCGCTGCTGCCCCCTAGGTAAGTGGAATAGATGAGAGCATCCCCAGCGGCATTCAGTTTGGTGACAAAGGCGTCGTACCCTCCTTGTGGAGAGGCCTGAAAAGCCCCAGAGGTATGGGGGAAATTGCCGGAGTCGGTGTATCCGGTCACATAGGCGCTGCCTGAAATGTCGATGGCTATGTTGTCGCAACCATCATCGTCGCTTCCCCCCAGGTAGGTGGAGTAGGTCAATGCAGTTCCGGTTGTGTTTAACTTGGTGATGAAACCGTCGTCTGGTCCCCCTCCGTATGTGTTCTGGAATGCCCCGGGAGTTACGGGAAAATCAATAGAACTGGTGTATCCGGTTACATAGACGTTACCGGCGGCATCGATGGTTATGGATTCACCTACATCGTCACCACTGCCTCCCAGGTAGGTGGAGTAGACCAACCCACTCCCGGCAGGGTTCAGTTTGGTGACAAAGGCGTCACTAAAGCCGCCATGGAAGGCGATCTGAAATGCCCCGGGAGTTACGGGAAAATCATAAGAGCTTGTAAATCCGGTTACATAGGCGTTGCCGGAAGTATCGATGGCAATACTAAAGCCTTGATCAAAGCTGCTACCCCCCAGGTAGGTGGAGTAGATGAGACCCGGGTCGATGACCAACGGATAGCGTGCATCATAGCTGTCTCCTACCGAGAAACTGAGGATGCTTTCTCCGGTTTCATCCCTTTCGAGCAGGAAACAACACTCAAGTAGTACTTGCCTACCATTGATTAGTTGGTAGCTGGCGGGTTTTTCATCTGTCAGAATGCCGAACGGGGTCAGGATCTGCAGATTTCCCTGCTCATCAAGGGAAACGTCATCAGCGCCTCTATAGGCCAGCTTGACGGAGTTTATATCAGCGCCGGGTTGGATGAGGAACTCGTACTTGATTCGCCCGCCCTTCCCTTTAAAGACCAGGTCCGCCTTTGGCCAGAGGCCACGATAGATGATCTCTTCAAAAGTGGGAAGTTCGGCATGCCATCGGTCGGAGTCATTACTGATAAAGTAACTTACCTTGCCGGCGCCTTCATTCCGTCCCTCGGGGATAGTGGAATTGGCCCCTATAAAACTGAGAAAGAGTGCAAATCCCTGTAGCGCCTGTTCCTCTTCAGCAAAAGCATCCCCGATCTTGTTTGCGTATCGTTTGTGGCTGGCGCTGTGCAATGGCCGTTCCATTAAGGAAAAGACTGCCCCTTCAGGGGTGAAGAAGACTCTGCTGCCGGAACCGTTCACATGATAGCAAACCCTGGAATCAACCTGACCGGCGTTAGGGATGAAAGCCAGGGGCAGTTCTCGAAACGCATTCAGGATCTTTGTTTTACCCGCATCGGAGACCTCTTCTGAAAAGCAATGTGATTGAGATGCAATGCCCACTAGCGCACCTCCAGTACTCAAGGTAAAGGGATGTATATATAATCCTTGCATGACATTAGTTGCCAGTGTATATTATTCCGCTGGCATACTTTCTGCTACTTGAACGAGCAGAACCCCCGTCCCTGTTCACGGGGACAGCCGGATGCCAGTCAATCCCGTCTCCTTCAGGATCTGGGTCCGTCGTTCAGGTTTCAATCCATCTGCCAGTTTTTATAGATCAGCAGCTCTTCAAGTATCATTTCAAGCCTTTGTTGATCCAGTGACTGGTTCATAATTGCTATAAAACAGTATAATGTTTCTTTTGGTAGACTAATGGGAACTAACTCCATGCACATATTTGCAGCGTAATCATTATCTTTAAATTTATTAAGTTGCTGGTGATACCAACAATTATTTCTGGCAAAGGCCAATCTATGATAAAAATGTGCTAGCGGGGGTATCATTGTTGCGGCTATGATAATTGCATGACATTTCTTTTGAGAAATGCTCTTAGAATGGATTATGATTGTTGCCAACTTGTTGTCCAAATACAAGGTATCAAGTGGATTTAATTCTTCTTTAACGTCACAATTTAAGTGGCGGCTGGCCAGTTCATGCGCAGTTCTTTTTATGTTTTGAAGCTTTTTATGATTAATCTCAAAAGCTACTAAATCCAAAGGTAACAAATCTATGATTTGCTTTATGATATAGGTAACATCATTATTGATATTCTTTTGCACTAAATAAATAATGCTGTCATACGGTAGCCCCGCAATAGGTCCCTCTCCAATGAAAGTGAGGACATTTTGCACGGTATGGTCTTCATCCTGCCCCAGTTCATAGATGGCTTCCACAGAGTTCATGTGACATGTATCCAGCACCAAGAGATCTATGTTTTTTCCGATATCCTTTTTAAGCAGATTGAGGGCTTTTGCCATTTCCGGAAGCCCCATGATATATGGAATATTCTGGGTGTAATCCGTCATCATTCCAACAAACTGAAGGGCATGGCCTCCGAGTATCACCATGTAATGCCTGGCAGGATAATTTTCCATACCCCATTTTATAAAATCGTAGAGGCTCCGGGGATGGGCCATATTGATGTTACCCAAGTCGATAATTAAATCAGATTGATTTTTCCTGATATGATATCGCCTTGCCCCAACCCATCTCTCATCGGCATCAGGAAGCATGTCCATAGGTCTGAGGATTCTGATCAACTGCCGGTTTTCCCGCCCTATCTGCATTATTACATCTACATTGTAGCTTGAACCGGCTTTTTCCGCATCTAACTTGGCCTGCCACATTTCAGGCTCCAGTTCGTTGTTGCCGTTTGCGTAGATTAGTAAAGTCCACTGCTTTTGTACATCTGCCGCCATTAATATCCCGCCCCGTATTATTAACATATTATGACGAACAAACGATCATGGTCCCAACCTGTTTAGGAAAACCCACGGTAACCATATAATGGCATCTTACATATAATAAAATCTAATGAAGGGGGGTGTTTTCTATCCCATGCCACAATCACCAGTAAATCTTGGAACGGCAGGCAATTTCGCAGTTCTGGCAGGCTCCGGGATCACCGACACCGGTCCGACCACGATTACGGGGGATGTTGGGACTTTTCCAACCACAACAGAAACTGGCTTTGGTAATGTCACACTGATCGGGACGAACCATATAGGTGATGCCGTCACACAGGCGGCAAAAACCGATTTGACCGCAGCATATAACGACGCTGCCGGACGATTACCTGCTATCGCCGTGTCCGGAGACCTCGGAGGGATGATCCTCGTCCCCGGCGTCTACAAATCCGCATCCTCACTTGGGCTAACAGGCACTCTCACGCTCGATGCCCAGGGCGACCCCAATGCCGTCTTCATCTTCCAGATGGGTTCCACGCTAACTACGGCATCTGGCAGCAATGTTAGCCTCATCAATGGCACCCAGTCATGCAACATCTTTTGGCAAGTTGGCAGTTCTGCGACGCTCGGAACGGGTTCTACTTTCAGGGGAACCATCCTGGCCTTTACCTCAATCACGGATACGACCGGCGTGACGGTGGATGGCCGATTGCATGCCATGAACGGCGCGGTCACATTGGACACCGATACCATTACAAGAGCGATCTGTGCAATGTCCCTTAGTCTTACCAAGGTATGCCCCACTCCTCCAGACATCCGCTTTAATGTCGGAGACACGGCAACCATCACCCTGACGGTTTCCAACAGCGGCTCCACCGCTGTGACCGGCGTTACGGTATTGGATCAGATTCACATACCGGCGGACGTACAGATCAGCAGCTTAACGACTGTTCCTTCGGCAACTTTAATTACCCCTCCAACGGGGCCATACTCTAATACCAACATATTGATTGCCTGGACCGGATTGACCGTGCCCGCTATTTCATCGATACTGTTGACTGTGACCTTTACCATCTTGTCCGCCCCACCGCAAGGTGACGTGATCACGAATGTGGACGCCGGTATCACAGTATTAAGCGGCACCAGTCAATTTACATGCATCATTCCGGTCATCGAGCTAATACCGCCGCCACAAGCCAGTCCCGTCCGCGGGCTCAGCATCCAGGACTACGAAACCTTTACCCGTAACTTGAAAATATAGCCCGGTAGGATTTGCTGCCCGGGCTGTCGATGTCCGGCAGCAATCCGGCCAGAGCGCCTACGCCCATGTATAAAACTAGATTGCCTCCCGCCAAATGAGCAGTACGGCATGCGTGATACCCATCATCGTTCATCCCTCTTTTCCTTCATGATCTAAACTTGCTGGTAAAGAAAAACGGCCCTGTAATCACAGGGCCGCCCTTTCTTCTTTCGCTATATCCAACCAGCCTTGAATCTGTTCTGCGAGTGTCATTTTGGCATCCCTCGCCTGAGGCTTCTTAGGCACAATTATATTCATCCTCGCTTTAGCTAGCAATACCTGGTAGAATCAGGATAACGTTTAGCAGGAAACCGACTAATGTTACCGAGGTGTGCCGCAGTCCGTGGAAATTGAGCCTCGGCAATCTAATAACGTCTTCTACAGGCACCTTATTATCGAAATAGGAGGTGCATCCTAATCTAATTTAAAACAACATTGCTGACTGCAGCTAAATACCCCCAGTAATGAGTTGTATTACAATCACAATAACAGCAATTATGAGAAGAATATGGAGCCATCCTCCAAACATATGCGCAGTAATTAGGCCAAGAAGCCATAAAACTATGAAAATTACCGCGAGTACCCATAACATGCTCATCATTCCCCCTAATTATTATTTTGTTGTGATGGATGGCCAATGCGAAGACGTGTCCCATGAAATTTGTTCCTTACAGATTGCCAACGGATTCTGTTCTGGTTAAGGCTGATCTGTAATGAACGCGCTTACTTGAACCTGGCTGCGGCCTTGTTAAAGGCATCCTTTATTTCATTCCAAGAACGATCCACACCTTCCTTGAGATCCCCCCAGGCACTTTCGTTCGCCGTTTTCAGTTCATGCAGTTTCGCCTGCATCGCTGCCTGCTTGGAGCGCAAGTCTTCAATCTGATCGTAATAACCCTGTTTGGTATCTGCTGCTGCCTTGTCTGCCTTGGCCTGCAACTTGTCAATCTCTTTGCCCCACTCACCGAGCTGGGCCTCCATCTTGCCCTGATATTCCTCTCTCTTCTCCATCTCTGTTCCTCCTTTTTTTGATCTTGCTATTCAAGCTGGCCCGCCGACTTCCCAAAACGTACCATCACCGGTCGATCTACTCCTGGCTTCAGCGTTTTCCAAACATCCGCGTCCACAGTTCGCTCAGGCTGACATGATCGTCAAAGCACTTGCCGATAAAGTATCCGATCAGGATTAAGATAGCGATGAAGAGCATCGTCCAAAAGCCGCTGATGATCCACAGCAATGCTACCAGCAGGCCGATCAGCCCGCCGATCACTTTGCCGCGATTTCTTCCTGCCTGCTCTGCAAGATATTCATAGAAAGACTGGTTACTTGCCATTAAACTTCCCCTCTTTCTGCGATCGAGGCCTGCCTTCTTAAGAGTGAGTTGAAGCAAAGATCAGGGGCGCCCGCGGGGTGTCACTCCACTTTTGCCCGGGTTTCATAAGAGACGCCTTCGACCAGGACCTGCAACTGATTGACATGAATTCCCGCCTTCTCATCCAGGTAGTTCTGCACCTCTTGCTGAAGCTCCCGTGCCACCTCGGGGATGTTGGCGTCGGGGTTGACTTTCAGATTCAGGGTGACTGCCACTCCGTCCTTCTCATAGCGAAGAACGGGCCTGATTTCCCTGATCTCCCTGATGTGGCGGGACGACCTGAGGATCATATCATGCAGAGCAGTCACCGAGATGTCCACCCGGCCGAGAGTTGCATTCTCGATCAGCAATTCCCGGGTACGGCGCTTGCCTTGCAGAGACATGACTATCAGCAGCAGCGCCAGCAGGATCACCAAGCCGCATGCACCTATTATCCAGCTGTTTGTAATGGACAGGTATGATTCAATATATGCCAGCGGTATTACCCAACCGGCGAGCGCAAGCAAATATTTTGCTGCAAAGACGATCCCCAGGATCGCAAAGATCACCGACAAAACACGGTAAACTGGTTGCATCGACTCTTTCCCCCTCCTTGCCAGACCTATTTGAGGCGCTATTCCTCCTGGCCTCGGCGAAGTGTACTCCCTGTACGTGCAGGTTGTCCTCGATTACCGCCAGGGCGGCCATGCTCTCATTCGCCTGCTTCACTTTCTCCTGTACTTGCAATGCCACGTCCGGAATATGCGCCCCGTATTCCATGATGATGAAAAGGTCTATGTCAGGTTGCGGTGCCCGAGCATTGGTTATATTCTAATAATTCCTCCCCTCCAGTTCGAAGTATGCCTGGGGATGTCCACAGGCCGGGCATACCTTCGGTGGGGTGTTCCCCTCATGGATATAGCCGCAGTTGCGACAGCGCCACGTTGCTTTTTCCTCACGCTGAAAGACCCGGTTATTCTCAAGATTGGCCAGCAGGGCTAGGTAGCGCGCCTCATGACCCTGTTCTGCCCGGATGATAGCCTTGAACACAGCGGCAATTTCCTGGAAACCTTCTTCCTCGGCCACTTGGGCAAATTCAGGGTACATCAATGTATTTTCGTAATGTTCCCCGCTTGCGGCGGCCGCCAGGTTCTGGGCAGTGCTGCCGATGACGCCGGCGGGAAAAGCGGCTTCGATCTTTGCTTCACCACCAACCAGAAACTTGAATTCCCGCTTTGCATGTTCCTTCTCGTTATCTGCAGTTTCCAGGAAGATGGCGGCAATCTGTTCATAACCCTCTTCTTTCGCCTGGCTGGCAAAATAGGTATAGCGATTGCGGGCCTGTGACTCACCGGCAAAGGCTGTCAGCAGGTTTTTCTCCGTACGGGTGCCCTTTAGATTCAGCATCGAAACCACTCCTCGTAATTTTTACGTATTTCAAGCTCCCGGTCTCAGGCACACAGGTTCAGGCTTCCCGTAGCCTGATCGTCCACTCCTACAGGGAAAATAAAAGCTTGTTGATGCCATCGCCAAACATCATGTCTGCTCCAAAGGTTTTAGATCTGTATTTCTTCACGTGTTTCTTCTTCCTTTTTTAGCCCCCTTGATTCCTTTTCAACGTTCACGCCAAGTACGTTTACTACTACTTCAACAACCTGAAGACCGGTCATAGCTTCTACAGCTTCACGTACTTTACTCTGTATGTTTTTAGCAACCTCATGGATTTTACACCCATATTCTACTATCAAGGATACTTCAATAGCCGCTTCTTTTTCACCAACTTCTACCTTGACACCACTTGACAGATTTTTTCTGCCTAACATACTGGCTATACCGTTGACTATTCCTGCACTCATAGAAGTTACATTCTCAGCTTCAGATGTGGCAATACCTGCTATAGTCGCAATAACCTCATCTGCAATCTTCATTCTATCTTCTCTGGTTTTCTTTGTAATCTCCGTCATTATAAGACCTCCATTATAAATCTACAAATATTTGCCATCTGCTGCAACTCACCGTCGTCAGCCAATTTTGAGTCTCTGTTTGTTGTCAAGCCCTTTTCCGGCGTGTGTTTTCCAGCATCACTTGTCGAATTATTGTTGCTCATGATCGATCTCATCACTTAGGCCTTTAAAGTCATGACCATCAACTGACAGATCTCAGCCAGGTAAAGCACCCTGCGAACTTCTTCATTCTGGACGGCAATGTCCTCGATGTTTGCACAGAACCTTTCATAGCACCTCCTCCAGTTGACGATTCTAACATCGTCGTTCGTTGGTTTGCCTCAAAGATGCGGCGCCTTTTTTATGACGCCCAATGCTAACTTTCAACGCCGTGCAGCTTGCCGCCAGCCGACTGCAAGGGCTAACCGGACGGCCGATCGATGCGGTCCCCAGGCGTCACAAGTCAGGCCATGCTAGTATATTGGAGCAAGAGATTGGACCATAATGAATGCTTAATTACCATCTGTTTTTTATGGGGTTTGATCCTTGGCACAATAGGAAGGATAAAACGAAGCGATAGCATTTTAATTCTTAACCTAATTTACTATACTACCTTTTTTGTTAAAATGTCAACATCAAGGGATTTGCTTCAAAGGTACTCGGTTCCGTTGCTTGCCCTGGTGGGGAACTGGCAACTGACAGGTCCACGATCATATGCGCCGCTTCTTTTCTCTACTTTATTCAAAAAAACTCCAAGTTGATGTTTTCATATTCACCGGTCACCTCCAGCGCCTTGCCGTTTTAATGGTCCTCCCCCGGTTTGCGGGACACGGAGTTAAGACCCTATAATTAGATCAAGGGAGGAACATGTCCATGACTCCTGAGCTTGTACAGGTACATGGGGATAAGTAGGGCCAATACGATGACCCCGCAGGCAGCGAAACCGAACCTGGCCCCGATATAATCATCGGCCAGGCCTGCATACAGGTTGCCGATCGGCGTGGAACCTGAAAAAACGAGGGTGTACACGCTCATCACCCGGCTCCGGAACTCGTTCCCGGTATGGAGCTGCATGACAGAGTTGATAGTGGCGGTGAATAGATTGAAGAAAAGACCCGTAGCCGCGATATAAAGTCCGGCGATCAGAAAGTTGGTTGTGCAACTGTTAAGGACCAGGAAAATACCAATGATCGTCGGGACAGCATAGATCACCAGTTTATTGGGACCAGACTTGCTCGTAAGGGCAACCAGCATCGCCCCGATCAACGCGCCGATCCCGGAGAAGGAATAGAGGATGCCCATACCCATGCTGCCCTGTTTCAGGACAACCTCGGAGAAAACAGGGATCAGCACGTTGTTGTTCATGGCAAAAGTGCCGATGATGGTCAGCAGCAATACGGCATCGAAAAGAACCGGCCGCTGGTAGATATAGTTGAGACCATCCTTGACATCCGCCAGGATGCGCTTGCTAGACTTTACTGTGGCCTGAATTGTCATTGGGTGAATAAATAACAGGCTGATGACAACCGCGGCAAAACTGATCGAGTTGGCCAGAAAACACATCCCCACGCCGAAATACCCTATCACTAGGCCAGCTATTGCCGGCCCCACAATTCTGCACATATTAAACATAGCAGAGTTTAGAGCGATGGCGTTCATCAGGTCATCTTTACCAACCAGTTGGATGATAAAGGACTGACGCGTTGGCATATCGAACGTGTTGACAAGCCCCAGCGCGGCAGCCAGCACCAGGATGTGCCAGAATTGAATATGTCCAGAATAATCGAGTATTGCCAAAGTCAGGGTTATGACAAGAGATGCAGATTGGGTAAATAACAGAACTGTCTTCTTTTGGAACTTATCGATTAGCACTCCCGCAAAAAGCGAGAAAAGAAGCACTGGCATGAACTGGATAGCCCCCACCAGGCCGAGCAGCAAGGCCGACTTGGTCATCGTATAGGCCAGCCAGGGCTGGGCGACATTCTGCATCCATGTCCCGATCAGGGAGATGCACATGCCAATCCAATAGTATCTGAAGTTGGCATGCTTGAGTGGGATGAAGGGGTTGTTGAAAGATCTTTTTTCCTGGCCAGGTAGATTCATTATTGGTTCCTGTTCGTTTCTGATTTATTTATGATCTGCCCAACCTTATCTGGTAGCCGCCACGGGTAAGGGTGCCGGCTGCAATCTACTTATGGCTCATCGCCTGGCAGTTTGCGTCCTTGTACTCGCAAGTAATTATCCCACCCCGGTGTTGCTCCCCAGCCAGGGCAGGGCGGCAGTGGCTTGCTACGCCACAATCTCACTCCTGCAAAGATGGAGCCTTACTCCACATCGTGGATATACTTCTCACCACGTAGTATAGATGCGACGGCGGCTACCAGGGACATAGCGGCAGATTCGCATTTTGAACAAAATACCCGTCGCGCCTTGGTATTATTGAGTTTCTACTGAATCAACCGGTTCTTGACCATTACCAGGGGGATTCGCAGCGTCAACAGCGCCACAATGGCAAGCCAGGCCATGTGACCTGCCACCGGCCAACCTGCCGTCCCCAGGATCAACGGTCGCACCACTTCTACGGCGTGGTACAGGGGCATGAACCAGGCGATCAATCGGATTCCTGCCGGCAGGGTACTTACCGGGAAAAACACTCCGGAAAAAAAGAACATGGGTGTGATTAGCAAGGTAAAAAAATATCCAAAAGAATCAAAACCCGGCGCAATGCTGGTCCAGATTATGGAAATGACCGAAAACACGATCACCATCAAGGCGATGGGAACTGGTACCAGCAGCGCCCAAAAAGACTTTACCAGGCCAAACAGGGCGACCACAACCAGAAACACCATCCCGTAAAGAACCCCCTTGAAAGCGCCGTACATGATCTCGCCCATGACCACGTCATCCATGCTGACCGGCGTAGCCACTATTGAGTGAAAGATCTTCTGCACTGCCATACGCGTGTAGCTGCCATAGGTCATCTCGTATGTGGTTGCAAACATGCTCGATGAAGCGATCAGGGCGGGAGCAAGATAATTTACATAAGGCAGCCCCTGGATCCTGTTGACATATACCCCCAATCCAAAACCCAACGCCCAGAGGTAGATAACCGGTTCGACAAAGTTGAACATAATATTGGCCTGCCAGGTTCTGCTAAATACAAGCAGGTTGCGGGAAAAGACCTTATAGACAAGCTGCCGGGAAAGATCCGGCCAGGTTAGTATGCCCTTCAGCAGTCGCCCTCTAGACATCCTCCTGGCTCCCCCTCCCCACGTCTTCACCCTGCGAAACATTGATATCTTCAATGAGGGGTTCCCCTGTCAACTGTAAAAAAACATCCTCCAGGTTAGACGGCCTGAGCCGGCGGTAGCGAAGCGTTATCTGCTGCCTGGATGCTTGCGTTGATACTCTCTCCATCAATTCCGAACCATGGTCGGTAAACAGCACCAGGTCATCCCCCCGCCTCTGGCGGCTTCTGATTATGTTCCAGCCATCATCGAAGAGGCTATCATGGCTACGGCCGTCACCTATTCCCAGTTCCAGGGCCTCTTTACCCAAATGACGTTCGATCAGCGATCCTGGCTGCCCCTCTTCCACGATCTCCCCCTGATGGACAATAATCAACCGGTCACAGAGCTGGCTGGCCTCCTCCATGTAATGTGTCGTCAACAGCATGGTAGTGCCGCCTTCCTTCAACTTTCGTAAACGCTGCCAGACCAGGTGCCGTGCATAGGGATCCAGGCCGGTAGTAGGCTCATCGAGCAGCAGCAGTTCGGGCTGGTTGATCAGCCCCCTCCCCAGGATCAACCGCCTTCTCAGGCCACCGGAGAGGTTCTCCACCGGCTCATTGATCTTATCCATCAAGTCCATGAAGGCGAGGATCTCCTCGGTCCGCTTTTTGGCCGCATCCTTTCCGATCTGAAAATAACCGGCATAAACAATCATATTGTCCCCCACAGAAAGCGCCGGATCCAGATCATCATCCTGCGGCACAACCCCGATCCGGGCCTTAATTGCCCTGGATCTGGACATGATGTCTTCCCCAAATATCCTCAGGGTGCCGGCGGTAACCGGGGAAAATCCATAGATCATCCGGACAATAGACGTTTTACCGGCCCCATTAGGTCCCAACAGGCCGAAACATTCACCGCGCCGGACGTCGAAGTTCACGCCTTTTACAGCCTCAAAATCGCCATATTTCTTGACCAGCTTGCTGGCCAGAATTACCGGTTCCCGCTGCCGATCTATGTCCATGAAATCCTCTCTTACTCCGTTTACTGCCTGCTCCGCCGTATCCTCCGCGTTTTCCGGAACCCTCTGCTGTTTTGGGGCCCCGCAAGAAAGAGGCGCCTCCTGCTGCCGCGCCTCCGGTTCTCCCCCTGATTCAGGATATACTCCTACGGGATCAGCCTTTTAAACATCTCCCTGCTCGCCTGCACCGCCGGACTGTCGGAAGGCAGCTCCATCAACGGACGGTCACGCAGGTCGTAGTCTGCCAGTTGTCTGTCAAAGGGAAGCGTGCCGATCAGTGCCAGTCCGGCGGACTCGATTTCGCCTTGGAGCGGCGCAGTGTCCGTTGTCTTGGTGATGATCAGGTAGGTCTTGCCGATATCTACATTTAAAGATTTTGCAAGCTGGTAGATCCGTCCTGCGGTGCGGACGCCCTTCACCGTAGGGTCGGATACGATCAGCATGATGTCTACTTCCTGAATTATCTGCCGGCTCAGGTATTCCATCCCTGCCTCGTCGTCAATGATCATAAAGTCGTACTGATCGTTGAAAACCTCCATGTCGTGCTTGAGGATGGACATGGGGATGCAGTAACACCCCTCCTCCTGCGGAACTCCCACCACCAGCAGATCAAAGTCCTTGGTCCTGGTCAATCCTTCTTCCGGCACTTTCTCCTTGATGTAATTGCCTCTGATACCATTATCGATGGTATCGATACTCTTGGCCTCGTTGAAAATTTCGGAGATCGTCTTGTTGATCCGGACTCCCAGGGCACTGTTCAGGGTGGAATTGGGGTCGGCGTCAACGGCCAGAATGCTCCCCTTGCCAGCCTCGATCAAATACCGGATCAGCAGTGCGGAGATCGTGGTCTTGCCTGTGCCACCCTTTCCAGCAAAGGCTATACGCATGGACATCTCTTGAAGCACCCTTTCTACAAATTATTATCTGCGCACATCATACCACTTCGTATTGTTACGTTTCCATGCCATCAATTCACGTCGTAAACCTGTGCCGGCTCGCTATCACTGGCCTGCCCCAGCAACCAGCCCGGCGCGGTCGTTTCGGCAAAATAATACTTCAAACCGTTGTAGCGGTAATATGACAGCGTCTCGCTCTTAGGCAACTGGCTGTCACCGATGGCTACACCCACTGCCATGTGCCCGGCCGCTTCCCCTGGGCCGGGATTGAATTCCAACAGCACGACTTTATAGGACAGGATCTCGAGAATCGCCGCCAACAGGATCGACTTGTCCTTGCAGTCGCCGTTATCGATGATGGTCTGGCCAGGCAATTCCGGTACATCTGTCAACTGGTAGGGAATGGCGCTGCCCACAAAGCTTTGAATAAACTCAGCGGTATGGAAGTAATCGAATCCGTTGCTGCTGGCGCATTTAGTCAACCGATCAGCCAGGTATCCGGCCCACTGGGTGTTATCGGGCTCGTTGACCCAGGGGGCCAGGTTGCCCCCTTTTTGCACAGAGTCCGCCGTCACCATGTTTTTAACCTCATCCGGCTCGGATTCGAGCAGGGTGTCCTGCGAGTATTGGTTGCTGTAATATTCCTCTGTCAACTGGTTGATCTGCCGGTCCCAATCCAGGAGGTCATTCGGCACCTCTAAGTGCCAGGTGAAAGTCCTGCCTTGGTATTGCGGGTATTGCCAGGCAAAGTCCCTGGCGACAATCTGCACCGAGGGGTCGTAGCGGAGGTCGGGAACCGTGGTGGGCGAGCCAGGCTGGGCGCTTACCGGCATCACCAGCGCTCCGATGGTCACCCTCCGGTTTAAAGGGTCCCAGTTGATGTCGACCCCCAGGGCCTGACCAAGAAAGCGAACCGGAAGCATCACCCGCCCGCCGGTGATCACCGGCGCTGCGTCCATCTGGATGGCAACCCCGTTCACGGTCATGGTCTTGCTTCCCACTGTCAGCACGATAGATCGTCCGCCTGATGTTATGATAACCTGACCGGTTGCCGGGTTCCAGGTGATATCATCAGTGGCGACACCGACCGATTCGGCTGCATAACGAACCGGAAGGTAGGTTCTGCCGTTGTCTACATAGGGAGCTACACCCATGATCTGTTCACTGCCGCCCATGCTAAAGACGGTAGAACCGATGGTGAACACGGCCGCGCCATAAGCCCAGGCGGGCAGCACTATCATCAAGAAGAGGGTGAGTACAGCGATCACTGCTTTTCTATTCGGCATCGCCCGGGCCTCCTCAATGGGATCTTTATTCAGGGATCTTTATTCACCAAGATCCCGGAAACTCCTTCAAGATCATCAATACAGCCCTGGTACTCCAATCCAGGCACATATTGTGAACCTGCCAGGTGTACAGCCATAAAAAGCCCGTTTTCCACGCCACGGGCTAAAATAGCAGACGGATTTGTATCCGGCGGGCGGCCTCACGCCTGCTGGGGCAACCGGGACTCCAACTCTTTCATGAACACAGCCAGGTTCTCCTTGCCATACAGGCAGAACACCACTTTTTCCAGTCCGGTGTCCCCCTGAAGATAATCGATGACCACCGCCAGCATTACGCCGGCGCAGCGATCCACCGGGTAACCGAAGATACCGGTGCTGATGGCCGGAAAAGCGATGCTCTGCAGGTGTTTGTCATCTGCCAGTTGTAGGCTTTGCAACGTGGCGCTCCTCAGTTTCTTGTCCTCATTCCCCTCGCCCATCCTGGGGCCGACCGTATGGATCACATATCCGGCCCTGAGGGTTCCGGCGCCGGTGATCACTGCCTGTCCCACCGGGCAGTGGCCTATGCGGTCCGATTCCTCCTGGATGATCCATCCTCCTTTACGGACAATGGCTCCAGCCACACCGCCGCCGTGCTTCAGGTGAGAATTGGCGGCGTTGACGATGGCGCCGGTCTCGATATCGGTGATATCCCCCTCGACCAGATCCAAAACAGACTTGTTGATCAACCTTTGCATCAGTTGCCCCTCCTGTTTCGATAATCTGCCAGCGTTTTTGATTTTGTGCGCTTCCAGAAGTTTTGCACGGAGTGATGCCTGTCGCTGAAATATGATAAAATTATTCAGAGAGGCATACCGCCATCCTCTGATCACTCTCGCCGGGGGTCATGGATTGAAGCGCAGCATCCTGTTGTTCTTGTCAATACTGTTATTTCTGGCGCTGATATTTGCCGGGTTGAAACTGGCCGGCAGGCTCGAGTTGCAGGACCTGCAGTCATTCAGGCCGCCAACCACCCTGGTGGATATACTCGCCGCCGCCGGCCGAGGCGAGTTCGGAATCGGCGATTACGACAACATACCCAATAGCCTGGACCTCAGCAACCTGCAGCCGGGTGACATCATCCTGGGCGGAAATCCCGGGGGATCCTATGGGCGGTATACTCACGCCGGTTGTTACATCGGGAACGATCAAGTGGTGGATATGTATACCAGTGACGGCGTCTATGTGGCCTGCGCGGAGGTCTATCGCTATTATACCTGGGCCGCCGTGTTACGGGTCAAGACCAGTCCGGAGATCAGGGCGGCGGCGGCGGACTACGTCAAACAACAGGTGGGCGCCCCGTTCTTCATCCTCGCCCCCAAGTCCGACGACGGCCTCTGGTATTGCTCCAAACTGGTCTGGTATGCATACTACCGGAATGGGATCGACCTCGATGCCTTCCACGACTCCTACTGGGTGGTTCCTGACGCCATCCTTCTCAGCCCCAACACAACCCTCATCTCCTTTGCGGGAACCAGGCCATGAAGAAAGGCGGTACAGACCTCGTGCCAGGTGTCGAGAAGTCAGAATTTGAGCAACGGCTGCACTATTGGCCAGGGGTAAATCCGGCCATAGTGGTCGCCGCTCCCCATCACGGGTACCAGCAGGGCTGCGATTATTACACCAAGGAGTTCGCCAGCCTGTTGTCTGCCCAGCTTGGGGGCGCTCTCCTGGTGGCCGACGGTCTGCGGCCGCTGGTTGACCTGAACAAGGATCCGCACCAGGCTGCCACGCCGGAACTCCGTCGCCTCTGCCTGATCTACCAGGGGCATGCCCTGGCGGACCCGGTAAGGCTTTTTCTGGAAGTACACGGCCATATCCACGGACGCTATGACCTAGAACTCTCCTGCGGGTTTAAGTTGGGACCATCCCTCCCGTTGGACAAGGATCTCGAAACTGCACTGACTGTCCTGGGAGCAAGCCTGAACAGGGAACTGCTCAAACGCTGGCAGCCCTGGTTCCCCCTGCCTGTGCCGACAGTGGGTATCTATCCCCACAATCAACAGGTGGTGATGAAAGCCACCCAGACCTGGCTCTTCCAGAGGATCAGGTCGCTGCAGTTGCAGAGAAGGCGTATCTTCGGGCTGCACATCGAGGTTTACCGCGACTACAAGACAGGCGACCGTAACTCTCCATATGCCTCCTGCCAGCAGTCCCTGGCGGAGGCGCTGGCGACAGCCATCAGCGAATCTTTCTGCCAGCACCTTCTGCAGCCAGCCGAACCAATCTAGTGCCGTAGCCGGTTATTTCCTGCCGAGCGATCGGATATGGTCGATCAGGATGTTGGACACCTCGACGTCCCCCATGGCCATGATATGAATCCCGTCTACCAAGGGGTAGATCTCCGTGATCAGGCGGCAGATGGCTTCGATCATCACCTGCTCGGAGGTGGCGATGGCCTCCATGATCTCCGGCGGGATGGTGATGCCAGGAACACTCTTGTTCATGAACTCCGCCGTCTTCAAGCTCCGCAGCGGCATGATCCCCATGATGACTGGAATCTTCAGGTCTTTGACGGCACCCATGAACACCCTGACCTTATCCACATGAAATATTGGCTGGGTTTGAATGAAGTCGGCGCCGCCAGTCGCTTTCTGGCGCGCCCGGTCCACCTCCGCATCCAGGTCCCTGGCGCCCGGGCGGGCAGTTGCCGATACGCAGAAAGCGGTACGCCCAGTAAATGGTTTTTCGTTGTAGTCCAGGCCATCATTCATCTTCTTGATCAGCCTGATCAGGTCGATGGAGGTCAGGTCATATACAGCACTGGACGGATAGGGCCCATGCTTCGGCGCATCCCCGGTGGCTACCAGAATGTTCCGGATGCCCAGGGCATGGGCTCCCAGCAGATCCGCCTGAAGACCCAGGAGACTGCGATCCCGGCACATCAGGTGCGGGATCAGCTCATGGCCGGTCTCCGACTGAATGATGTGGGCCTGGGCAATCGCATTCATCCGCAGGCGTCCGCCCGGGCAGTCATGGATGTTGATGCCGTCCAGGGGCAGGTAGCGCCGGGCATGATCGACCGAGGCCTGGATATCCACCCCATCGGTGCCCCGCAGTTCCGTAGTGATAACAAACTCCTTGCCCAGCTTCTCTCTCAGACTCAAATTTCACCCCTCCTCAAGAAAGCAAATTGTACTATAAAGCCGCCTGCTGTCCACTACCTTCACAGATGGAGAATTCATCAATTCAGTAGAAGTTTAAGTTCCGTCTGAATCGGCGATGTTATACGAATTATGTGCCGTGCCATATGCCCAGCACTCAACTCCTGCGTGTTGATTAGTTTTTTTAATCAGGTTACTATGGGGGTAATTTATATTGCTTCGCATGCTGCGCTACGCATGGAGTGCTGGGGCACCCATCGGGGAACCCGTCCGGTGGACGGGTCGGATGGGTCATCCCTGTGATGGACGGCACATGGCTAATTCCTCCGCATCTGGACTACGTCCGGCCTTGTACTCTGCATTCCGTTCGGGCCAGCCGAAGGGCTGGATGCGGAGTAAGAATGCGGAGTATAAAACTTCGCTTCGCTACGTTTGAATCTGTTCAGATTCGGTATCTACTCTTCACACTGACCGGGTGATCTCTTGAAACAGAGCAGAACTTTCGTGCAGTTGATAATCAGCCTGTACATAACCCAGTTCCTGTTCATCGCCCTGACGCCCCAGGCGTTGTCAAGCCCCCGCCTGGCTATTTTCTGGCCTCTGTTGTTCATATCTGTCCTGGTGCTGCTGGGCTGGCATGCTGCCGGAAGGTTCTCAGGCAGGCAGGCCCTGCTGGCTTTACTGGCCGGGACGGCCGCCCAACTACCCGGCATCATCAGCGCCCTGATCATCCTGATCGGGAACTCCAGGGGTTTCACCACCCCTGACGCTTTCGACTTCACCGCCCAGATCTGGTACTCCCCCTTTGCGCCCCTGTTTGCCATGCTGCCCAGGATACAGTATGACGGCGCACCTCTCTATTTCGGGGTCAACCTGCTGCTGCCATTATTCATCGCCCCGGCGCCAATGTGTGGCCTGCTCCTGCACAGGTGCCGGAGTTTAGACCCGAGCAGGCCTATGCCTTGATCAGCCTCTTGCCGCTGGCCAGCACGAGCCCCCACAGGCTGTGATACTTCTGAAATATATCCTGCAAGGCCTGCAACAGGCGGTCCAACTGTTCCCGGGAGACGATCAGCGGGGGCTCCAGACGGATCACGTTGGGGTTGTTCAGGGTATAGGCGGTGATAATCTGGTAGTTGTTTATCAGCTCTCCCGCCACCAAGCCGCCCAGGTATTCGTGAGCGATCTGGTTGATCTTGCCGCCGGTAACCTTATTCAGGACGCCTCCGGCCAGTGGGTTGAACTCTATCCCGACCAGCAGCCCCCGCCCGCGCACCTCTTTGATGAAGTTGGGGAAGCGCTCGCTAAGTTGGTTCAGCCGCTCCAACAGGTAGGCCCCCTGCTCCCGGGCCTTGCCGGCCAGATCATCCTCCACCAGAATCTGAATGGCGGTGATGCCGGCAGCGCAAGCCCGGGTGTTGCCACCAAAGGTGGAAGTATGCAGCAGGCACCTGTCAAAACCGCCGTAAGCCTTGTCCCAGATCTCCGCAGTCGTCGTCAAAGCAGCGACCGGCATCACGCCGCCCCCCAGGGATTTTGCGGTACAGATGACATCCGGAACCACCTTTTCCTGCTCGCAGGCGAAAATGGTACCTGTGCGCCCGAAACCGGTCTGGATCTCATCGACGATCATCAAGGCGCCATGCTGCCTACAGAGCCGACGCGCATCCTCCAAATATCCGGAGGGAGGGATGCATACGCCGCCCTCACCCTGGATCGGCTCGAGGATCACCGCAGCAGCCTCTCCTTTTTTTAGTTCCCGACCCAGCGATTCCTGGTCACCGAAGGTCACCATGACGCAATCTGGAACCAGGGGCGCAAAGGGCGCCTGGTATTTGCTGCGTCCGGTTACGGAGAGGGCGCCCATGGTCTTGCCATGAAAAGCGCCTTCGCAGTAAATGACCTGTTTCTTTTTAGTGGCCGCCTTAGCCAGCTTCAAAGCGCCCTCCACCGACTCGGCACCGCTGTTGCAAAAAAAACTTCTTTGCAGGCCTTCGGGCATGATCGCCGCCAAGTTATGCGACAGAACGGCGCTAAGAGTCCCCAGCGAGGCCTGCAGCAGGTTGGGTGCATCGTTCACGCGCTCCAGTGCTGCATTCAGGCGGGGATCGTTATGTCCAAAGTTGAGAGCGCCATACCCGCCCAAGAAATCCAGGTACTCGACGCCATCTTCATCCCAGACCCTGACTCCCTCTGCCCTGACAAAGCGTTTGTCAAACCCCAGCAGTCCCATCATGGTTGCCAGGCTCGGGTTCATATAGCGCTTGTACAGGTCTAGAATATCCTGCCGTTTAAGGCTCAAACCCTCTTCTAGAGTAATCAGATCATACTTTTTCAATAACTTCACACTCCTATAGCAAGAATACAACACCACAGAAAATAATTCAAAACCATCATGCCCTTTGCGCAAAGTTTTCTGCTGCAACAAGCCCACCGCCCCGGATGCATGATGGCAACCGTCTCCATATCTGCCATCATAATATCTCCGGGGCGGCATTGTTGCCATACATCTCTTGGCAGGAATTTAGTTGTTTGATAGCGAAATTTACACAATCTTAATAAAGAAGGGAGGTAAATTTTTGAGAAAAGCCTGTTTTGTAATTCTTACCGCGTTGGTTCTCGTTTTAGCATTAGGTTGTATCGCCTGGGCAAGCGATACTTCCCAGGCAGGTACAACTGCTGTTGGACAGAGCGTGTATGGCGTTACCGGTCAAGTATATAACACCGCACCGCAGACTACCGTTCTGTTTGTAATAGGGCAGCAGTCGTACAGCGTCAACGGAACCGTTTATAACACCGATACGGCGCCGTATATCGATAACGGCAGAACGCTTGTGCCCGTACGTTATCTGGGCGATGCGATAGGCGCCACGACAGCCTGGGATGAGACGACAAAAACAGTGACTTTGACCAAGGGTGATACTGTAGTAATGCTGGTAATTGGAGAGAGCAGCATTACGGTCAACGGTGCGGCCAGCACGCTGAATGTCGCCCCGGTGATCAACAACGGGCGGTCATTCTTACCGGCCCGCTCTGTGGCAGAAGCATTTGGATACACTGTTGGCTGGGATCAGGCCACACAGACTGTGAGCATCACACAATAGTAACTATCCAACAGAACGGTATTCAAAGACAGTTTAAGGGGATGGTTCTTCAACCATCCCCTTAACTTTTGCTCTGCGCTTCCGGCTCAGAAGGCCTTGAATATTTGGTGGACGTGAGGGGATTCGAACCCCTGACCTCACGGATGCGAACCGTGCGCTCTCCCAGCTGAGCTACACGCCCTTAAATTCTTATTCGTAATGTTACCTTTCAGCATAGTCTATGTCAAGGTAAGATCGGTATCCGCAGCATTTGGAATATATCCTAAAACGGGTTCCTGCGAATCCCTTCCACGATCTTTTCCCTGATTCCCTGACGTACGAGTCCTTCTACGGTCATGAAATCCAGGTTGGGGTAGGCATCCATGATCTCCTTCCCTATCTCTGTGCCCTCTCTTAACAATCCCGCCTTTTCCAGCAGTTCAATCGTATGTGCGTCAGTCTTGCTAAGTCTTATAAATTCGTCATAGAGCCCCAACAATTCCACCCATAAATCGCGTCCTAGCTCTTCTTTCTGCTCCATCAGCTTTCTCCTTCGACAAATTTAGTGTTTAGCTTAGGCCTCTAAACATATGCTTATGCAATCCTTCATAGACCACGATCGCCACAGAATTGGCTAAATTTAAGCAGCGTGCACTTTCTAACATTGGAATCCGCATGCACCTGCCGCTGTTTTCGTCCAGCAATTCCTGGGGCAGTCCTGTGGATTCACGACCAAATATAAAAAAATCGCCTGGCTGATAGTTGAATTCGGTATAATATCTTCTACCTGCTATGGAAACGAAAAAATACTTGCCGCCATGGCATTTATTAAAAAACTCCTGTAATGTATCGTACTTGCGGATATCCACCAGATTCCAGTAATCAAGGCCGGCCCGCTTCAGATAGCGATTGTGTAGCGAAAAGCCTAATGGTTCAATTAGATGCAGTATACATCCTGTTGCAGCGCAAAGTCGCACGATATTCCCAGTATTTTGAGGTATTTCCGGCTGATATAATACAACATTGAACATATTCTACCCCGAGACGAATTATAAACCTAAAAACTTCATCTGTCTATTTCGTAAACCACATTACATAATTATACAGTACTGAATATATATGCAGTATTTCCAAATTTAAACGAGAATTTATAAGTATTGCTGATAATATATTCGTTTTATCTTTTAAATAAGCTTCATTTCTACGATAAAATAAAAAATACTGCCATCTCTATAGCAGCAATTGTTTATAACGTTTAAACATAAGTATAAAAACTATAACTGCTCAAACTGAATTGCAATACCGGGAATAACCATTAAAAAAACTTCTTAAAAAAACATGCAGCCGTCTCCCCCATGACCCGATATCCAGACAGATTGGGATGTGCTCCATCAAGGTACAGATCGCCCCTTACCTTTTTCGTATCCGGATCAATAAACGGCGACCTAAAGTCCAGTACTGACACTCCCAGCCTGGATGCAATCAAGCGATACTGCTCGGAAATCCGCTCCAGCTTCAAGTCGGCTGTGTGGTCATCTATGGGGATGGGGATGCCGATAACCGGCAGGATCTTATTCGCAATCACCTTTACAACGATCTGCTCCATGAAGTATACCGACATCGAGCAGGAAACTTCCTCCCGATAGGCATCGTTGGTGCCGCCAAGGATGACCACCATCGCAGGCTTTTTGGCCAAAACATCCCGATCAAACCTGGCGGCCATATCCTCCATTGTATTGCCGTTGACACCTGCATTGCATAGGCCAGGCCCGTAGGCATTGGATAAATAGGTAACCCATGAAGCTTGAGGCCCGTAAGGAAAGCCATAGGTAAGGCTGTCGCCCAGACACACGATCTTTACCGGCATTGAATCTCCCTACTCCATATCTGGTATAAGAGACAATCAACCGTCAAGCCCAATTCAAGAAGATAGCGAACTGCGCTCCAAGGCCAGTTTCTCCAGATAGACCAACTGCTCCCTTAGCCCGATGCTGATCAAAATATCTTGAGGCCTGATAAACTCATCATCACCAGGTACTCCGGTAACCTCTCCTTGCCGCACGATGGCGAGCACGCTTGCCCCTGAACGCTCCTTGATTGCAGCCTGCTTCATTGTCTGGCAGCACAGGACAGAGCCGTCAGACACAAGGATTTCCTCGATCTCGATATCGTTGCCCTGTCTATATAGGATGGTATCTACGAACTGGATGGTAGCAGGCCTCAGAATAGAGGCGGCCATCCGCCGGCCCCCCAGTGCTTCCGGCGCCACCACTCTATTTGCGCCGGCGCGCAGCAATTTGCTTTCGGAGTCTCTCCTGTTAGCACGAGCAACGACGATGATGCCCGGGTTCAATTCTTTAGCAGTCAGGCTGATAAATACATTATCGGCGTCGGAGGGCAAGGCGGCGATTATGCCTCTGGCCTTATGAATGCCCGCTTTAATGAGAATCTCATCGTTGGTGGCATCCCCCTCCACAATCAGCAGACCCTGACCTTTTAATTCATTAATAATACCCGGGTCGCTTTCAATGACCACAAACGGAGCCTGATCCTGCTTCAGATGATGAATGACCTCCGATCCAACCCTTCCGGCGCCGCAGACCAAGATGTGGTTTTCAAGCATGGCAATCCTTCTTTCCATGTTGCGTATCCCAAGTACATCGCTCACCCGGCCCTCAACAATCATGGCGATCCCGTTGCTGATAACGTAGAGTACATAACCGATCCCTACCAACAGCATGACCATCATGAAGATTTTGCCGCCGGCGGTGACAGGAACATAATCACCATAGCCTACCGTTGTCAGGGATTCAACAATATACCAGAGGGCATTGAGAAATGAGTAGCCCTCGAAAAACCTGACTCCGACGACGCCTACTATGATTATCAGTACAGCGCCCAGCAACAGGCGCATCCACATGTGAAGCTTGAACTCGATCCGTTTCATGCCAGAACCACTATGCTCCTTCTTCGGTCATCAACCAGGCCTCATTCACCAGTCTAACAACCAGATCCTCAAAAGAAATGCCCACTGCTTTGGCTGAATCAGGAAACAGGCTGGCTGCCGTCAGGCCGGGGATCGTGTTGACTTCAAGCACATAGGGGATATTCTCACGGCTGACCATGAAATCAACCCTGGCAAACTGCCTGCAGTTAAGGGCCTGGTAAGCTCGCAGAGCCACCCGTTCGATCTGCAGGGCAGTTTCAGGCGCGATCCGGGCCGGAATTATATGATGACCAGAGCTCTCGCTGTACTTCGTTCTATAATCATAGATACTGGTTTCAGAAACAATCTCAATTAGGGGAAGCACTTCCGGGTCCCTGGTGCCCAAAACGGAGGCAGTGACCTCCATCCCGGTGATGAATTGCTCTACGATGACCTGATCGTCAAACTGGAGGGCTATATCCAAGGCCTGTTCCAGATCAGCTTCGCGCCCGACTTTGGTAACTCCGATAGTCGAGCCCTGACGACACGGCTTCACGATTACCGGATAAGAAAACAATCCGCTCAACTCATCCCGAGCTCTTTCCCGGTCGGAGATCTCTTCCTTCCGAAAGCTTCTATGCGCTGGTGTAGTGATCCCCTCTGCCAGAAATACTTTCTTGGACATCACCTTATCCATAGCTAGGGCGCTGGATAGGACCCCAGATCCGGTATAGGCATACCCAAGCATTTCCAGCAAACCCTGGATCGTCCCGTCCTCCCCAAATTTGCCGTGGAGGGCGATGAAGACCACATCAGGATTGAAATCTTCCAGACCACTGATGAACTTGCCTGCAGGATCGAACTCTCTTAAAGTGAATCCCTTCTCGGATAGGGCCTTCGATATCTGGCTGCCGGTGTTAAGTGATACCTCCCGCTCGGCGGATGATCCTCCCATCAACACGGCAACCCTTTGGGGACGCTTGGACAACATTATTCACCTCGTTTTCACTCTACTAGAAAAAGATTGCTGTCATCCTTACAACGCCCTAATCTTCGCTTGAAGGACAGGCTTCGTGATATCGACCGGCAACAAATGCTCTTCATTCACTGAGGCCTTGAGAATGAGTTTTGAACCAGCCGCTGACGTTAATATGCTCCATTTTGGCAGAAAGCTTCCCATCGGCAATATACTCAAACATCCGTCATATTTCTATCATGCTCCCTACCCAGTGAGTCGTAATAGAGGATGGAACTCTTTTTGGCTATATCTTGCCGAGATATTTACCATGTCGAATAACTTCATTAGATATATTTAACTCTCGCCAAATATCCCGTTTCATTAAGAGACATCCGCTTTAATATTTCGACGACCTCAAGCGAATCAGCTTGTTTCTGATTCATTTTTAGTTCTGGATTTTCGGCCCAGGGAGTTATTATGAGCTTCTTTTCGGAGTTTACAAATCCTCTATTTATTCTTATAGTCTCCTTATCGTCATCTGTAAGCTCCCGATTTAAATAATTGTATTCAATTATGGCAACTATTTCTTCATTTGTTGTTGTGGTAGCCTTTATGCCTTCTTTTAATGATGACTTAGATGCCCCTACTTCCCCTTCTCTTTGCTTCTTTTTAGTCATTATCAACGCTCCTTTTAATATTTTGGGGATTCTAGTTCGAAAGATAAGAACGCTTGGGAGCAAACTCTGGAAAGGTGAGGGGAGATATTGCATCCACTCCATCCGATGCCTTGAGAGACGTCTTCAAGCCGAAATCGAACCCGACGCTTTCCCCCGATCTGGGTTCAACCGGACTTTCTTCCGTTTCGCAAGCCAGGTAGAGATAGATGTCCCACCGAGAGTCCCGTTTGACCGTCAGAGTTTTGATCGCTCCTTCAATGCAGCGCGTTTCCACCGGTTTCCGTTCATGGTTCAATTATACAATGATTATTAGATATCTGATAGGCTTATGTGCCGCCTTTCATCCCACCCTTTCAAGGGTGGGCTTTCCCGACGGATGATCGTAAGGATGTCAAAAACTACAATAGTAGGAAAATCATCTAAGTTGGTAACTCGTTGGTATCGCGATCAGCCAGGGCAGCTTCTTAGACATCCGGAGGAATCGGATCCTATCCGTCCTGGTACCAACCTTGATCCATGTGATGGAACTGTTAAGGGGCCAGGGCAAGGATGACCTGGCCGGGATACAGCTCCTCCTGACCAGAAATAAAATAGCCTTTAGATGCTGACCGGCATACCGAATAAGAGCAGTTCCTCCGCCACGATCAGAGGTGGCTGCCGAGCCGGGAAAAAAAGCAAAACCCCGGACGTTAGCCCGAGGTATTCAAGAGAAATATAAGAGGGGGACTCTTACATCAATAAGTCTACTCCTGCTACCTTAAAACAAGCTTAAAAGCAGGTTAAGATTCAGTAAATAAAACCCCCGGCAGCAAAAGCCCCCCGAGTTCTAATCATCTAAGTGCCGTGCCATATATTGCCTATTTTCAAGACTCATAGCATACCGCCGCTTGAGTTTCCACAACACCCCCTATGTATTTTGCTACCTCAACATGCACCGGATGAACCAGATAAGCATTCAAATCTTCCAGTGAAGCATAAATAGCAATTACCGCGATATCATAGGACGAACCCCCATGGCGTATGTCCACCTCTACTTTCAAATCACGGAGAAATTCAATTTTCCCCTGCATGCTCAGCAGCACGTCTCTCGCCTTCGCAATGCTTTCACTATTTCTTTCCTTCAGCTTGAGAAGCATAACGTTTGTGACCACTTTCACGACCCCCAATATTTTTATCTACGGCAATGGGCTCTATAACTTAGATTATGGAAAGCAAAAAGTCTCTTCTGGCCATCGCATCCACTGGTGACAACATTATTCACCTCGTTCACTCTAATCAAAAATAATTGCTGTCATCCTTACTATAACCCACTTTTCAGACCTTTCAAGGCCTTTACACAACCTCTTTTTCTAAGTATAATATATGCGTCATAGGGGAGTAGCTCAATCGGTAGAGTAGCGGACTCCAAATCCGTTGGTTGCAGGTTCGAGTCCTGTCTCCCCTGCCAGAGATAACAAGGCCTCCAGGGATCGCATCTGGAGGCCTAAATGTTAAAATGGTGCCCATTTGGTGCCCAAAGTTTTAATCGACTGCCTAACAATATTTCTTTAGACCCCGCGTCGATCATTATTTTTGCTGATTTCTCACTTCAAGCTGTGGTTATAGATCCATTCAGTTGCCGCATCCATTCCACCAGATCCTGGGTGTAGTAGCGGCGCCGGTTGCCGACCTTGAAGAACGGGATCTTCCCCTGGTTGCCAAGCTCGTATAGCATCCAGGGGGAGCACTTGAGAAATCGGCATGCCTCTGCATGTTTCAGAACCGGATCAACCTGGCGTATGACGTGAGCCTCGCTCTCTGGATGCGGCAACGGCGGTTTAGGAAGGCGCTTCCCACAGACAAAGCAGAATTTTGCCCCCTGCGGTGCTTCAGCGCCGCACTTGCATGCTAAGGCTTGCGGTTGGAGCTCGACGGCCATAATTTTCACCTCACCTTCAGTACAAGATTTATTTTTTGCTTGCGTATGATGTCTTTTCTTTCACTAAGGGGCAGCACCGATTACCAACACCTTTATGGACGGACATTCTTAGATCATTAAAAGAGGACACCGAAAACGCTCCGGTGCCCTCTTGTCCATCTAGACGAAAAAAGTTAAATCATCCAATCAACATTTTCGTAGTCATTGACCGAAGCTTCTGCACAAGCGCACGTTGTCAAAACAGAGCACGTAAAAGAGTAGGCTCCTCTCCCCTATTTCAAACTCACCCATTCTTTGGCGACCGCAACCTGCTTCCACCCAACGCTCTCGCAGCGGTAGAACCGATTCCCAACCTGGACCACATCGCTGACGGAGAGGCTGTGGCCCAGGAAGTCCTCGGGATGTTCCACGTTGAACCTGTAAAACAACTCCTCAAGGACGGCAAAATCGGTGCCATCAGATCGTCCCGACCGCCTTCTCAGCTCCCCGATATAGACGAGCATATAATCACGCATCCTCACCTCGGAGATATCGTCAGGCAGGTTGCAGAACTTATCGGGGTGATCGACCGGCAATTGGTATATGTAGTATGGTATCAACTCAAGAATGTTCTCAAGAACATCGACGCGGCGCTCGAGGTCCGTAATCCTGCTGGATTCTTCTTTACGCTCGGTTTTCTCCCTCTTCTGCCTGGGCTTCTCGTAGAAGCAGCCCGCGAGTCGAAGGAAACGCTTTTTTACGCTCCATAGGTCGCGGTTGAAACCGCTCTCCCTGAGCCTCTGAACGGCGTCGCGCAGCCCTTCGTAGAACTTCCTTTCCGGGGTGACGCAGTCTGCGATAATCCGATCTTCCTTCATCGTGTACCTCATTTGTAGGCGGGCCTTCGACCCGCCCCATTCCCCCCTTTCGTGAAATGGTTCGGACCGTTGGCCCGTATATAAAGATGACTACAAAATATTAAAGCGGACCGTTATGCTGCCGAATCGGCCTGCTCACACGGCTCTTCGACAGCCGGCGCCGCCTTATGCTTGGCCTTCCACTCCTCGGCCTCGTCCAGCGGCAACACCGGCAGGAGGACGGTCTGGAAGGTGGCGCGATCGTCTTTGAACTTGACGTTCAGAAAGCCTTCAGTGAAGAGCAATTTCACCTTCTTGTCGCCTCCGAGGGCCTCATAAAGGTTCTGGCACTTGAAGGTCATCCTGGCCTCGCTGCCGTCCCCGTCGGCGGCAATAACCTCGTGGAAGCTGCCAACTCCCTTTGCCTCGGCGGTCATCTCCAGCCCGTCGGCTCGCAGGTACAGGTTGACCAGGGCGGGCTGGCCGGATGTAGTATCCTCAAACAGGGAGGCGCGGTCGACCGCCCTGGCCACCTCAGCGCAATCGACCTCAGCCCTGGCGATGCACCTGGCGTCGAACAGATTCTTGAAAGCCGGCCGCTTCGAACTCGCTCGGAGCGCCGACAACGTGAACGTCGGAGACTTGAACACGATGCTCTTGGTGTCCCAGGCGACCTCTACCGGACTCTTGCCGAGAACGCGGAGCATGCCCTCCACCGTTGAGATCGGTATGAAGAGCGGGTCGAACTGCTCCGCCGGCGCTATTTTCGCCTGGATGAACGCCAGACGATAGGTGTCGGTGGCGGCAATCTCAAGACTGCATCCGTCGATGCCAGCATCTACGTAAACGCCGGCAAAGTTGTTGTTGGTACCTTCCGTCTTGGCGGCAGTCACCGCAGCCCTCTTGAGGATTCGCTTCAGTTCGTCACCCGGGCAGGTGAAGTTCGCCTTTCCGTCGACTACGGGGAACGCCACAAAATCGTCGTTGGAGACGTTGATCGTGCTTTTCGTCTTGCCGCACTTGAGGCTGAACCCAGTATCGTCCATAACAAACAACACGGATTCGTCCGAGAGGCGCCTGACGAGGTCCGCCAACCGGCGCGTCGGTACGAGGACCTTGCCATCCTCTGCGTCCTGAACGGAGAGACGGGTTCTGAAATACTGAATGCCGTTGCTTGCAGAGACCTCGAGGGTCTCTCCCTTCACCTCGAATAGGAAGTGGCCCTGAACGGGTATAGCGGGCTTCGACGGAACGAAGTGGATCGCGCTGGTGAGCGCAGAGTCCAGATCTCCCCTCTTCACGGTGAATCTCATCTTTTCGGTGATACCTCCTTTTTCTTGCCCAAGTCTTTACACAAGATGCTCTTCTTGAAAACTCCCGTTAGCCTCGACCCTTCCTCTTGGGTTTTGTGGCCATGCCACTCAGGTGGACTGCCACCTGCTTTTTAAATATTGCTTAAAAAAAGGGCTCTGGTCGTATTAATCGACAGAGCCCTCAATGCGAGCCACTTTATTAATATTTTGTATTCATTTTTATACAATGATATTATTTAGTAAACATCATTTAAGGAATTGAATTAATGAGTTTGAAATTATTTGCATTGGAGTGTATCGACATGAAGAATAACGGAATTAATCAGCTAATCCAAAATATAAATTGGCGTCGGGGGGATTTTCTCTACATCCCATATCGTAAAAAAAGACAAACTGGGACCGTACTGGATTTTACAGTTGGAGCTCATATTACTTATTATGATATTAAAAAAGAGGTCCTTTCTCTAGATAATATCATTCAAATCATTCAATGCTTACCATTGGTTGAATGGTTTAAATTCGTGTCGGTAATCAGTATTTATTTGGATAAAGAAGGTCTATCTAATCGGGATTTACATAGAAGTTTAGCATATACCATACCAGCAGGATTAAGAGAGCCAGTAGTTAAGCTAATTGAAGAGCAAAATAGGTTTCTCATTGATCCAAAAGCATTGATGGCCTTAATTAAGATTTCCTTTGCTTATGCCCCGGAATCATGCCATACTTTACCTGCAAATAAAGATGAATATCTATTTACTGCATACCTTGCGTTATGCGATCATATCAATCGAGAATTTGATAAGCTAGACAGACAAGAACAATGGGATGAGCTTTTAAAGTGGACGATACAGAACCTCGATTTCGGTACTTATCTAAATCCTATTGAGAGCATTGTCAGGCTTTGGACAATTCTATGTAAACTGCCTGGCGAAAACCCAACAAGAGATTACGGATTAGATCCAAATGATATTTTTAAAAACAGTCTTGGTATGGATATTGAAACTTTCTTAGCTCAAGCCTTGAGCTTTATAGGGAATTATTGGAGCAAGGACTTTTCGACTGAGGCGTCCATACTAAAAAATTTAACTATTAAACAAGACTTATTTTTTTCTAAGACCAAACTAATGCAAGATAAAATAAAAGGGTTTTTTAAAAATCTCACACTATCTAAAAGAGATATTGAAAAAATTAAAGAAGAAGATCCGAATAGTCCTGATTATTTTTATAATTATTCTGCTTTCCGTGAGCATCCACTCTACAGACCGATTAAAGATTTATATTTCCCAATATATTTCCCGTTTTTTCGCTGGCGAATATCAGAGGGCATATATTGGGATATCTTCTCAGCAGCGCCTAATAATCAACAGTTTGCAAGTGTCTTCGGTCAGTTATTGAATAAGTATGTATACAGACTTTTCGAGAAGGTTCTCCCTCCTTCTGATACCTTGCTACAACGTCTTTGGAGAGAGCCGCCGGAAGACGATCCTCAAGCCCCAAAAGCAGATCTCATCATATATTATCCAGGCGCTTATGTATTCATAGAGATAAAAGGGCACCGCTTTAAATATGTCGACTCAGTGCTTCATGGAAATAAAGAAGCAATTGAAAACGACATAAATATTATGCTTTACGATTCAGCAGTCCAATTAAACAATGCAATTAATTACTTTAGAAATGGGCGCTTTCAACTAAGCGGGCAAAACTGGAATAAAGAAAGAATTTATCCGATAATTGTTACTTATGGCTCATTACCTGATTTCGATCCCGTTTGGACTGAATTGAAGAAAGGCTTTTATGAGAGAGATTGTTTCACACAAGGTAACATCAACCCGCTCGTAGTTATGGACGCGGAAGAAGTCGCCATCCTTGCTACTCTCGCCTTAAAGGGTTTTTCTTTACCTGATGTGCTCGCAGAAAAAACCTCATCTCAATATGATGGGATGCCGTTCAAAACTTATGCTTTTACAAAATATAAAGATATATCTGATCCAAAATATCTTTTAGAAGATGATTGGAATTCATTTACAGTCTGGGCTAATCATATATTTTTTAACAAATAGCCGCTTGACGATCTCGCTAGATTTCGGCAATACCTCCTGCTAATGAAGCCTTCTGAAGCGGTTTATCTACAGGAGCGATACTATACCCGATCGGCCTTTCGTAAAGATCCCTATTACCCAACCAAGCTCAATATAGCAATCAACCCAAAAGCAAATATGATCACCCCTGAGAGTTTATTTATCCATTCTAATTTATATAGATTTAACCTCGTGCTCAAGGCACTTGTGACTAGGACTAAAATAACATCCCATAGAGCGGAGCCAAGGAAAACTCCTATCACCAGCGCCGACGCCAATGTATAATTTCTTCCGGTATCCGTTATCCCCAAACCGGCGAAAACTCCTGTGAAAAAGATGATGATTATCGGATTGGTGACGGTCAGGAAAAAGGTGGAAACGAGAGCGCTGAACAATCCCTTCCGATTTCTGAGTTCTTCCGTTGTCGTCTTCGGCTCGGAATCTATGGAATTGCATTCATTTTTAGCTGGAGAGTTCTCAGAGAGGTTGGTCGTCTTTAAAAAAGTGCGCACGCCTAAATAGAGGAGA
>Ga0224558_1000591_pt1 | contig 42276 bp, 28 predicted proteins | sample 714S32024metaG_FD_180682 | JGI IMG/M metagenome (GOLD analysis project Ga0224558, IMG submission 180682) | Peat soil microbial communities from Stordalen Mire, Sweden - 717 S3 20-24 | ecosystem: Environmental > Terrestrial > Soil > Wetlands > Peat | place: Sweden: Norrbotten County, Stordalen... | reverse complement strand
ACTACGACGGGCAGAAATATCTCTCAAAGCCCGTCAAAACAAAAACCGGGAAAATGATGCACAATATCACTACCCAGGTGGGCCAAATTACATGGTCAAAGTGGGCCACGCCGGAATAGCGAACTCACTGAGCCTGTCGCGGAGCAATACGGCGTTTCAATCCACGCCCCCCGCGTGGGGGGCGACGTCTACTCGCTCGAAACCACCTACAACCGCAAAGAGTTTCAATCCACGCCCCCCGCGTGGGGGGCGACGCAATTCAAATCAGTATGGAACCAGGCCAGCAGAGTTTCAATCCACGCCCCCCGCGTGGGGGGCGACTGCGGCTTTTCGGCATGACCGAACGGGCTGATTTGTTTCAATCCACGCCCCCCGCGTGGGGGGCGACAACCACGCCAAGATCGTTGTTCCAGTTATTTTTGGTTTCAATCCACGCCCCCCGCGTGGGGGGCGACGGCGCATCAACTACGACTCACTGATGGCGCACATTGTTTCAATCCACGCCCCCCGCGTGGGGGGCGACAAGCACTGTTTTCAATTTCCCTCTTTGTGGAAATGTGGTTTCAATCCACGCCCCCCGCGTGGGGGGCGACGGAGCTTCCATATATCTCCGGCAGCAAGTAACGAGGTTTCAATCCACGCCCCCCGCGTGGGGGGCGACGCGAGATGCGCGCGCGGCAATAGACGCGGAAGATGTTTCAATCCACGCCCCCCGCGTGGGGGGCGACATCAAACGCTTTCATTGAGTCGTCGTCATAACCGTTTCAATCCACGCCCCCCGCGTGGGGGGCGACCCCGCACTTACTGCAATAGGTCTCGCGCTCCTCGTTTCAATCCACGCCCCCCGCGTGGGGGGCGACCGGCGACGCGGTGCTTGATGAATTCGCGCATCACGTTTCAATCCACGCCCCCCGCGTGGGGGGCGACCGAGTTGATTCGGCAGCAACTTAACCGCGAACGTGTTTCAATCCACGCCCCCCGCGTGGGGGGCGACCGATTCTTGCCGAGCAAGGTGCGCAACTTGAGGCGTTTCAATCCACGCCCCCCGCGTGGGGGGCGACGATGATCGTCTCTGGTGTACCTGGCCGTCTAGGCCGTTTCAATCCACGCCCCCCGCGTGGGGGGCGACGCTCCTCGCAGGCCAACCACTTCCACTACTCGCCGTTTCAATCCACGCCCCCCGCGTGGGGGGCGACATCTTTGAGGCCTCTGACGGCGTTACGGCGAATCTGTTTCAATCCACGCCCCCCGCGTGGGGGGCGACTTTCACGCGAGCCTCCGATCTGCCATTGGCATCGTTTCAATCCACGCCCCCCGCGTGGGGGGCGACAGGCTCGATTACCTTTTATACGTGGGAGCGAGCTGTTTCAATCCACGCCCCCCGCGTGGGGGGCGACGGACGGCGCGCGGCGGCACGGGAGCACAAGGCACTGTTTCAATCCACGCCCCCCGCGTGGGGGGCGACGTTAGCTTGTGCACCCTCTCAGCAGCGTCTTTGGGTTTCAATCCACGCCCCCCGCGTGGGGGGCGACGACATAATCGAACCAGCCTCGACCATGTCTGACGTTTCAATCCACGCCCCCCGCGTGGGGGGCGACTTCCAATTCATTTGCAATAACGTTACTCCAAGTGTTTCAATCCACGCCCCCCGCGTGGGGGGCGACGTATAGGTGGGTGAGGTCCAACTTAGATCAAGGAGTTTCAATCCACGCCCCCCGCGTGGGGGGCGACCGATTGGGCAACTCGAGAAAACGAGTGCGGGGCTGTTTCAATCCACGCCCCCCGCGTGGGGGGCGACCAAATCGGGCCGCGAGTTGGTGGGACTACACCACGTTTCAATCCACGCCCCCCGCGTGGGGGGCGACGCGTAGCCAGCCGTATTTGCTCGTCCTGCATATCGTTTCAATCCACGCCCCCCGCGTGGGGGGCGACGTTCTCTGATTGCCAGCAGATGAAGGCTTCGAGTGTTTCAATCCACGCCCCCCGCGTGGGGGGCGACCGCGCATGGCGGAACAGATTCCATGCGCTAGAGATATCTTGCCATAAATGCGGACTGAATGTGGCGCATACCTTTAAATAGAGGGTCTCCAGCCCAAAGCGGGGGCATCTTCTAGAATGCACGTCGGTTAATTCCAGCGCGGATGTACCGGTAAATCCAGGCTCGCTTGAGGTCCGCGCGAGAGGTGCTTTAGCTTTTCTGGCAGAGAGATCACAGAATGAGTGGGCCTTCAGGATCGTAAGCAACCTTGGCGCCGACGTGCTCGACTCGCCGCTTCCATTCGTTGCCGAGAAAGTAGAAGCGCAAACTATCTTCCGCAGCATCGGCTTCAGAAACCAGACTTACCCGCAACACTACCCATTGGGCTGCATCCACAAGACACTCGAAGACCGAATTCTGGACCCGCTGACCGTGATTCTCGCACAGTCGGGCCACTCGGCGCAGCCTTCGGCGGCCAGCAGCATCGAGGGTACTCACATCGTAACTGACAAGAACCATCATGGAAATTATCTCCAGAAAAAGGCGGGATAGGCGTCCAGGCCGCCACGAATGTAACGCGCCAGCAGCAGCGCCTGTGCATAGGGCACGAGGCCAAGCGGAATCTGCTCTTTCAGGAAGGGGTGCTCGATCTCGTCCTGCTTGCGTTGTTGCCATGCAGCGACAACCTGCTTGCGGGTGGCATCGTCCATCAGAATTCCACCGCCTTCCTGTTCGGTAAATCCTGTGCCCTGCACTTGGCGTCGGTTAATGAGCGTCAACACTAGGCGGTCGGCGAGAGCCGAGCGCAACTCCTCCATCAGATCGAGCGCAAGACTGGGCCGTCCGGGCCGGTCGGTGTGCAGAAAGCCGACGGCTGGGTCCAGCCCAACTGTTTCGAGCGCGGATTCAATGTCGTGCCTGAGCAGCGCGTAGACGAAGGAGAGCAGCGCATTGACGCGATCCTGGGGCGGACGGCGAGACCGGCCGTCGAAATGGAAGGCCTCGCGGTCGCCCGCAATCATCTGGTCAAAGACAGAAAAGTATGCCTGTCCTGCTGAGCCTTCATGGCCGCGCGCCTCATCGATGGAAGATGCTCGCGCGGCTTCCAAACCGGCCCAGGAAAGCTGGTTCGCCGCCTCGCGTAGTGCGTTCTCTCGCGTCTCATCGGCAATCTCGCGGGCCGCCCGCAGCAGAATCACGCGACTGTTGACTATCTTCGCCGCGACAATGATCCGCACGGTAGGTAGCGCAGTGTCCGCGCCGTCCGCCATTCGGTACTGCTGACGCCGCAGCAGCACATTGCCGGAGACGGGACCGGTGACACGGGCCAGAAACTTGCCCTGCTCGGAGAGGAAGGAGATGCCAACGCCGCGTTCGCAGCATAACCCCAGCACCGGCGGACTGCACGCCACTTGTCCCCAACAGACCAGACCTTCCAGCGTATGAATCGGTACGCGTAGCTTCAACTCCTGCCCGACCTTGATGGCAATGGTTTCGCCATCGCGGTGCAGGTAAGTACCCTGCGTCATCACGTGCAGCGTATTGAGCAGCTTTCGCATGGCGAGTTAGACCTCTTGATTAAGCGAACGCACCTGGCGCTCCACCCAGCGAGCCGTGCTCTCTGGCCGCGCGGTGGCTTGGGGAAGGCAGACGTGAACCAGCGAGCAATTGTCGCAGTAAGGACCGGGCTGCGCCGGCGGCGTCTCCCGGTTGCGGTAAAGGCGGTGCATTGTGGCTGCCAGCTCTTCGGTCCGCGCGCGCAGCTCCGGCGTGAAGACCACTTCCTGGCGGCGGCGTGGATTGCCATAGAAGATCGCGCCACGCGTGACGGCCGTCGCCAGCATCTCCTCCAGGCAAAGCGATTGCGCACAGAGCTGCACGGTGTCGCAGTCGGTTGGCTTGCTCTTGCCGCGTTTGTACTCGACTGGAAAAGGCTCGGGACGAAATTCAACGATGTCGGCGCGTCCGGTCAGATGGAGCCTCTCGGAGCGCAGAGCCATTCCGCGGACCGTGCGCAGATCGCCGCGACGGCTTTCGCCGGGCAGGTCGGCGCGCTCATGCAGCAGCCGCCCTTCGGCGGTTCGGACGTTCTCAACCCAAACCTGCTCCAGATGAATCAGCGCCCATTGCCGCGGACAGAAGGCCAGATGCTGCAATCCGCTGAGCGGCAGCGCGTCGTCGTCTTCAGTAACGAAACCGGCCATGCGGCACACCAGTCTGGTTTCCGCGTTAGAAGCCGGGAATCTCCTCGGGGGTCAGCCCATCGAGCGCTCCGAGAGTGTAGCTGCCGCTTCCGTCCTCGTTCATATGCAATGAAGCATGAACTTTGGCAGAAGAGTATTTGCCGGGCTTCGGTTGCTTCCACCACAGCACCTTGAGCACCTCCATGCTGCCTTCGGGGCGAGCAGAGGAAGCGTCGTTCTCAAAGAGCTTGGGCAGCACAGCCTTGATCGCCTCGGCATCCTCATCGCTGAATCCGGTGCGCACAGCCAGTTGCGGGTTCATGCTGCCATAGAAGACATAAACAGCGTCGTCAACGCGGTGCTTCATGCCCATGGTGTCGGAACCGCGCTTGGTGCCGTCGCCCTCGCCGCTGACGCTCTTGGTGATCTGCGTGCTTGTCACGTCAACAGGCTTCAGACTAAAAGCCGATTGTACTGTCACCGGTCCACGGATGGGGATAGAGATACCCGTGTCGCCCTCTTCTTCGGCCCCTTTGCTCTTGCTCTTCTTCGGCAGAGCGAAGAGTTGGCCAAAGGCGCGCACGTCGAACCATGTCTCGTTCGCTAATCTGGCCGTATCGGCAGAACCGAACTTTCCGCCGAGCGCTTTCTCTGCGCGATCACGCAGGCTCTTCGCATCGTCGTTCTTTCGGTCGTCCGACTGCACGAAGATTTTCTGCCCCGCCTCCATTAGGCGGTCGCGGAGCTTACGCTTCAGGCAGACATCCGAAATCTCTCCGTTGCCGTTGTAATCAGTCCGTGGCCGATTACCATTCAACGGGTCACCGTTCGGGTTGGCGTGCTTCACGCGAAGCACTACGGCGAAGTCGATCTTGTTTTGAAGCGAGCTCACTGAATCCTCCTTATCGTTCAATGTGATCATGATTATGCGGAAATTTCCGCAGGGACAGGTTCGTCCGCTGTTTCCACTGGCCGAAGGGCTGCCCGCTGGCAGTGGTAGCCGAGCAGGAACTCAGCGTCGAGGCGTCCTGCCCTAGTGAAATCGTCATTCTGGAAGCGGCTGATCACATCGTCGAGCAGACACTTCAGGTTGTAGAGATAGCCAGGACGGCTGCTTTGTAGACGCTGCATATAGGGCCGGAGCGCGAGTTCAATGGTGCGCCAGGTAGATGCCGGGTGGTCGGAGAAACGCTGCATCAACCGCTCAGCCGTCGTGTCACGGCCTTCCTTGGCAAGGTACAGCGCATAGCTCTCGATCTTCTCCGCGATTGCGAGTAACCTTCCGAACAGATAGTCCCGCGAGTTGCGACCTTCTTCAAGCGACATGAAATAGTTCTCCTCTCTTCTGCTGCCGCGCACCAGGGCACAAGCGATGCCGAGACAGCGTTCCCACTCCCAATGGTTCTTACCCGCTGGATTTGCGGCCTGCAGCGCGCAGGCGGTGACCAAGTCTCGGGGAATAGTGCGGCCATCCACAATGCAAGGCAAAAGCCTTTCGACGGTGGCCTTCTTGAGCTTCTCGTCCACGCGCCGGCCGTAGGCAGCCTCGGCTATGTCTCCGGGGGCAGGCGCTCCGATAAACCTGCGGTCCTTCCCCATGTTCTGCGGCCAGGCAGTGTGCTCGTGCCAGCTCTGGATGCGCCCGAGAAACTCCGAAGCCTGCAACTCGCGGTAGTAGGTGATCGCCATGCGGCCCGGCGTCGCAGAATCCAGGGCCATGATCACGATGTCCTCGCGGTCTGTCAGCTTTGCCGCATACCCACGAATCAGGTTGTTCAATTTCTTGGCAAATAGCTGGCCGGCATCGCCCTTATACCGCTCGGGCACCACAAGAGATTGTGGACCGTCTGCGAATTCCGGCGGAACATCCATACAAGCCTTTTCCTCGATTTCATGCGAATCTGCAATCACCTTTGGAATCGGGTTGCCACTCACCGCCCAAGCCACAATGGCTTGGTCTCCATTCTTGTATCCCTGCCGCGCGATCAGCCAACGAAGCGCACTATGTGCCTTTTGGGTGGTCGAACTTCCAATTCCGTATGCCTGCTCTGGAAATTCAAAACGCCCACGAAAGGTAAATCCGGCGTTGTCGTTGGAAGAGATCAACTTTGCGCCATCTGCTCCATGTCTGAGCCGTTTGGGATGATTGACAGCGGGCGGTAGTTGTTCTCCCGTCACCATGCATAATTGTGATTTCTTCGCTTGCTTTGCGACGAACCGCTGCCAGGACTGCTGCACGTCAGGATTGAGCCAAAGGCGCGCATCTCCTTGCGGATTGCGTAGTTCCACGCGCCAACGAACGACGGCGGCAAGTTGATTGCGCTGCCCTGCGGTTGCCGTGAGTACCTTGAAGATTGGCGGTGGATTCCCTGTTCCAGTCCATTGTGTCAGCAGATGGTCCGAGGCATTGGCATGGAGAATCTTTTGCTCTAGCAGATCTTTCAGGATGGTTCCGCCCTCCACATATCCCAGCACTGCTTCCACATGAGGATCTGGTTCAGAAGCCACCCAGCGCCTAAGCTGATTGAGATAGAGAGTGTGCGGCGATTCCTTCTGCTTACTTGCATCCAATTTTCGCGCGGCGGGCGTAGACACGCCAACATCCGTAACTTCTGCTTCGTTCTGATGAGTTGAAATTTCCACATTGGGTGCAATGTATTCGAGCTTGTCCGCCAATCCGTGCGGTACAGGCGCCGAGGTCCGGCCGGCCGATTCCTCTGTGGAGGGAATGAACGTCGTCACTTTGGGAATCACCTCGGCACGACGAAACTTGCCGGACCAATTCAGCGTGATCTCAATGTGAACTTGCTGCTCAGCATGGTCTACCGGCATCAAGCTACGCGTCTGCTCTTCAGGAACTGGGGCAAACCGCGGCTGTCCAGCGCAGCGATCATACGTCTCTTGCAGCTTCTGAATCCAGCTCACACCGTGCCTCCAACGCCTGCGGCGTACTGCTGTGCCTCGGTCTCAACATACTGGAGGTTTTCTTCCAAGCCAAAGCGCTTGACGGCCATTGCCCGAATATCCTTCTTGTGTTCCGCCGGGATTTGGTTGGGACGCGGAAAAGTGAGTATGCCATTCACCAGTTTCGGTCGCCAGAAGTTGCTGGCGAGCCGGTTTTCGCCCGTCTCGTCCGGGTAGTCGAAGCTATGGAACATCAAGCCGTACTGCAACTCGCCCGCATCGTCGAGTTCTCCCTTTCCGTAGCCGAAGTCACACGGCTCAACATACCCCTGGCACTCGCGTGTCCCAAGAAAGATGTCCTGCCGACCACCGTGCTCCAGGCTTCGCTTGGCGATTTCGAAGTGTTTGCCATCGTTCTGGTCGCGCTCAAGTTCGGGCCGGTGCGGGTTCCACTCGAAGTGGGCGCGAACCTGATACTCGATGCGCGGTTCACGTGTCGCAGGGTCGGGATCGCCGGTCAGGTATGTGTAGATCGCCAGGGTATTGCCACCGCCGTAATCGAGCGGCTTTATCCCCTTGGTCTGCGTGCGGATACGCTTCATTACCCGGACGCAGTCGATATACCAGATAAAGGTAGGCTTCCAATAGATGGATTTCGCAATCCCCTTCAGAGCCTCGTAGGTCGGCAGGTGGTAAGAGCACTTCTCCCCACCGACGCGAGTCAAGGGATCGGTAAACATGGCAAACCGTCCCCAGACGCGAAACTCAATCGTGTTCTTCGGTGTGCTATGCAATGAGGCTCTCCATTCTTTCGCTGCCATCGAGTGCCAGACCGAACTCGTCCGAGTAAAAACCTTCGCGCAGACATAATACACCCGTACCCGGCTGCGCCTCATGCACAGCTCCCTTTTGGCGAAGATGTTCCATCTCATGCGGAAACACATTCACGGTGAACTGCTGCGCTTTTCTCAAGAGACGAAACTCAGATGCAAGATCGTGCGCCGCGCTCAATTCCGCAATCAAATCTATCCCTACTTTCCGGAAAGGAACAACAACTCCCTGTGTTTGGCAATCAATCGCACGAAACGCCTGCGCCGCAGTGTGAAATGACTGCATCAGCCCGCTCCGCGTGACGCCTTTGAGTCTCGCATCGTAGACCGCCATTCCGTTCTCGCCAAGCATCTGGAGCAAGGTGTCGTTACGTTGCGCGATCGACGCCTTTACCGGATAATCCATCTGATTGGCGCGCGCAAAGAAGTGATGCTTGAAGAACCTTTCCATCTCCCGTGGATCCGACAACTCGAAGGGCTGGTTGCCGTACTCGTCCCGCCAATCGTTCAAAACCCGGAGCGCATTCTCCTGCGCGCAGCGTATCTCCTCCAACTGCTTTGGAAGTGCTTGTGCCATCTTTACGATATGTACACGCCCGATAGCCCGTTCGCCGTTGCGATTGCAGCGGCCTGCGGCCTGCGCAATCGAGTCCAGCCCAGCCAAATCGCGCACCACTGTGGCAAAGTCGATGTCCACACCGGCTTCGATCAACTGTGTGCTGACACAGAGCACCCGTTTTCCTGCCCGGGGCATGAGCGCAGCCTTCATCCGGCTCAGCGCTTCAAGCCGGTGCGCCGGGCACATATGCGTGCTCAGGTGAACGAGACACCCCTCGTCCATCGGCTCTTCGAGTGTCTTGAGTTGTTCCTTCCACTGCGCATAGATCGCCAAGGCATCGCGTTTGGTATTCACAATCACCAAGCAACTGCCATGCTCTCGCATCTCGTCAAGGGCGAGCGCACTGACCTCCGCTGCACTCCATCCACCGGGCTTGTTCGTCTTGTCGAAGGTCTCATACCGCCTTAGATCGCGAAAGAGCTGAGGTGGATCCTTCATCAACTCAGTGCCTTGCTTCATGGCCCCTTTGCTTTTGTCCACTTGATGCAAGAGAGGCTGTGTCGCCGTGCATAGCACGACACTCGCCCCGCACTGTTCCACCAGAAAGTTCACCGCATTATTGAAGAGGTGTATCGTGCGAATCGGAAGCGTCTGTACCTCGTCAAAGACAATTACGGCCTTTGCGAGCGCATGCAGCCTGCGCACGGAGCGCGTTCCACCACCAAAGAGCGCTTCAAGCACCTGCACCGCCGTCGTGAAGACCACCGGAGCGTCCCAGTTTTCGGCCAGCACCGAACCTCGCCAGCTCTCCTTTTCTTCCGTCAGATTGGAGTGGTGTTCGAGTACGATCGAAGCAAACTCGCATTCCTTCGGCTCCAGCACCTCGCGCACCACCTGCGCGTTCTGGTCTGCAATCGAAATGTACGGGCTGACATAGATCACGCGTTCCATGCTCCAGCGCTGCGCATGGTGCAATGCAAAACGCAGGCTTGCCAGTGTCTTGCCCCCACCCGTCGGCACAGTTAGGGTGAAGACTCCTTTAGACCGCTCCGCTCCAGCGAGGCAATGAGCGGATATCTCGTGACGGCATTGATCCACCCAATGTTCGTTCTGGAATGTTGCCAACTTACTCTCCAGCCGTTCAATCAAGTCCCGCCACGCTACATAATCGCCGTGCTGGCGAAAGTTCGCGCTTTTGGGCTTGTCGAAGTCTGCTGTGTCGGTTCGATCACCGTCGATCAGGCAACTGAAGAGCACCCGCAGCAACAGTCCCTGTTTGAACGGTTGGATAACCTCATCGCGGTCTGTCGCATAAATGCGATCCATTGCCGCAGTAATCTCATCGGCAATCGTCGGATCGTTGAGGAGGGATTCCAGAGGGCTTCGAATAGCCGTCTCGATGTTTTTCCACACCTCGCTTCGGTGGCTCAAGACATCATCCTTGTTGGATCTTCGAGACAGCCCGTCTCCTCCGTCGGGTAAGATGCAATCAATCAGCCCCGAGTGGTGCGAAGCTACGCATAGAGCAAGCGCCTCAGAGGCAAACCTGCCAGTCTCGTTCTCGGCCCCCACAAGGCCACGCGCGATGATCTGTGCCCCGGCCGTCGAGTGATCGACACTACCCCTGAGCGAAAAGTCCGGCTCCATCTCCATGGCAGCATCTGCCACAACTTTGTGGAGATAATCCTGAAAGGCGGTGGAGTATTTGCCAAGATCGTGCGCAACGCCGATGAGTGCGCCAACACGAGGCATTCCTATCTTCGCGGCCAGCCGCGAGGTGATCGCAGTGACGTTGAGCAGGTGGTCCTTGAGAAGCTGCCCTTCTCTGGAAGATCTCAAATGAGCGAAAAATAAGCTGGAAGCCGGCATGCACATGAGCAATCCGTCTTGAAATAAGCACATGGTTGTACCAGTTTTCCGGGAGTTTCGCCCGGAAAATCGGCATAGCCAAAGCATACATCAGGTCTCACCGCTGCTCGGTTAGATTCAGCGGAATGGGCCTAAGCGATTGCCAGGCAATCGCTTAGGCGGTATTTCTCTTGCCTGGATTTGAATCGTGCGCGCCTGTTCGAAGCATGAGTGGGGCGGTTGAATTGAAACTGCCGGTGCCATGAAGCGATCTTGCGAGCACACATCTCGCACACTGAACCTCGCCGGTTTCTTTGTAACTGCAACGTAACACGCGGTCACCAGATCATCATGCGCTGTTCGGAAGTCTTAGTGGTCGGGCCCGGTGTGATATGGCGGTCATCGTATCGACTCAGAACATTTCTTTCGGATTGGTACCAGCAAATTTACTAAAGCCTAGTGCTCCAGAGGTGACCGGTCGTAGAACGGGACTGTCTATTGCGTGACGAAGGTAGCCATCTTCGCGTTCTGTTCTGCCCAGCTGAGAGGGACTTTGTCGAGTAATGCCGCCAGCGTCATCTCTGGTGCCTGCCGTCCTTTGACGATTGCCTCCACTATCTGAGGCGCCAGGAACGCGCTCTGTATGATACGGCTTACGTAGCGCTCATTGAGACCGGTAGCTGCAGCGATCGCCCGTTGATCTTTGTATTCTCCAGCCACGATCAACTGTACCCATTCGTGAGCGCGGCTGATGGCCTTGATCAATGCTGGCATGGCATTGTCAGGAGCCTGATCCGCTGACAGCGACGGAATGACGAGCCGCATTTCCCCGCCGCATCGCTTCAGCTTGGTCTCGATCATCAGGGCAATTGGCTGCTGATTGAGGTCGTTCATTGTGTCCTGCGTCTGAGGATCCGTGTGGTCGGGCCCGAGAAGCTGTGCGCGCAATTTGGCCCTGTCGGTCTGAATCTCGACGGATCCTTGATGGACCACTATACGGGCCACGATTGTTTCGAGTAATTCAATTAGAACCGAAGGCGAATTCTCACCAAGGCGCTTTGCGTACCATGTAGCAGACTCAATCAACTTTTGCGTTACGCCAAGATCATCCTCGGGAAGGGCCAACGCACTGACGACCTGGTCTGCGGATGAGAAGAAGCTTTTCAACTTGGCCAGGACCAGATTTTCCAGCTCTCGTGCCGGGATTCTGCCGGGCTGATTTGAGGCCGAGGACGCGTCCTTAATAACTCTTTGCGATACGTAATACCGGTATCGCTTGCCACGTTTGCATGCATGGGATGGAGTGAAACGGTTTCCGTCTTCGTCGTAGAGCAGCCCACGCAGAAGACTCGGGGCTTTGGCGTTTGTACCGTGGCGGCGGACACGAACATTTTCGGCCATCAGTATTCGCACTCTCTCCCATACCTCACGATCGACAATCGGCGCGTGCTCCCCGGGATACGATTGCCCCTTGTGAGGAGTCTCGCCTAGATAGGTTCGGTTCCGCAGAATCAAATAAAGAGCGCCCCGGGAGAACGATGCACCCCCTGAGCTATTGCCTGAGTTGCTCACCCGGATCTTGCTCTTCACCCCGCACTGATCGAGGTATGCTTTCAGCTTTTTCACGCAGCCGAATTCAAGATAAAGCCGAAAGATCTCACGAACCTGCTCGGCTTCTCTTTCGTTGATGATCAGGTGGCGGTCATTGATATCATAGCCCAGAGGTACGGGACCACCCATCCACATGCCCTTTCGCTTCGATGCCAGAATCTTGTCCCGGATCCTCTCTCCAGTTACCTCCCGCTCAAACTGAGCAAAGGAAAGCAAGACATTGAGGGTAAGCCGGCCCATCGATGAGGTGGTATTGAACTGCTGGGTGACGGAGACGAAGCTCACGCCTCGCGCATCGAACACCTCAATGATCTTGGCGAAGTCAGCCAAACTGCGTGTCAGCCGATCCACCTTATAGACAACAACCGTGTCGATCTTCTTGGCTTCGATGTCGACCAAAAGGCGCTTGAGGCCGGGCCTCTCCATAGTGCCGCCGGAATAGCCTCCGTCATCGTACTGGGCGTCGATGGCACGCCAGCCCTCCTGACGCTGGCTAAGAATGTAAGCCTGGCAGGCTTCGCGTTGGGCATCGAGCGAGTTGAAGGATTGCTCAAGCCCTTCCTCTGAAGATTTGCGCGTATAGATCGCACAGCGGATGGAGCGCTTTTGCAGGGTGCTCATGAGCGATGCCCCTTGAGACCGAAGAACAGGGGTCCTGACCAGCGGGTGCCGGTGATCAGCCGGGCGATCGCGGAGAGGCTCTTATAGCGTTCTCCGTTGTATTCGAAACCGGCCTCTCCTACGGTGACGTGGTGCGTTCGCCCCTCCCACTGTCGAATCAGCCTCGTTCCTGACTTGATTCGCAGCGGATCTGTGCATTGCGCGCCCATCTTCCTGGGGTCCCGATGGAAGCCTGCGGCGAGTTCCCGAAGCCGGCGCTTAACATCCGGCTTCAGGCCGCCATAGGCCTGCTCCTGCAGCTTGTAGGCGAGCAACGGCACCAGGAGCGGCTTACGAATATGGGGTGGTGGGGCTTGTTTCAGAGCCCGCCGCCACTTTGCCTGCAACTGGGCAAGATTCATCTTTGGTAGTGCTGCAATCTCGACTTCGAGCCTCTCGGACACCTGCGAACCTCCTCTCCGGTGTCCACATTTCCGCTCTGTTGGGGCTGGAAGTCAAGTCTTGTTTAGCCTCTATACACACGGCATGCCCCCGTTGAGCGACCGATCGGTTAGCCGCTCGCCGGGAGCAAAAAGTCAAGCAATTATGGCCAACGTGAGAGATCAATTCTGGCAACTGGGCAGGTGACTAGCAATCATCCAGCTTCACTCAAACCAGGGCAGCACCTGCAGAAGCAGCGCCACATCTAGCAGGTTTCGTACCCCCAAGTTGGCCAGTGAAACGGGTGTTTGTCGGGTAGAAATGCATATTTCTCCAAGATATCCAATGCCTGCGAGGTTGAATCCACTTGATCGTCATGCTTGGTGCCGGGAAAGCCCGTAATCTCCTGTATGTATTCATCGAGCCACGGCGCCTGTTTCGGCAGGTATACTCTGCCATTCTCAAATTTGACCGACTGCTTAGCCAGGCGCATCAGTTTATCGCTGCCTTGTTGAGGGTTGTATGCCTCCAGGCACCAGATGTATTCGGACCTGAGTTCCTGAAACAGCGATGACCCGGAGCCCCTGTCCTCAATCAGAAGCTTGATCGGGTCATATTTGCGGAAAAGGTCAAGGGCTGCACGTTTCAGATCCGGGAAGTTCAACCGCTTTCTGAAGACGTCAAGCAGATAGAAGTTCCCCTCGCGCGTTCCCCAGGTTGTGCAGACGCTATAGTCGTTGAACTCGCCGCCCTTGTTTGCAGTGTCCCAGCTTTGCAGCACGTACTCCATATCCCGCGGCGATAAGCCTTCAAAGGAGCGAATCCATTCCTTCTTGATCACGCCACCCTCGCGCGACGCGGGGCTTTGTTGGTATTGGCTTTGAAAGGTATACTCGCCAGCAGCCTCACGGATCTTTCGGAAGATTTCGATAGAGTCGCGCTCCGGATGCAAGGCCTCTCCTGCCTTGCGCACGTAGAGATGGTTTCCCAACGGGCCTTCGATGGGATAGCTCTCGTCCTGCTCGGCGATGGCAGGGAGCGATAGCATATCCCAGTGTTCGCGGTCCGTTACCTCGCCGACGAGGTCCCCCTGGTGCAGCCGCTGCATCACAATGATGATCACGCCGTTTTCCTTGCTGTTCAGCCGGCTCAACAATGTGTTGAAGTACCACTCGTTCGCTGCCTTGCGTCGTACCTCTGAGAGGGCATCATCCGGTTTTAGAATGTCGTCGATGATAATCACATCCGCGCCGCGGCCGGTGACCACTCCGCCGACCGACGTTGACATGCGAAAACCCCCGACTTCCGTGATGAATTCATTCACCGATTGCTTGTCTGGAGAAAGAGCCGTTCTGGGGAAGAGACCGCGATAGAACGGGCTGTTCATCAGGGTTCGGCAATCTCGCGCATGCTTGTCGGCCAGATCCTGTCCGTAGCTTACACAGATGATTTGCTTTGAGGCATCATGCCCGAGCAGCCAAGCCGGGAAGGCTACGCTGGCTGCGTGTGATTTCAAGGTGCGTGGAGGCAGGTTGATGATCAGGCGCTTCGTTTTGCCGGTCCGGCATTTTTCCAGAGTTGAGGCGAGCAGCTCAATGTATGGGCTGGCCATGAAGGTGGTTTGCGGGTTGAGCTCGTAGAAGGAGCGTTCGATGAAGCTCGCCAGGTCGTTCCATAGGATGATTTGATATTCGTCTAAAGAAAGTTCGACTGAAGTACTCATTACGATTCCTTTCTCTCTGTTTCTTGGCTGGTGGATGCGGTGTCGGCGCTGATACTTTTCATGCGCCGCAGAATGCTTTGCATGACCTGCTGGTCGATCTCGTGCGGATTGAGTGGTGACACTCCAGAGTTGCTTGCCTCTTCTGAAGTTCGGACAAGCGCGATGAACTCGCGCTGAGAGCGAATATCCCCTTGCGCTGCCTTGTTTCCCAGTTGCATCACTGCAGCCTCCAACTTGGTCACCGAACGTGATCCGCGGGGTCCGTTCACCCGAACAGGTTGCCTGCTTTCCCGCAACACGACGGTGGCGAGATTTTTGGACCCCTTTGGTCGGCCCTTTGGGTTTCCGGATTTGCCCTTCTCGAATTGGCCACTCTTCGGCGGCTTGGCGAAGCCAACCTCATACGTGGTGTCACGCCCGCGCATATTGCTCCTCCTTCTGAGCCGCGACCTCGTTGAATCGCTTGCCTGTTTGCGCGTAAACTGCGGCTTCGCCGGTGTAGTTCTGCCAGCGACGGATTGCAACATCCACGTAGACCGGATCAATCTCGATTCCAAGACAGATCCGCCCAGTGCGCTGCGCTGCCATCAAGGTGGAGCCTGATCCCAAGAACGAGTCGAGAACCAGATTCCCTGGGGCCGAGCAATCCAGTATGGCGTCGGCTACAAGCGCCACTGGCTTCACTGTGGGGTGCAGGGCAAGGAGGTTCCCTTCCTCAGTTTGCTGTTGGGAGAGACCGCGCACTGCCGGGTACTCCCAGACGTTCGTCCGGTAGCGGCCGTATTTGCCGAGCTGAATGTTATTGCGGCTGCGGGATTTGCCGTTACGAAAGACATACACCAGTTCATGGCGGGAGCGGTAGAAGGATCCCTGCCCTCCGTTGTTTTTCGCCCAGATGCAGAGATTGAGGAGGGTGTCATAGGACTGTCCTCCGGCTGCGAGCAACTCCCGCTGGTGCCTCCAGTCCATGAAAACAAAGTGGACAGATCCGGAGATGGTGTAACGGGCGAGCAGGCCGAGGCTATCGGTCAAGAACTTCGTAAATTGCGCCTCATTCATTTCGCCTGAAGCCATCTTGAAGTCTTCGTGCTTTACGGCGCCCTTCCCACTCACATTTCCTTCAATGACGACGTTGTAGGGGGGATCCACGAAGACCATGTGCGCTTTACGGCCGTTCATCAGTCGTGAGTAGGCTGCTTCCTCAAGAGAGTTGCCGCACAGGACCCGGTGCTTGCCCAACAGCCAAAGGTCGCCGGGCTTGGTGACAGCCGCGCCGGCGCTCGCTGGCTGTATAGTGTCATCTGGATCTTCCTGGGCCGCCTCCTGCAAAATCAGATCAATTTCTGCGACCTCAAATCCTGTGATCGTGACGTCGAAGTCAGCGCAATCCAGCGTCAGCAGATGCTGCAGCTCGATGGCGAGGATGGATCTGTCCCAGCCTGCATTCTCTGCAAGCTTGTTGTCGGCAATGACATACGCTTGAATTTGCTCTGCGCTGAGACTCTCAAGCCGGATGGTTGGAACCTGGTTCATGCCAAGAAGCTTGGCCGCCTCCACTCGGCCGTGGCCGGCAATGATTCTGTTATTGCCATCAACTAGAACCGGGTTGGTAAATCCGAATACGCGGATGCTTTCGGCGATCTGTCGAACCTGGTGCTTGGAATGCGTGCGAGCGTTGCGCGAATACGGCTTCAGGGCTGAGATTGGTGCATAACGAATCGAAAGTTCTGTTTGGTTCTTGCCTTCCATGGCCACTCCTCGACCCGGGCTTGGTCTCTCTCATCCGGCGGACTGCTGATCACCCACTTTTGACACACGAGCTTATAAGCACAGCTGCAATCACAACCTATTCTGTTCTGCTGATCAATCCCCGGAGACGGGCGTTTAAGTGGCGTGGACAAAGAAATGGTGTTTCCACGCAGTAACTATAGGGCTTTGCGGGACACCCAGAAAGTTGTCCATTGGTAAAGGATGGACAATCTAGATCTATGCAAATATGGGCTGAACTGAGTGAAGAGCCTTCTTGTAACGGTCGCGCGCCACGTAGAGCCTCCGACGCACACTGCGGACTAAGTGGGGCCGCCGCACGGCGGCACTAAAAGTTCTGATTGGTTCTCTTGAATACTTTTGGTTGTACTTCGAGATTGGCTGCAATTGCGCCGGCTGCAGGTGTTGCTTTAGCTGAAAGCCCTCTGCGTCCAGCTTGTCTGCAATCCGTGCAAGGGATTGCAGCGAAAGTGTGCCATTCTTCGAATGCTCTAAAAAAAGCGATCCAGCTACACGATCGAAATCGGAGAGAGGGCCCAACTGTGAAGACACTTCACTCACTACGAGGCCACTTTCTTCCATCCACCAGCGCAAATAAGAATAATTGAGCAGAATCCGTTGGATCAGGTCAACTGGATTTCCAAAATACGTCTTGCCCATAGAGAATTGAAGCGCTTTCAATTTCTCGCTGAGGTATTTAATTGGAAATGGTTTATCGCATGAACGACCAATTGCCATGAGATGGTCGAAGTGTGTCAATCCGGCCGGCATGGTCAGGTTTACGTGGTTCTCGAGCAACACGCGTGCGTCGCCATGCGCCTGTTGAGTACGCCGCTTATCGAACTGTTGCCCGTAGTATTGCTTGTAGCGGTCAGGCATGCGATTTCTCTTATTCGCCAAGTTTAGCACTCAGCCTGATCCAGTATTTCTCAGCCAATGAGGATCACTCGATCACATGCTTGATCATCGAAACGATGCATGTCGGCATCGGGAGCGGCTAGCTCGAAGGCGGGCACACCGGCCGCAATTCGCTGGTGTCGGACAGTTTCGAACACCCACTTCTTCCCGTCTCAAAAGGGCGCAAAGAGTCCGTTCTGCAAGTCCACCAGAATTAATGGCAAGATCCGCCCGTTCCGCCGTTTCAAAAGGTAAGGGTTATGGCACAGGTGAGAGAACACAAAAGTTGCCGGCGGGAGCAGATTACCTCCCCGCTGGATTTCAGCCCGTATTTCCTTTGTCTATGATAATTCTGAATCCTCGGACCGCTGAGTCGTCAATGTTTATAAGGGTGCAAGCGCGACGGAGGTGTTCCGGAGATACGAACCCAATGAGTGAGAATCAAAACCGGCCTTTTCACTTCCGTTCAACTCTTCGCTCAAGGTTGGCTTTCAGGGGTCACGAATCACCTCCGACGCCAGCCTGTTGTTGGTTCGAGAGTTGGATGAGAGACTCGGGCCCGGCCAGCCCATTGAGATAAGGTTAGACCTGAACGGAAAGAGTCCTCCTTGCCTCGCGCCGCAAGCATTTACATTGACCTTTGACGCCCAAGGAATATATCGAATGTGTTCTGCTCAACTTCATAGGTATTTTGCTTGACAGATAACTAGATTTCTTATTATTATTTTTTGAAAATTGGCTCAACGTTTTGCGTTCGGCCCTTCCCTGGTTTCTCAACTGCTGAGCCTTTCCCGCAAAGTTACGATCCACCGTGGACCGCAACCAGGCCTACGGGGTGTCAACCCGCTCAACGCCCCAGAGGCATCTACTGAGCGCACAAGGCAGGACTTTTTGGAGGGAGAACTATGAAGCGATTCGCATGGGCAATGACGTTCTGCTGCATCCTCTCTACCGCCGCAGTTTCTTTCGGCCAGACCGCAACCACCTCACTCCGCGGTGTGGTCAAAGACCCCAGCGGCGCATTGGTCCCGGGGGCTGCCATCACCCTCGCGAACAAGGCCACCGGCAACGCGTACCACGAGGTCACCAACTCCTCCGGCTATTACATCTTCCCCATTGTTGCCCCGGCACACTATCAGATAGCTGTCTCCTCCAGCGGCTTTGCCACGCAGAGCGTGACCGCCGAGCTTCTCGTTGACCAGCCCGCCACCATCAACTTCACCCTCACTGTGAAGGCAGAAGCGGTCAATGTAGATGTCAGCGCCACGGCCGAGACGCTAAACCTTACGGATGCCACTATAGGAAATGCCGTCGAAAGCTCCACCATCGAGACGCTGCCGATGGAAGGTCGCGACCCGATTAACCTGCTCAGCCTGCAACCGGGCGTTCTCTACGTCGGCAACGAAATCACTGACAGCCGCCAGGGCTCCGTAGCCGGCGGACGCTCAGACCAGGGCAACGTCACTCTCGACGGACTCGACGACAACGACCAGATCGGCGGCGCAGCCTTCACCGGCATCCTGCGCTCCACCCTCGACTCCACCGAGGAGTTTCGCGTCACCACTTCCAACGGCACCGCTGCTTCGGGTCGCTCCTCCGGCGCTCAGATCAACCTGGTCACCAAGAGCGGAACCAACACCTTCCATGGCGCGCTCTACGAGTACTACCGCCCCACCAATACCGTCGCCAACTCGTTCTTCAACAAGTACGACGAACTGGCCAGCGGTAAACCTAATATTCCCCAGAAGTACATCCTGAACACCTTCGGCGGCAGCACCGGCGGCCCCATCCTCAAGGACAAGCTTTTTTACTTCTTCAACTACGAGGGCCAGCGCAAGGCCATCAGCGACGTGGTCGGAGCCACCGTGCCCACGACCACCTTCATGGCCGGCGAGCTGAGTTACCCCGACACCAACGGCATCACCCAGACTCTGACAGCCGGGCCAACCGGGCAACTCGCGGCGTTGGATACACCCTGCATCGCCAACGGAGTTTGCCCCAACGGCCCCGGCGCTAACGCCGCCATTCTCTCCTACTATGCCCATGTGCCCACCGCTACCCCGGTCAGCCCCGGTACCTCACCCCTCGGCGATGGCGGATACAACAGCGGCGCCCTGTTCTTTACCTCACCCGCTCCATCCACGCTCAACACCAGCATTCTCAAGATCGACTACAACATGAACAGCAAGAACCACTTCTTTGTGCGCGGAAACCTTCAGAAAGATACCGCAGCCGGAGATGAAAACCTTCCCGGAGGGCTCCCCTCCACCTTTACAGACGACAACACCAAGGGCATCAGCGCCGGATATACCTTGGTTCCCAATGCACACATTGTCAACGACCTGCGCTATGGCTTTATCCGCCAGGGGTACCAGCAAGGCGGCATCGCCCCCGGCGAATGGGTTTACATCTCTGGACTTACCCAGCCCCAGGCCGAGACCGGCAGTTACATTCTCCATGTCCCGGTCAACAACATCACCGACAACCTGAGTTGGAACCGCGGATCGCACACCTTTGACTTCGGCGGCAACTGGCGCGGCATTACAAACTTCCACAGCAGCAATCAGGCGTCCTTTGACGGCGCCAGCACTGACGCCTTCTATGCAAGCACGGCCGATCTGCCCGTCCCGGCAAATATGGCCACTAGTTTTACGAACTCCTACATGTTCGACTACGCGGACCTCATGGGTGTCATTCCGGAGCGCAACAACGCATATAACTACGGCATCACGGGACCAGCCACAGCTACGGCCCTGCCCGAGGGCGCCTTCGTGACTAAGAATTTCCACGCCAACGAGTTCGAAGGCTACGTACAGGACTCGTGGCATGCCCGTCGCAACATCACCGTTACATACGGCGTGCGCTATACCCTCCTACAAACCCCCTATGAGACCAACGGCCAGCAGATCGCGCCCACCGTCGATACCGATAAGTGGTACCAGACGCGCGAATTTGCCGCGCAGCAGGGCGAGATCTTCGAGCCTGTAATCTCGCTCGCGCCCGCCGGTAAAGCCAATAACAAACCCGGATACTGGCCTGAGCAGAAAGGCGACTTTGCTCCGCGCCTGGGCATCGTCTACGCGCCTGACGCAAAGACCTCCATCCGCGCCAGCGCCGGCATCTACTACGACCACTACGGCGAGGCCCTGGTAAACACTTTCGACACAAATGGCTCCTATGGTCTCACCGCCGAAATCAGCAATGCAGCCGACGTATATGGCTTTGAAAACGCGCCCCGCTTCACCGGTCCCCACAGCCTGCCCAACATTCCTTTGCCGCCTTTCCCGTCCACGCAGGCCTTTCCGTTCACGCCGTCTCCTTTTGGCTTCGACATCGATTGGGGCATCGACAGCCACGTCAAGACGCCCTACGCCGAGTCCTTCAACCTCTCCGTGCAGCGCCAACTGCCCGGCGGCTTCACGCTCGAGAGCGCCTATGTCGGACGCCTCGGACGCCACCTCTTCCAGCAACTTGATCTGGCCGAGCCGGTCAACTTTGTTGACCCACAGGGCGGAGGCGACTACTTCACCAACGCCAGTATCCTCTCCAAAGAGGTCGATGCCGCTCCGTTCGGTACTGAGACGGAGGGAATCTTTGCGGGGAACTACCAGAAGATCAACCATAGCGTCGCGGCCATCCCTTACTTCGAGCATCTCTTTCCCTATATGCAGGGAGCCGATTATGCGGGAGAAAGCGCGACGCAGGCCATCTTCAACAATGCCTGGTCTCCGGAGCGTTACACAAACGGCGAAACTCTCTCTCTTGCGTTTCTCGACGTCTTCGGCATCTTCCCCGGCAGCCCCAACTATGGCCCAGGCTCTCAAGGGTCAACGTTTTGGAGCAGCCAGTTCTCCTCGCTCTATGCGCTGGATTCGATCGGCACCAGCTCATACAACGCGCTGCAGTTCACCCTCCGCCATCCCGCTAGCCATGGCTTGACGCTTGACTTCAACTACACCTTCTCCAAATCCCTGGATATAGGCTCGGAGACTGAGCGCGCAAACATCTTCAGCAACGTGGACGATGCCTACACCAACTTCGCCATCCAGAACACCTGGAACCCCAAGCTCAACAAGGGGCCATCGGACTTTGATACTCGGAGCCTGATAACCGCCGACTGGTCCTATGTGCTGCCTTTTGGCCGCGGCAAAGCCTTCCTCAGCGGCGACAACACCCTCACCGATATCTTCATCGGCGGATGGCAATGGGCCGGGCTAGCACGCTGGACCAGCGGACTGCCCTTTACCGTCGAATCCCCCGCGTTTCCCACCAACTACGACAACCCCGCCATGAGCTTTAACGTCGGTGGCGTTAAGACCAACAGAAACTTCAAAAACGGCGTTTTCCACGTCTTCGACACCGCCACCGCCACCGCCATCGGCAATGGCATTTACACCGGCACACCCATTCGGCTGCCCTATCCGGGAGAAGCAGGGCAGCGTAACAACTTCCGCGGAGATGGCTACCTTGACATCGACTCCGCGATCACCAAGACCTGGAGCCTGCCTTACCCTTACTACTGGGGCCAGCCTTCCCCTGACAAGATGAAACTCAAGTTCGCCGCCGAAGTCTACAACATCTCCAACACAGTCCGCTTTGACACCAGTCCCAATGGACTGGACCAGGCAGCCGCAAGCCCCAACCTCGGCACTTACGACGCGCCTCTCTCTACCTACCGCCGCATGCAGTTCGGCCTGAGGCTCGACTTCTAGCCGCATCTCTTGAACCCCCTCCATCGAAAGGCCGGAGCACCCGCTCCGGCCTTTTCGTAGATGGGAAACTCATTGCAACCATATATATAGAGAGCGTGGCTGAAGACTCTAATGCATATGATGTTGCTCAAGTGCCAATTGAAAGCAAGGGGGACGAACTGGCACGAATTATCTGGCAAATAGAGAACGTCACGCAAGTGCCAAGAGTCAACTGAGGCGACCGCTTCAGAATGGCGTCGGGTCTTTCTCATCGACCCATCCCGAAGTTGCTCTGCCTCTTGCCGTTTGGGAGCGGCCAGTGGGAGTGCCATAACCCTTACTTTTTTGAACGGGCAACTCGGGTTTTGTGGCCGATGAAATTGAGAATCTCGCCGAGGGATACAAGGAATGCACGAGGCTCCGCGTTCTCCAAATAGCATAAATATGCATAATAACAAATATATGTTGACATTGAAAAGAGAAACGCTTTACAGTTCTCAACTGTGTCGTAGACGAATTCATTCTTGTGTTAAACTTGAGTGCATTTTCTTTGGAACAGTGTGGAGATGGGATCCCGACGCGCAAGGCAATGGAATGCCAGTTTCCCAATTCATTGCGGGGCAAGTTTCCGGACTCTACGCACCCTCACAAACAGACATCGAGTGCGCATTTTCACAGGTCGTCCTGCGGCAACAGGTTTCGATTGGTTGCCCTCCAGCAGCCAAGAAGCAAGCATCTGGTTGCAATCGCAGGGATCAGGCACACAGCGGGGAGGCAAAATGAAGCTATTGCAAGTGCCAACGAAGTTTGGAATGGCCCAAAGGGCAGCGCTAGGGGGCGCGGTTCTGGCGTTGTCTGCGGGTTTGGCGCTGGCGCAGGCTGTGCCAGTGGTCACCGGCGACGCGCGAGTTGACAAGCTGCTGAGCCAGATGACGCTCGACGAGAAGCTGACGCTGATCCACGGCGTGCATGAAGATCCTGCGGTTTACCAGGGCCAGGCCGGCTACCTGGGCGGCGTACCGCGACTGGGCATTCCAGGGCTGCGTTTTGCCGACGGGCCTCCGGGCGTGCTGACGCGGCATCCGTCGCAGGGCGAGACGGCCACCATGGGCGTGGCCGCGACCTTCAGCCGCAAGTTGGCCGAGGAAAACGGGCTGGTAATTGGCCGTGAAGACCGCGCATTGGGCATTGACGTCTCCCTGCAGCCCTTTGTGTCGACTGGTTTCGTTTCTGGTTGCAGGGATACGAGCGACCAAATCCCGAGGATCACGACCAATACAAGCGTTGGGAGCATCTGAGAGAACTGCAGGACGCAGAAGATAAGGCTGCCGGAATCGCTAATCTTTCGAAGCCCCAGTAAAACGATCAGTGCCATATTCTGTTGGCCAGACGCCGGGCCAGCATTGGAACGGGATACGGAATCACTCTTATGGCGGAATCTGAATTGGGAAGTTCGTGATGAAGAGATCCGGCAGGTTTTTCCTTTACAAAAGACGGTATTTCGAGGTAAGCTAACTACCAAGATGCAAACAGCTTCGCGCCAGTTCTTCAGCTTTACTTACCGCTACTGGTATCCAGTAGCGGCTCTGGCGGCGTGCGCGCATCTCCGATCCTGATTCTCTGAGTTAAAAGCGCATTCACCACCAAGGGCCGCGACCAAAGTCGCGGCCCTTTGCTTTTCTATCGCATTTCAAGGAGACCAATCGCATGAGCACAGTTACCGTAGAACCAGAGACCCCGCCGGCAGCAATCAGCGGATTGCCTGAGCCAAAAAGCTCCCTTCCGCCTCTCAGCCTTGTCGCCGGTTCGAGCAAACGACGACGAACGGTGGTCCGAGTGGGGAATGTCGAGATCGGCGCCGGTCGGCCCGTCGTAATAGCCGGACCTTGTTCTGTTGAATCGTTCGAACAAACCCGAGCGACTGCGGAGGCCGTCAAATCAGCTGGGGCCGTAATCCTGCGTGGTGGGGCTTATAAGCCACGGACTTCTCCTTATGACTTCCAGGGGCTGGGAGTGGAGGGGTTGAAGATATTGCAGCAGATACGGAAGGAGACGGGTCTGCCAGTAGTGTCGGAGGTACTGAGTACCGACGATATTGAAATAGTTGCCGACCATGTTGACATGTTGCAGGTGGGCGCGCGCAATATGCAGAACTTCGCGCTGCTCCGCCGCCTCGGGCAGCTACGAAAGCCCATCCTGCTGAAACGCAGCCCGGCAGCGACGGTGCAGGAATGGCTCCTTGCCGCCGAATATCTGCTGGCAGGCGGCAACGACCAGGTGGTGCTCTGTGAGCGTGGTATCCGCTCCTTCGACCCAGACCTCCGGAACACCCTCGATCTCGCTGGCATGGCATTGGCCCGGCAGCTAACTCATCTGCCAGTTATTGCCGATCCCTCCCACGCGACGGGCAGACGGGATCTCATTCCAGCAATGTCCAGGGCAGCGCTGGCGGCAGGCGTGGACGGACTTATCGTCGAGGTGCATCCGGATCCCGCCCATGCCCTGTCGGACGGCTTCCAGTCTATGGATTTCCCTGGATTCATTTGCTTGATGGAGGCGCTTCGATGGCAGGCATAGCGACAGCCCGGCTGCGACTTACGGCAGCGCGACGGAGAATTGATCGCCTGGACCGCGAGATCGTCTGGTTGCTGAATGAACGAGCCAAGACGGCCGTGGACGTGGGCATTGCGAAGCGCGATCTTGTTTTGCCGGTTCGCTGCCCGGAACGGGAGGACGAAGTGCTCAGCAACATCAGGCAAGCCAATCTGGGGCCGTTGACAGATGAGCAGCTGGCCCGCATTTACCGCCCAGTGACAAGGTTCATGCACGGTCTGCAAATGCGCCTTCGGTGAAATGAACAGTGACACCCAGTATTCCTGGCGCCAGATCTCATGGCGTCATGTCGAGAGCGTCGCGACAGAATCATCATGTTGGTAGGCAGTTCACATATTCAACTGAAATGGGGGTGTTTTTTGGCCGATGAAACGAAGATTCTCGCCGAGGAATACAAGAGCAAGATTCAGCAGAAGGAATTGGATAAGGCCGCTTTCACTGAAGAGCAGCGTCTTTTGAGAACGCTGGGTCCGAAACGATGGGCCGAAATGCGCCAGTTGATAAAGGAACAGGTTGACCAACTCAATGTGGAAATGGGGCACGAAGCCATTTCATGGGATGATCCGCATTCTTACCGAATCTCTATTACAAGAAAGGGAGATGGAGCGAAATTAGAGGGTGGATACGAAGAACAGAAAAAGTTAGCGTATTTCAAAAGTCCAAAGACTGCTATCAACCTTCAACTCACTCAAGTCGTTCGTCAGAACGACGTGGTATTTATGACAGCCAATCCGAATACGAAAGCGGAATTCGTGAACACCGCATATGACATAGCTTACGGGCTCGTCCGCGACTTTCTATGCCGTTAGATTCTCGAAAGTCAGGGAGCCGCGGTAATTATATGACGCAGTGCATACACTGGAGTGCCCGGTATTTTTGATCCATTTTGAATGTTAGTCTTCTGCCAATAGTTATTGACCCGGTCAATTTCCCGCGTTGGCTGAATCCGATCATCCTGCGGTCACTCGCTCAAATGGCTAGAATTTGTAGATCCTGGCCTCCCACCCCTTTAGGTTTAATGTTGATGCCTTTATTTCTTTGCTCCGTAGATTGGTCACAAGCAAGTGGTTTGGTCTTAAGCCCCTGGGAAGGCGGTAAGTGATAGGATCTCTGGAAAAGTTCAAAACGATCAGATAGCGATCTTTGCCAAGAGTACGTGTGTAGGCGAAGACGGTGGGATTGGCTGGGTCCAGGTCTGTGAAATCGCCATAGATCAGAGCTGGAGTGCCATGGCGCAGCGCGATCATACGCTGCGTATAGTGATAGACAGAATCGGGGTCGGCTAGCTGTGAGGCAGCGTTGATTTCTTTGTAGTTTGGATTGACTGCAAGCCATGGCCTTGGGCTGGTGGTAAAGCCTGCCTGCGGGCTGCTGTCCCATTGCATCGGTGTACGGGCATTATCGCGGCTCATGTGGCGGAGGTTCGCGAGGTAAGCGTCTTCGCTGATTTCGTGCGTGAGAACGTGCGCCTTGTACCCGTTCTTTGCTTCAATGTCGTTGAAGTCCGCGATCGACTTGAAGGGATAATTCGTCATGCCCAACTCATCGCCTTCATAGAGGAATGGCGTACCCCGTAGAGTTAAGAGCATGGTGGCAAGCAGTTTAGCGGAAGGAACGCGAAACGCTGGCGAGTCGTCGCCGAAGCTTGAGACTAGTCGAGGATTATCATGGTTGGACAGGAATATTGTGTCCCAGCTGTGAGCATCCAGTTCTTTGGCATGGGTTGCGTAAATGGCCTTGAGTTCGGGCAGGGTCCAGCTCTTCCACTGCGATCCATTACGATTCAGCCTGATTGCATCGAAGTTGAAGATCATGTTCAGCTCATGGCGGCGGTCATCCACCATCAGCGGAGTCTGCTGTAACGTTATCCCGAGAGCTTCACCGACGGTCATGACATCGTACTTTGCAAGCACCTCGCGGTTCATCTCTTGCAGATACTCATGCATATGCGGGCCGTTCGCATAGGCGGCGCCAAAATCCTTCAGCTCTTCCGGCTTCAGGTTTGGAAAATCGGGACGCTTGGAGATGAGGGGTATGACATCCATACGGAAGCCATCAACGCCCTTGTCGAGCCAGAATTTCATCAGGTCGAAGATCTGTGATCTGACTTTTGGATTATCCCAATTGAGGTCTGGCTGTTTAACGGCGAAGTAGTGAAGATAGTACTCCTGTGTCGCTCGATCAAACTGCCATGCTGAGCCGGAGAAGAAGGATGGATCGTTATTGGGCGGGTCGAAGCCATTTGGACTCGCATGGTCCAGCCTTCCGGGACGCCAGATGTAATAGTTGCGATAGGGATTGTCTTTTGAACTGCGACTCTCAACGAACCACGGGTGTTCATCTGAGGTGTGATTGACCACCAGGTCAATGATGAGGCGCATACCGCGCTGCTTGATGCCCGCCAGCATTTCGTCGAAGTCGGCCATGGTCCCGAATTCAGCCATCACCTTCCGGTAATCGCGGATGTCGTAGCCGTTGTCTGCGTTCGGCGAGTCGAAGTGAGGGCTGAGCCAGATGACGTTGACACCCAGGCTCTGAAGATAGTCGAGCTTGGTGGTAATCCCCTTGAGGTCGCCGATTCCGTCGCCGTTGGAATCCTTGAAGGAGCGCGGATAGATTTGGTAGACGACCGCCTCTTTCCACCACGCGCGTTGATAACCGTTGACGGTACCCGTACTGGCCGCGTCAGATGGCGGCAGAGATGAAGGATTCTTGCGTGGTTCGGCTGTTGCCAAGATGGAAAAGGCAAGGAGTGTTGCTACACGGGATATAGCTTTCCATTTCACTGACTATTCCCGATAAAGATTGTGTCCCAGTAGTGCAGTGCAGGCAAAGTGAATTCAATCCATGCTGAATTCCCGCTCTTGCGGGGCTGAAACGGAATCGCATGGAATTGTCCGCCGTCGAAATCCGGAGATGCCCATCCCACCGATCCAACGGTATCTGGAGAAGAGACTTGCACCCGTAGATTCTGAAGGGTTGGTGGTTCAGGTCGCGTCATCATGACATCGCGCCAATGAGGATCGTTCGAACCCAACAGATTGATCAGATGAATGACGGTGGTATCGTCCTTGCGCCGCGCGATGGTCCAGATGGTATTTGGGACCGCAAGCGGATTGGTTGTTTGATCCGAAATCCTGACTTCAACGCCACACGGTTGGACGTCCAAATGATCACGCAGGTAGTTTTCGTAGGCTGTCAGATAGTCGTAATAATGGCGCAGAGCCTCTCGTAGAGCAGGTGAAACGGAAAGACGCGTGTCTGCTGGGAAGTATTCTCCTGAAAGCATTCGGTCACCATCGCCCAACTCGATATGCGATGCACCTGAGGCGAAGATGGCTGCGTCGGTAAGCAGGACACTTGGCGTATTGAACTGCTTCCCGGTTGGCACCGGGCCGGTTTCGGGTTTCTTATGGACATAGGCGGCGATGACAAAGCCATCCTGGGGATTTGCGTAGTGGACCTTCTCTGCGGTTACAAGAATGCTGGCAAACGTCTCCTGGTCTTCCCAGAGTTCGGAGTAAACAAAATCTGCCGCGGAGCGAGCAATTCGCTCTTGGCCGAGGGTACCGACCGCGTTAAAGACGATTCGTTTATGCAGCGTAGCGCTTGCCTCATCAATGAAGGGACGAAAGCCTGCGATGTAATCAACAGGGGAGTCATCGTACGCATACCCGCCCTTTTCTCCAAACGTGTCGACATGCCAACCGTCAAATGGATAAACATCAAATAGCTCATGCATCTGGCTAAACAGGTAACGCTGCCATCCCGGATCGTTGAGGTTCATGTAATAGAGCCTATTGGTCGACCAGCCGCCGGATGGGTGGAGCTCCAAACTCTTTGCGGTAGCGACTGAACGCGGCCCGTTGGGCGTGTCCCAGATTCCCCACTTCAACGGCAACGGGTTTTGTGGCCTGGTGAACGCATCGTCATACGAGCTATAGCTCGCGTTATACGCCATTGCCATCATGTTGTAATGATGTGCCTGATCGATCAGGTCTCTTACGACGGCGCCGTCAACGGTGCGTCCGGCGATGTCCTTCCAGGCCGTGGCAGGATGCGAAGTGGTACCCGCAAGCGGCTGGTCGTGCCGATACTGAAAGTCGTAGAATTGCAGCCCGTTGATGTGGAAGCGATTGAGCTCGGCGATCCAGGATTTCGGTTCGGTCCCCTCGCTCGCGTTATAGTGCGCCAGGTAGCCATAGCGAGGAAACCGTTTCCAGTCGGATGAAATATCAATGGCGGTCTGCCGCTCTCCGAGTGTTTGCCCGCCATCATTAGAGAGTCGCACAGTGACCAGATAGCCCTGGAAGTCATCGTGAGGAGCGGAGCAGGGCAGCAATACCGTCCTTTCCGCTCCAGGCGGAAGGTGGATCGGTTCGCAACGGCCGACCGCCTGCCCGAGGCGCCAGATTGTGCCGGAAATCTGTTCGGTTCCCTCCGGTTTGCCATCCAACTGAACAACGAGATTGACCGGATCAGACGGGGCATAGCGTGCCCTGTCAGGGAATGCATCCGAGAGTTGCATTCCCTGGGCATGCATGCAGAAGCCGGGCAGACAGAGGGTACAGAGCAGAAGGAGCCGAAAGCGCATGATTCCATCATGCAACGAAGCTTCCGGTTGCGCCCCTAAAGGATTGCCGAGGTTTTTCCGAGGGGAACATGCCATGGATTATTCAAAGTGCTCGACGAGCGTGAGGCCGCTGGAGGTCCGGGCGAGTTCTGCAAAAATGATCTGTTTGCCGTCTGGAGTCAAGGAGACGCCGGCGAAAGGGGTCGGGTCGTGCTTCAGCGTATACATGGTCTGAGTCTGCCCGGTTTCCGGATCAATTCGTTGGATAGTGAATCGGCCGCCCTGGTTTGAGAGCGAGTAGACGTGGCCGCCGCCCAGTGTCCAATAATTCAGATTCCCGGTTGGCGGTCCCTCAAATATCTTGCGTTCCGGCCCTCCTTCGGTGGGTTGCCGCCAGATGCCGGATTCCCCATAGTGTGTGAAATAAAGCCAGCGGGCATCTTCGCTCTCGATGGCCACCATACCACCTCCAGTGGTGATCTGCTGGGCGGGTCCAGAATCGTCGGACGGCATTTTCCATATCTGCCACGATCCGGAGCGGGTGGAACCAAAGTAAATCCAGCGGTCATCCGCCGACCAACTAGGCACGACATCGTTGAAATTTCCACGGGTAACCGGACGAGGCGAACCGCCGTTTGCGTCGATCGTATAAATGTGCGCGAAGGAGTCTGCCCTAGCGTCGAAGGCGATGAGACGTCCGCTGTGCGACCAATATGGGCTTCCGGCCATGGCACCCGCCGATGTGAGCTGAATGGGGTCACTTCCGTCAATTCTGGCAGTCCATATTTCCTGGGAACCGGACCGCCAGGACTGGAAGGCGATCTTTTCGCCTGCCGGGGAAACGTGCGGTGATGCGTCCTGCTCGCTAGAGGTCAAAATATCCGCTTCGATCTCGGGACTCTTCCCATCGAGATCGGATGCGAGGATGCTCCACGTGGCGCTACCGTGTGAATAGACCAGCCGATTACCCTGCTTTGCGATCGACGGCCAGTAGGCGTTATCGCCACCGGCAGGCTCGTGCTCCGGTGTTCCGCCCTGCGCCGAAACCCTCCAAAGGGAGATGCTGCCACTTCGATTTGACGAGAAAACAACCCCGGAACCGTCGGCCAACCAGGTGAGACCAACCACCAGTCGGCCATCGAAGGTGAGCCGCTGCGGGGTACCATTGGGGAGCTTCATCATATATATGTCGTGTACCGAGCCCTCAGGCCCGCGAATGAAGGCCAGTTTGGTGCCGTCTGGCGAAATCGCCGGGGTCCAGTCTCCATCCCAGCCTTTGGGCGGGGTTGTGAGCTGACGGACCGAGCGCCCATCAAGTGTAAGTTCGACAAGAGAACTTGGGGCTTGAGGTTCAGTCTGTTGGGGAAAAATGAGGCCCTTACCATCGGCGGTCCAGGTCAGGCCGCCAGACTCCCACACGTGGTTTGTCGGGAGCGTATAGACCTCCTGTTCGGAGCCGCCGAGCGCAGGAATGATCACAATGCTGGTGTGCGTCGCGTCGTGACGAACAAATGCAATCCAGCGTCCGTCGGGCGACCAGGCTGGACTCAGCTCATCCGCGGTACCGTGCGTCAGGCTTGCCGGATCCTCAGAGCCGAGTTGCTTTATATAGATATGTTCCTGGCGCTCACCATCCTTGTGCCATACAAATGCAACCGCGCTTCCATCGGGAGAAAAACTGGGCTGAAGCTCCGAGCCCGGGTAGGTGGTTAGGGGACGGCTGGCGTAAGCCTCGGTTCGTGCTGTTCGATGTGTGGGCCTAAGCGCCAGCACCGTCCAAATCGCGCCGGCAAGTGCAATGAACGTGAGCGCGATCCAGAGTGCAGGACGCCTGCGGCCAGCTTGGACCAGCCTTGGTGATGCCTTAGGTACCGGCAATTCAGGAGCGGATACTGCCACTCCCGACTCCGCATGCTCCGATTCACCAGGCTTTGCAGCCTGAGCGATAGCATGCGGCACCACAACTGCAGATTCTGTGGGCGCCTGCTGGACCTGCGCGATCAACCGATATCCAACCTTGGGAATGGTCTCAATGGCGTGTGGCGCACGCGGATCATCGGAAAATACGCGTCGGAGCTCCGAGATAGCGCGAATCAGGACATCCTCGCCAACAAACACATCTGGCCAGATTGCACTTCTGATGTGCTCACGAGTGACCACTTCCCCAGGCTCGGAGGCCAAGGCAACGAGCACCTGCATCACCTTTGGTTCAAGATGTACTGTCTCACCGTCGCGCTCAATCGAATTGACTGTAGGATGGATTAGCCAGTCGCCGATGCGGAAATCGCCTCGCACAGATTCATCCTCAAGTGCAGCTTAAAGAAGCCGCGTCGAAATGCTCATCCCCACTCGCCCGCTGCAAGTCTATGCAGGACAATGGTTAATGGCCTCGGGAAAACCTCGGGAAAATGTCGTGGTCCGTCCCTAGTCAATTGTATGTCGCGATTCATACTCTAACACTTGGAATTCGAAAGGCTGTTCAGAATTTGGGAAGTTGCGATGAGGCAGCCGTCAATTCCGTAAGACGGATCGGACGTTGAACTTCATGTTGGCATATATCCCTGGCTTCGCGCAGACCGTATTCAAGTCCGTGTCGAACCCTATTTCGGACAAAGACTGCCTGAGATGCAGTCTGCGCGCCGGGTTGGACGGTTTTTGCCGAAGCTGGGAATGGGACCATCACTGACGAGTTTTAGAATGCGAAAGCCGCCGATTCCGAACACCGTCAAGATTCCGAGTTTTAACCCGCAGCTGAGCCGATCAAGAGAGGCAATCACGTGACCGACTGGCAAAAAGAGAAACGCAATCACATGACTGAGTCGAAAAAAGAGAGAGGCAATCAGATGACCGACTGGCAAAAAGAGGCCGCACCCGCAAGAGACAATCAGCGATCAGCAGCAGATTCCGCGCAACTGCAAGGGGAACAACTCGTTCTCCGGAATGGCATACCAAATCTGGATGACGGCCAGCCTGGCAGTCAGATCCTGCGTTCCCTGCATCATCCATGGCATGAAGCGATACTCGCGATCGTCTGGATAGCCTGCCTGACGGTTGGCGGGGCAATCAACCTCGCCGCACAGACAGTCAGCGGCATGACGGGTACCGTCACCGACTCTTCGGGCGCGGTGATCGTCGGCGCCGACGTAGCCATTACCAATGAATCGACCGGCGTGGTGTCTCATGTTGGCACGACGGGAGTCGGGACCTATGCGATCAGCGGGCTGAACCCTGGCTTCTATTCCGTGACAGTTGTCGCGCACGGATTCCAGAAATATATCAAGACGCACGTTAATGTGGAAGTTGGGTCAGTGCCAACCGTCGATTTGAAGATGGCACCTGGCGCAGAAACCGAATCAGTACAGGTAACGACCGATTCGATCGCCCTGAATACAACGCAAATGGACGTCGGCACTACGCTTGAACCCAAGGTGCTGGACGCGCTCCCGGTTGAACTCAGCGGCTTACCCCGGCAAATTGATCAATTCATCTTTCTCTCGCCGGGCGTGCAGGGAAGCACATTCTCCCGGGAAATCAACGGCGGAACGAACTTCGAGAACGAGGTCCTGTTCAATGGCATTCCGATTTCCATGCCGAATCTTGAAGGCCAACAGACCTACATGAATCCTCCCTTTGAAATGGTGAACCAGTTTCGGGTAGAGCGGGCAACGTTCGCAGCGCAGTATGGCCTCGGCCAGGGCGCCCTCACTTACAACATGGCTTCTGGCACCAACCAACTGCACGGGGACGCTTTCGAGATCAATCGAAACAACATGTTCGATTCCGACGGATTCTTCCCGTCCAACTTCAATGCCCAGGGCAAACCGATTCCGCCCGTCGACCACCAGAATGACTTCGGCTTCAAAATCGGTGGCCCACTGATTTTGCCGAAGCTCTACGATGGCCGGAACCGCACCTTCTTTCTGTTCACCAGCGATTGGTTTCGCGAGAACCAGCCCATCACTTCCATTGGCACCGTACCCACGGTGGCAATGACGCAGGGAGACTTCAGCAACTTTGTCGATTCGAGCGGCAACCAGATTCCCATTTACGACCCAACGACCGGGCTGCCGTTTCCTCTCAATAAGATTCCTGCAAACCGGTTTAGCGCCCTTGCCAATTCCATTATTCCTTCCATCCCGGCCCCGGATCGTACTGGAACCAACTATGGTCTCCAGAGCAACAAATCACCCGCCGTGCACAATGATCCAATGACGGATAATCTGTACGGCTTCACCGTGGACCATACCATTACCCAATCCCAAAGTTTGCATTTTTCCATGTGGCGCGACAACCAACTCACCGTCCCATATAATTACGCTCCCATCGTGCCGGATACGAATGAGCTGCAGAGTGCACAGTACGACTATAACTTTGCGACGGGAATGCTGTTGAATTACGTCAAAACCGTAACATCGAATCTGGTGGCAACAGCAGGAATCGGATACTATGACAAGCTGGACGGTCAATCAAGCCAGAACCTCGGCCATCCTTTCGCCGGAGTTCAGAACAGCATTGACTTTCCAAACATCACGTTCAATGGACAGAACTCCATAACAGACTGGGGGGTTTCCCCCGGCGAGACAGCGAACACCGATCGACAGCTTGGGCTCTCCTTTGTGAACAACTGGCTCTGGACCAAGGGCCGCCATACGTTGAACATCGGTGGCGAGGCGCGCCGCGAGTATGAAGATCAACAGGCGTGCACTGCCTGTGCCGGTGAGTTCAACTTCAGCCAGGCGGAGACCTCTACTCCTAATTCGGCCGATCCGAACTTCGGCAGTTATGGAAGCTCCTTCGCCAGCTTCCTGCTTGGGCTTGTCGATTCTGGAGACAGAATCTTGGCAAATGAGATGGAGCTTCGCAACTTCGATATCTCTCCCTACATTCAAGACGACATCAAGCTCACTCGCAGGCTGACCATCAATGCAGGCCTGAGATGGGACATCATGGTTCCTTTCACAGAGAACCACAACTACATTGTCTTTTTGAATGAAACAGAGTTAGACCCTGGGGCTGCCAACCTTCCGGGCGCAGCAACCAGATTTGGCAATTGTGTAGGCTGCGCCGGCTACGACCGCGCAGCAATTGACTGGAAACAGTTCGGCCCGCGGCTCGGCGTCTCGTATCAATTGGGCGACAAGACGGTTCTACAGGCTGGAGGATTTCTCGCCTACTTGCAAGGTGGCGCTTATGAATTTGGAACAGCTAATGTTGTAGTAACCATGGGAAACCTTCTCATCGGAGAATTCAACCGGAACTCAACCGGCAGCAGCACGCCCGGATACGGCGACTGGGACACCAACCAGATGCCTTTGCCTTCAGTCGTTCCCTTCAATCCGTCCATGGGCAACGGAAACAGCATCCCGTACTTCAACAGCAATCTGGGCAGAGCGCCATATGTTCAATCGTGGAACGTGACAGCACAAAGGCAACTTCCATGGACTATGTTCCTTACCGTATCCTACGTGGGAAACCGCGCTGTACACCTACCCTCAGGATTGAATCCAATCAACCAACCTAATCCGTCAATCTTGAGTTATGGCTCGCTCCTAAGCCAGCCTGTCAACTCTTCAGCCGCTGTCGCAGCAGGAATCGTCGATCCTTATCCGCTCTTTATCAGCCAGTTCGGAAGCGGGGCGACGGTTGAACAGGCGTTGAAGCCCTTTCCGCAGTACACGAACGTGCAGAACCTCTACGACGACGCCGGAAGTTCCTTCTATAACTCGTTCCAGGCTCAGGCAGAAAAGCGGTTTACAAATGGTCTCAGCTATCTGGCCTCTTTGACCTTCGGCAGAGATAAGACCAACGCTGACAGGGCCTTTTCAGCGTATTTCAACACCCCGCTCAACAAGTACAACCAGCGGCCGGAATATGTGGTATCCAACAACGATCAAAAGTACCTTGTCCGGGTGGTCACCACCTATGAACTACCGTTCGGACCGGGCCATCACTTCTTCAACAACAAGGGCCTCACGGGGCAGATTCTGGGCGGATGGCAGATGAGCGGAATCTTCGATTATGAAGGGGGCACACCATTGCAAATAAATGAAAACGGTAGCGGCATTGACGGATTCGACCGCCCGCTCGTGGTGCCCGGGGTCAAGAGGCAAACTTTCAATTATGACAATGCCATTGACTACTTCCTCGGAAAACTTCCGGCGCCTCCTGTAATGTTTTCAACCAACGCATTCACTCCAACGGCTAATCAGTATCAGCTCGGAAATACCGCAAGAAACTATGCCACTCTTCGTAACCCACCACTGAGGATGGAGGATCTTGACCTGATCAAGCATTTTAGCGTTGCTGAAAAGGTGAAGCTTTCCATCCGGATGGATTACTTCAACGCATTCAATCGGACCATCGTCAATGGCCCGGACACGAATATCTCGGATTCAACCTTCGGCGAGGTCACCTCGGAGGGATCTGCCATCATCAACAGGCAGGGCCAGGTGACGTTCAGGGTTGAATTCTAGAAGCGGATGAGTATTGGCCGGATATCGAACCTGATATTCGGCCAATTGCTCTCGCTGAACAGCCCTAGACGCGTCTTTAATCCCTGTAGCTCAGCTGTCATTCTGCGGCGCGACGGACGGTCGGCCTTGAGCAGACCGCAGCTTCCTTGCCTGAGTTTCCCGGCCGGACATACAATCAGCATTGTGCCGATCCATGTTCGACATTTAAAATTGATCGATTTGGATTCTCGCATCGATGAAGGCCAGGTGGTCCCAGTCACGAAGTGAAATCGCCTCGACATCAACGCGCACCTAGTCTCTCGAGAGAGAACGACTCAATGGCTCGTGCAAGCACAACCATCTGCATGACACGCACGCATCTCCCATTGCTACTTGCCTTGCTCGTTATGTTTGGATCGACAACTGCACGTAGCCAGCCACAGAATCCTGGTCTGCCGGCCTTGCCACAGGGCACAAGCAACGAGCAGCCGGGGAGCCAGAAATCTGACTTCGGTTCTACGCACCTGATCGATCCCATGCTGGTCGACAACGAGGCTCTCGCGGACCGTGGCGACTACGCACAAGCCGAGAAGAACATGCTTAGCTATCTGTCCACTCATCCCGACTCAGCCGACGCGCACTTTCTCCTCGGATATATTTTCTATCGCCAGGATAAGCCGGACGACTCGTTGGCTCAATACACGCTCGGCGCAAAGCTTCGCAAGCCGGAAGCCAACGACCTGGCCATCGTGGCCATGGATTACATATTACTCAAAGACTACCGAGACGCCGATAAGTGGCTCACTATGGCTACAGCGTGGCAACCGGAGAATGTGCTGTATTGGTATTACCTGGGGCGAACGAAGTACAACGAGAACGTCTTCGAGGACGCGGTGGATATTTTTACCAAATGCCTGTTGTTACATCCAGGCGATGTGCGCGCCGAATACAACCTGGGCCTTGCCTACTCTGGACTCGGTCGTGATGACGACGCGATAGCTGCTTATAAGGAAGCAATCGAATGGCAACAGGGCGTTACCCAGAAAGACCCGCAACCATACCTTGATCTGGGCATACTAATGCTCAAGATGGAACATCCGGACCAGGCGGTCGTATATCTGCAAGAGGCGGCGCGGCTTGATTCCCAGAACCCTAGGGCACATGAGCAGTTAGGGCGGACCTATGAAGAACTACACAGTCTACCTGAAGCCGAGTCGGAGTTAGCTAAGGCCATATCTTTAGCGCCGAATATACCGCCTTTGCATTTCGAATTAGGGCGTATCTACAAAAAAGAAGGCCTGGTTGCGAAGGCGACCGAAGAGTTCAGAGTTTTTGCGAGTCTTAGCGCCGCTCATTCCACCGACGCCGTAGAGACTCCGAATCCGGATCATCGGCAATAGCCTTTCCCTCACGGCAAGTACACCCGCAGAATTGCAAAGGTTCGATTCAACCGATTCCGTGAGGGATGGCGTCTATTATGATCTCTGGGTCCAGGCCGCAGAAAACACCTTCTGCCATCTAGGACAGAGCGAAGGGATAGGGGGGAATCGTGGGATTCTGGACAGACGGACTGCGTGTGCGGCGTAATGGGCGGGAGTTTGGTCCTCCTGGCAGCGCGTCTGGAAACGCAGCGCGCCTTATCGGCACCATGCTGGTCCTCAGCATGACGGGCCTTTCTCCCTTGGTCGCACAGGTATCCTCGTCCGACGCGCGCATGTCGGCCCAGGAAGGCCCTCAGAAGCAGGGGGGAATGGCTAGCGGCGGCGCTCAGAAGGCCGAGTTCGACAGCCAGCATCGTGCCATCACCGCTGGCGGTTTCGTCAAGACAGGCCCGGTTGTTTTCATGAATACAGCCGAACAGGCCGGCTTGACAAGGTGGCACAATACGACCGGCACTGCCGCGAAGAAGATCATTATCGAGGCCAAGGGTTCGGGCGTCTGCCTTCTCGACTACGACAACGACGGCTGGCTCGACATCTACCTGGTGAATGGATCGACCATCGACGCATTGAGCGGGAAGGCGATTTCGCCGCACGCGGCGCTCTTCCACAACAACCGCGATGGAACGTTTACCGAGGTGGCGGAAAAAGCGGGAGTCACGAATGACCGGTGGGGGCTTGGCTGCGCGGTGGGCGACTATGACAACGATGGCTGGCCCGATCTCTACGTCACCAATCTGGGGAAGAACCGCCTGTACCACAATAACCACGACGGGACATTCACGGATGTAGCGGAAAAGGCCGGCGTCGCGCTCGACAGCCGCTCCGCCGACGTGGTTGTCGATCACACCGGCGCCACCTTCGGAGACTACGACGGGGATGGCCGGCTGGACCTTTTTGTGGCCGGCTACATCCGCTACGACTTCCATAACCCGCCCGTTGCAGGCTCCAATACCGTCAAAGGCTCTCTGTGCCAGTATCGCGGGGCGGACGTGATGTGCGGTCCTCGCGGACTTCAGGGAGAGCACGACCATCTGTTTCATAACAACGGCGACGGCACGTTCACCGACGTGAGCGAAAAGGCCGGGGTCAGCGACCCCTACGGTTATTACGGTCTCGGCGTGCTCTTCGTGGATGTCAATGGGGACGGCAAGCCGGACCTGGTGGTGGCCAACGATTCGACGCCGAACTTTCTGTACATCAACAAAGGCGACGGCACATTCGACGATCAGAGCTATCTGAGCGGCTTCGCGGTGAACGGGGACGGCCGCGAGGTCTCGAATATGGGAATTGCCGCCGGCGACTATGAGAACAACGGTCACCTTGATCTGGCGATCACGGATTTTTCCGACGATTATAACCTGGTCTTCAATAATGACGGAGAAGGGAATTTCACCGACGTCAGCTACCGGGTCGGAGTGGCGGTGCCCACTGTGCCGTTTGTGGGGTTTGGCGATGGATTTCTCGATTACGACAACGACGGATGGAAGGATCTGCTGTTCGTCAATGGGCATGTTTATCCGGCAGTGGATGAACATCCGGACTGGGGCATGAGCTATGCGCAGCGGCCTCTGCTGTTCCATAACAAGGGAAACGGAAAGTTCGAGCTGGTTCCGGCGGTGGAGGGGACCGGATTGGCGGAAGTTAGCGTCGGTCGGGGCGCGGCATTCGGCGACCTGTTCAACGACGGCAAAATCGACGTGGTCATCAACAACCTCGACGGCGTTCCCGTACTTCTTCGCAACGTGAACCCGAACCATCATCACTGGGTGGAATTGAAACTCATCGGCGGTCCCAGGACTCCGCGAGATGCGGTTGGCGCCACGGTTTATCTGACCGCCGGCGGGATGCGCCAGCGTGGGGATGTTCTCAGCGGCGGCAGCTATCTTTCGTCCAACGACATGCGCGTCCACTTTGGCCTGGGCGATCAAAACCTCGTGGACGCGGTAGAGATTCACTGGCCCGGCGGAGCCGTGGAAAAGCTCAAACTCCCGGCCGTGGATCGCATTTTCACCGTAGAGCAGGGCAAAGGCGTGACCGGCGAGTTATGCATAACTTGTGAGGCAGAGAAGAAGGAGAACAAGTAGCGTGTTCCCGCGAAACCATGGATGGAAGTGGATTGCCTTGGCAACCGCGGCGTGGCTGCCGATCGCGGTGCCGGCAGGCTGTTTCGCGCAGACGGGAACGGCATCGCCGGATGTTGTGCCAGCCGGCTTCGTCGATGTGGCTGCGCAAGTGGGCGTGAATTTTCTTCATCAGGCCCCGCACAGTTCCCGGAAGTACCTGCTCGAGACCATGGGGTCCGGAGTTGCTCTGTTCGACTACGACAACGACGGCAGGCTGGACATCTTTCTGGTCAATGGAGCGCCATTTGGCGATTTTGTGGCGAAGGGAACCATCCCCCAGAAGACGGACCCGAAATACTGGAACCGGTTGTATCATCAGAAGCCCGACGGAACCTTTGAGGATGTTACCGAGAAGGCAGGGTTGCAGGGAGTGGGCTACGGCATGGGGGTTGCCGTTGGCGACTACGACAATGACGGTTACGAAGACCTTTACGTGACGGCGCTCGGCGGCAACAAGCTGTATCACAACAACGGCAACGGCACCTTCACCGATGTGACCGAGAAGGCCGGAGTAGGGGGGAGCGGATGGTCTTCCTCCGCCGCGTGGGTCGATCTGGACGGCGACGGATACCTGGATCTGGTTGTGCTGCGCTATATCCAGTGGGACTGGGACGATTTATGGTGCGGCCCGCAGGATAACCGCGGTTATTGCCATCCGGACGCCTTTCAGCCGATTTCCATGCTCGTTTACCACAACAACGGCAACGGCAGCTTCACCGAAGAGGCTCATAAGCTGGGGCTGGACAAGCCGGCCAAGGCGCTGGGAATCGCGATTGCCGATTACGACCGCGACGGCCATATCGATCTCTTTGTCGCCAACGACTCCATGGTGGAGTTTCTCTTCCACAACAAAGGAGACGGCACGTTCGAGGAAGTGGGTCTCGAGGCCGGAGTGGCTGTCAACAGCGATGGCGGCACTTTTGCCGGGATGGGCGTAGATTTTTCCGATTACAACAACGATGGCTGGCCCGACCTGGTGGTCGGCGCCCTCGCCAACCAGAAGTACTCGCTCTACCGGAACGACGGCGATGGCAGCTTTACCTACGACAGTTTTATGTCGGGAATGGCTGGCATGACGCTGCTTCACTCCGGGTGGGGCCTGCGCTTTATGGATTACGATAACGACGGCTGGAAGGATTTGCTGATCGCCCAGGGGCACGACCTGGACACGATCGAGAAGAGTTCTCCACAGCTGCATTACCGCGAACCCATCATGTTGTTGCGCAATGTCGGCGGAAAGAAGTTCGTCAATGTGGGGCCGGTCTCGGGGGATGTTTTCCAGCAGCGCTGGGTGGGGCGCGGATTGGCGGTCGGCGATATTGACAATGACGGCTTGCTGGACGTGGTGGTGAGCGAGAACGGAGGCCCCGCGCACGTTTTGATGAACAGGACGAAGACCACGAACCACTGGATCGGCTTCAAGCTCGTCGGGCACAAGAGCAATCGGGACGGCATTGGAGCCGTCATCAAGATCGAGACATCGAATGGGCCGCAATGGTATACCGTGACCACGGCGTCAAGTTATCTCTCGTCGGGCGATGTGCGGGCGCACTTTGGCCTGGGAACCGATACGCAGGCCAAGACCGTGGAAATCCGCTGGCCCAGCGGTATCGTCCAGACGCTGCGGAATGTGAATGGCGGGCAATACCTGAAAGTCGATGAGCCGGCTGCCGGAACCGCGGATGCTGGCGAGACTAAAAAATGAAGGCGCAAGGAGCGGGAGCGAAGGCGTGAGGACGAAAGTAGACAGGGAACGGCGCATGATTGCCTTCCAGTTGATCGGCCCCGGGAAAGCTGAACCTGCAAGATTGTTAGTGTAGCGCAACGTTGAAGGGACCAGTATCTCTGTACCGAGCCTACTGTTAGTCTCCGGCGGTTTTATGCTTCAGCCAGATCGCGGCTAGCCGCTGAAGTGCTTGGTGTTTTTTGTGCCATCGGATGAGAGGCAGACTGGCCAAGGCGAACCCTTCTTCGCCCCGCCTCAAAAGGGGTCCAAAAGGCGACCCCGCAAACCAAGCAAAATCAATGGACAAATCTGCGCGATCCGGTCGTTTCAAAACGTAAGGGTTCTGGAACACTCCAACTCGTGCCTTCCATGTCCACTCCTTTACCCGGACTGGGTTCTCCAATCCGGGGACTGATTCCCCGCCTATTTTTGACAGACGGGCTGATCAGCCCAATCGCAATCAGACAGCTTCTGCTTGCGCAGATCAATCCTCTGAGGCGGGTGTTGAAGCGGAGTGGACAAAGAGATGGTGTTTCCAGGCAGTGTTTATAAGGTTTTGGGGGACACCCCGAAAGTTGTCCACGGGAAAGGGGCGGACAACCTAAATCTCTACAAAAATAGGCTCAGCCGGGCGGAGAGCCTTCTTGTACCGGTCACGCGCGAGGTAGAGTCTTCGGCGCACACTACGGACAAACTGGGGACGCCCCACGGCGTCACCAAAAGTCTTGATAGCTAGTTTTGAATACTTTTGGTTGTAGTCCGAGATAGGCTTCCATTGTGCCGGCTGCAGGTTTTGTTTGAGTTGAAATCTCTCTGCATCCAACTTGGCTGCAATCGATACCAGGGCAGACGCCGAAAGCTTGTCGCCCTTCATATGCTCGAGAACAAGGGGCCCAGCAATCCGATCAAAATCAGAGAGTGGGCCTATCTCTGATCGTGCTTCATCCACCACAAGGCCGTCTTTCTCCATCCACCATCGCAAGTAGGGGTAATTGAGAAGAATCTTTCGGATCTGATCGCCAAGCTTTCCAAAGTACACACGGCCTTGAATGAATTGCGGTTCTTTCAGTTTCTCAGAGAGAAATTTGATCGGAAAAGGCTTAAAGGACGAACGGCCGAATTCAATGAGAGAATTAAAATGCGTTGAACCGGCAGGCATGCTCAGATTCACGAAGTTTTCGTGCAGTAGTGACCTTGCCCCCGCAAAACGTATGCATTATGAGAGGGCGCCCGCACCTCAGAAGGAAGGTTGGGTGCCGGCGCAGCCTGCGGGGGCTTTGCCCCCGCGCCCCCAGGATTTTGCGCTTTGGTGCCT
>Ga0224558_1000590_pt1 | contig 42317 bp, 35 predicted proteins | sample 714S32024metaG_FD_180682 | JGI IMG/M metagenome (GOLD analysis project Ga0224558, IMG submission 180682) | Peat soil microbial communities from Stordalen Mire, Sweden - 717 S3 20-24 | ecosystem: Environmental > Terrestrial > Soil > Wetlands > Peat | place: Sweden: Norrbotten County, Stordalen... | reverse complement strand
CGGCCTTAGGCCTGCTCGCCCTTGCGGCGGGCTTGGCTGGCATGGGCCTTCATATTTCGGAGGGTAATCCGGCTGGCGGTGAATCTGCTTCGAACCCCGTTTCTACCGGCTGGTCAAGCTTCTCGGATGTCGCCAGTGGGCTGCGTCGCCTCACCAGGTCGAAAAAGGATGAATGGCTGGGAGGCGTCTGCGGCGGGCTTGGCGAACACACCCCTTTGCCGTCTTGGGTCTGGCGGCTGGTCTTTCTGCTGCTGCTCTGCTGTTACGGCACGGGGGTGCTGCTGTATGTCTTGCTCTGGATTTGTTTGCCGGAAACGCTCCCGGATGGGGAAAGGCCCGGCACTTCTTCCGGTAGGACAGCCAGTGCTGCCCAGTAAAAAGAACTGATATGAAAGACTCACCGTTAATCTTCATTGGCATCAGAGGATCAGTCGTCGCGCTGAATCGCGCCACCGGTCAGCAAGTGTGGGCGACGCATCTCAAAGGCTCGGATTTCGTCAACGTCGTCCTGCTGGACGGGGCTGTTCTTGCCTCCTGTTATGGCGAGATCTTCTGCCTTGATCCGCTCACGGGCACCGGGATGTGGCAGAACCCGCTCAAAGGCTTCGGCAGGGGCTTGGCCACAATCGCGGCGGATTGCAATCGGGGGAGTGGCAACGCGCCTGTGCTGGCTGAGAAACGCCGCCGCGACCAGCAAGCGGCGGCTTCCTCGGCGGCGGCTGCAGCCACGGCTGCGAGCGCGTAGCTCCTGGCCTATCACCAGCAGCACAAAACGGTTCTGACTTTTCAGGCAGCAGCGGCGGCGACTCGTCATACACCCACCTCGGGCTTCCGCTCGATGACATGCGGCTGCGGACGCGCCGCCGCTCTTGCGAGGTTCTTTGCCGCGTTGTAGTCTCCGCCCTCGTGATGCCTACCGCTATGAACCGAACCTGCTTAACCGTGCTTGTGAGCCTCACCGCCTTTGCTCATCTTTGCGCCGCTGATTTCCAACCCACCACTCTGCCGCTTGGCTCACCTGCGCCGGATTTCAACCTGCCCGGTGTTGATGGCCGCGATCATGCCCTGAAGGACTTCGCCGCCGCCAAAATCCTGGTCGTGGTCTTTACCTGCAACCATTGTCCCACAGCCCAATATTATGAGGAGCGGCTCAAGCAACTGGTGACGGATTACAAGGATAGAGGCGTGGCCGTGGTCGCGATCATGCCCAACGACCCGAAGTCTGTGCGCCTGGACGAACTGGGCTGGACGGACCTAAGCGACTCGTTTGCTGAAATGAAGATCCGCGCCCGTGACGGCCAGTTCAACTTCCCCTACCTCTACGATGGCGACACGGAGGCAGTGGCCCGTGCCTACGGACCCGTCGCCACGCCCCACGTGTTCGTCTTTGACGCCGCCCGCAAGCTGCGGTACGTGGGCGCGATTGACGACTCCGAGCGCGTCGAGCATGTGACAAAACATTACGTGCGCGACGCCCTTGACGCCTTGCTCGCAAGCCAGGAGCCTCCGGTTACGAAGACCAAGGTCGCGGGGTGCTCCATCAAATGGGCAGGCAAGGCAGAATCCGTGAACGCTTACATGGAGAAACTTGCCGCGGAGCCGGTAGCACTCACCCAGGCGGATGCCGATGCCCTGACGGCCCTTCGCAAGAACAACTCGGGAAAGATCCGGTTGGTCAATTTCTGGGCAACCTGGTGTGCGCCCTGCGTCGCGGAGTTTCATGAGTTGGTCACCCTCAACCGGATATATCGGCGCCGGGAATTTGAGGTGGTGACGGTTTCGGTGAACCGGCCGGATGAGGAGAAGCGTGTGTTGGAGTTCCTCAAGCAGCAGCAGGCTTCGTGCACCAACTTGATCTTCGCTTCCGTTGACCGCGAGAAGTTAATCAACGCCTTTGACCCCGACTGGCAGGGGCAGGTCCCCTACACCATGCTCATCGCGCCGGAAGGGAAGCTCCTCTATCGGGAAGCCGGCAGTATCGACTCCCTGGCGCTCAAACGGGCCATCTTGAAGGCGCTGAACGAGGGAAAGCCTTGGTAAATATGTCCGTCAACCCTTCCGGCCGCGTCTTGGCTTGCCCACATCAACCGCCAGCTTGACGGTCGGGCCTTGCTTGCGCGAAACCACCGGCCGGTGACTTTTCTCTCGCCGCCGCCTTGACCGCGCCTCGGGGCTCAACCGGCTGCACACCAAGGACAGGACAAGGCCCAGTCCGAGGACCACGATGAGCCAAAGAATTGGATTTCTGTTCTCGATCATAGTCAAAATGTCAATTCGTGTTGCGTCAAGTTCTGCACGTTCAAGCTGTGATCTGCATCGCTGGATCTTAGTTCCGCTTCTTGTCCTGAAAAAGCAGCGGCGTAAACTCTGCCAGGTAGCGGCGCCAGACTCTAAAACTATGCTGTCCCGGTGTCTGCAGCCAGGTGTGGCGGATGCCTCGGGAAGTGAGCCACTCGCTCAGTTTCTGATTGCCGGCGAGCAGTCCGTCTTGCTCCCCGCAGCCCAGCCAGAGCAGGCGCAACTGGCGGCTGGCTTTCTCATTTAGAGCCGGGAATAGAACGGGGTAGTTGGTGTTCAAGCCGCCGGTGCTGAAGGCCCCAATCCAGGCGAATCGGTCCAGCGCATTCAGGCCGACCATCAGGGACTCCGCCCCGCCCATGGATAGCCCGGCAATTGCCCGGCTGTTGTGGTCCGCTACCACCCGATAGGACTGTTCTACCTGTGGCAGGACCTCCTCCAGCAAGCTCTCGCGGAATTTGTCCACGTTGCGTTGCCACAGTTCCGGTGAACGCACCCGCTGCCACCCTGCTTGGACGATCTCCATGGTCCCATAGCCCAGCGGCATGACGATCAGCATCGGCTTGGCCTGCTTCCGAGCAATGAGGTTGTCCAGGATGATGTTGGCCCTTCCCACTGCCGTCCAGGCACTAGCTTCATCGCTGTAGCCGTGCAGCAGGTAGAGCACCGGATAGCGCTGCCGCGCGGCAGGATTATAGCCGGGCGGCGTATAGACGTAGAAACCCCGCTCGTCGCCCCCTACAGCCGATTTGTAAAAGTGACAGTGCAATTGTCCGCGCGGCACGTCGTTAATCTCCCAGGGCAAGGTAGCTGGGCCGGGCACGTGTACCTGGCTGTCGGTACTGAGCAAGTTGTATTTGAGCAAGGGGTTGCTGGGGTCTATGGTTCGCAGCCCATCCACCTGGAATGAATAGACGTAAATGTCCGGGCTGAGTGGTTCCGTAGTCAAGGACCAGACTCCCCGGTCGTCCTTCTGCATTTTATGTTCTGTGACACCTTCGCATTGCAACTGTACTTCTTTCGTGTTGGGTGCTGCCAGACGAAACGTGACCCGGCCATCGGTCTGGACGTCGGGGGAGATGATGCGTTGCGAGAAGGCCGGGTTAAGGCCCGCCAGGAGGAGCAGGAAGGTGCAGGTTCTTGTGGTCATAAGCGCCCCCTAGAAATAACTCCGTTGCGCCCCCTTGTTCAATGACAAAGCCAGCCGCGCACCACGCGCGATAATCACAGGGCCCCACCGTGCGCTATTTCTTCTTGCCGGAGATCGGCACTGCGGCCGGTTGGGAAGCCGGCGGCACGGACCCCTGCCCGGCTGCCGGTAGCGCGGCAAAGCCCTTGGCCACCAGTTCTGCCGCCTTCGCGTCACGCACCTTCAGGGTGGTGCTATCGAACACGATGACGATGACGCGTTGGCCATGCCGAGCCGCCGTGACGGCAATGGAGAAACCCGAGGCTGTAATGTAACCGGTCTTAAGCCCATCGCATCCTTCCACGTGTCCGAGCAGATGGTTGTGGGCTGTCATGTTCACCGTGTGGCCGGCTACATCAGGGCGAAACGGCCTTGCGCGGACTGAGGTGTAGCGCAACGTGTCAGGATGCTTGAGCAGCTCGCGGCAGAGGATAGACAAGTCGCGCGCCGTGGTGACGTCATGTTCCTGTCCCTTTCCCGGCGGCAACCCGTGAACAGAGTGAAACACGGTGCTGTTCATGCCCAACTCCTTGGCTCGCCGGTTCATGAGTTCGATGAACCCATCCGTGCTGCCCGCGACCTTTTCGGCCAGCGCCACCGCCGCATCGTTGGCCGACTGGATCATCAGCGCGTACAGCATCTCATCCACGGTGAAGGATTCCTTCTCCTTCAGCCACACCCGTGAACCACCGGTATGCGAGGCTTTGGCGCTCACGGGGACCTGGTCCTGAAGGGAAAGCTGCTTCTGCTCAATCTTTTCCAGGATGATCAGCAGATCCATCAGTTTCAGGACACTGGCCGGATAACCCTTCGCGTCAGCCTGATCTTCGTACAGGACCTTGCCGGTGGCGGCGTCCAGGACGATCGCCCCCAGCCAGGGATCACGGGCAATGGGCCTACCGCGCGGTGACTTGGCCGCCGGCGAAGCGGCATTAGATTTGGCAGTTGCCGCTGCAGCAGCCTCAGTCCTCAATTGGCCTGCCGATAGCAGCAACAGCAGCCCAGGGATCAACCAGTTCATTGGCTTCATCATTGTCTTCAATGCTCGAATCAAAACGGACGCTAGCTTCTTCGCGACAAGGGCGCCGGTCAAGCACCCAACGGCACTTTCCGTAGATTCTTACTAATCGGGTGCAATGTCGGCGTCTCTCGGCTGGGTCTTGCGGCAGGGGCCGCAGGGGGTTGACGAGTCTCTGGCCCTATTCTTCCAACCCTGCACCCGACCGTCCTGCGGGCCGCGCCGGAGCCTCACCGGACACTCATGGGAATCTCGCCGTAGCACATCTTATCGCCGATAAGAGGTGCTACGGCGAGATTCCCATGAGTGTCCGGTGAGACTCTGGAGGTGTGATCGGGCACTAGGGGAGGCTACTCCGCCCATTCCATCCAAAGCAGCGAAGAACCACTTTTGGGCTGTGTCACTTTACTTCTGGCTTTCCCTTGAGCGTATTCCCTGCGGACCAGAAACCGCTGCCGGTCAGCGGACCCTACTGGCCCAGCCGCGGACGGTCCCCAACTGGGCGCTCGCAGCGATGCAGGCATCCTGCTGCTCGTCAGTCAGCCAGGAGCTGTATTTTCTGAAGGTGGCACTGAAACGGCCGCGGAAGCGCGACTCGAACCGCCCAGCGGGCCGATTTGAGCGGCCTCAAAAAAAGAGGAAATCGGGCTTGACGCGTATATACCTATATGGGAATATACGTGCGATGGCATTTACGAACCTGGTCCAAATCTACCGGTGCCTCTGCGACACAACGCGGCTGCGGATTCTGCATCTGCTGAAGCAGGGGCCGCTATGCGTCTGTCATTTCCAGGATATTCTGCAACTGCCGCAAGTGGCGGTATCCAAGCATCTGGCCTATCTGCGCCGAACCGGGATGGTGGAAGCGCGCCGTCACGAGCAGTGGATGATCTATTCGCTTCCGGCCTCCCCGGATCGGGAACTCGATCTGCAACTGCGGTGCTTGCAGGACTGTGTGCAAACGGAGCCGGTGTTCCGCGGCGACCTTCGACGTCTGAAGGCGTTGGGGCCGAAGTGCAACTGGATTCCTCAGGCAGTCGAACCCTCAAGGGTTGCGAAGATGGCGGGCAGCAGTAATTGCCGCCCGGCGCAGCGTGCGGCATGAAACCCACGGTTCTGATTCTTTGCACCGGCAACTCGTGCCGGAGCCACCTGGCGGAGGGCATCCTGCGCGCAGCGGCGGGTGATTTGATCGAGGTGCAGAGCGCCGGCTCGAAGCCGGCTGGCTGCGTGCACCCGCTGGCCCTGCGTGTGATGAAGGAGATCGGTATTGATATTTCCGGCCATCGGTCCAAGCACCTGAGCGAGTTTCTTCAACGACCTATCGAGACCGTGATCACGGTGTGCGGCAATGCCGATCAGGCGTGCCCGATGTTTCCAGGCCAGGTGAACCGCTATCATTGGGGTTTTGATGATCCGGCCCATGCCACCGGGACGGAGGAGGAGAAGCTGGCGGTGTTTCGGCGGGTGCGGGACGAGATGAAGATGGTGTTTGAGGCATACGCAACCGGGCGGAAGGACCAGGCTGGGAGCAAGGTATCTGTATGAAAAGTGCGTCATCGTCAAAAACGGCAGAAGATGTTCGGAAGGCAGTGCGCGAGGGCTATGGCCAAATAGCCAAACGCGGCGGCTCGTGCTGCGGGCCGGCGCCGACGTGTTGCGGCTCCGCACCGGCGGCGTCCGAGAACCTGGCCAAGCATATTGGGTATAGCATGGAAGAGCTGGCGGCGCTGCCCGAAGGGGCGAACATGGGTTTGTCATGCGGGAATCCGAACGCCTTGGCCGCGTTGCGGCCTGGCGAAGTGGTGCTGGACCTGGGCGCAGGCGGCGGATTCGACGTGTTCATCGCCGGCAAGAAGGTGGGAGTGACAGGGCGGGCGATTGGGGTGGACATGACGGCGGAGATGCTGGGCAAAGCGCGCCAGAACATCGCCGCCTACCGGGAACGGACGGGGCTGGACAACGTTGAGTTTCGGCTGGGTGAAATCGAGCATCTGCCGCTGGCCGACAGCAGTGTGGATGTAGTTATCTCCAACTGCGTCATCAATCTTTCTCCGGACAAGCCGCAGGTGTGGCGGGAAATCGCGCGGGTGCTGAAGCCGGGCGGGCGGGTGTCGGTGTCGGACCTCGCGCTGCTGAAGCGGCTGCCGGCGGGCATTCTCGAGAGTGTGCAGGCGCTGGTTGGCTGTGTGGCCGGGGCGGTGCCGGTGTCGGAGACGGAGCAGATGGCCAGGGCCGCGGGCCTGGGGGACATCGTGACGAAATCCAAGCCGACGTACATTGAAGGCATGGTGGACTGGCAAGACCCGCTCTACCAAAAGATCGTCGCCCATCTGCCTGCCGGAGCCAAGCCGAGCGATTACATCACCAGCCTGGAAATCACGGCAAGGAAACAGTCATTGAATTTGGCCCGTAGCACATCGCCGCGCCGCGGCGCGTGTTGCGGGCCGGCAGTAGAGAAGCAGAAACCGAGTCAGAACAACAGAGTCAAACAAATGAAAACAGCAGCAGCCATCAGCATTATAGCCACGGCGGTCGGCCTTTATGGTGCCGTAGCGCAAACCAGCCAAAGCACTCCGCCCAAACCAGCCGCAGCCGCCGCAAGCAGCGCCAACACCGGAGCGTTGGCCGTGCGCCAGGCCGCCGAGGCCAAGCAATACCTCTTCGCTTTCATCTACGAGGAGAACAACGAGGCGACGCGCGACGCGCGCAAGACGTTCGACGCGGGCGTGGCGAGAATAACCCCGGCAGCTAAGTCGGTCGCAGTGGACCGCAGCGACCCGACCGAGAAGGAGATGGTCGAGCAGTTCAAGCTTGAGGCGGCCCCGATGCCCCTGGTGCTGGTCATCGCGCCCAATGGGGCGGTGACTGCCGGGATCAAAGGGGCGGACCTTACCGAAGCGCGGCTCCTGGATGCTGTCGCCAGCCCCGGTATGGAACAATGCTTGAAGGCGCTGCAGGAGCGCAAGCTCATCTTCATCTGCTTGCAGAACGCCAACACCAAAGCCAACGACCGCGCCATGAAAGGTGTCAACGAGTTCAAGGCCGATGCGCAGTATGCCGAAGAGACCGAGATCGTCAAAGTGGACCCGAGCGACCCCAGGGAAGCCAAGCTGCTCGCACAACTCAAAGCGGACCCGAAGGCTAAAACGGCCAGCACTGCTCTCCTGGCCCCGCCCGGCATGATCGTTACGAAGGTTGACGGGGCCACGTCCAAAGCCACGCTGGAGGCCTCGCTGAAGAAGGCCATGGCGGCGTGCAGCGGCGCTCCGGGCTGCTGCTCTCCACCAAAGTAAGAAGCGCCTGTCACGCCCATGAAACTCCAAACCCTCGTTTGGCGCGAGATCTTCGAGCGCAAGAACCAGTTGGCCACGAGCTTTGTCGCCATTCTGCTGGGTGTGAGCGTCATCGTGGCGATGAAGAACATCACCTTCTATTCCGAGAAGGCAGTAGCCTACCAGCTCGATGCGCTGGGGGCTAACATCCTGGTGCTGCCGAAGTCCGCCTCGCTGCAGGACTATTACAGCGCCGACATGCAGAACGACGAGTTCCCGGAGGAATACGTCAAGCGGCTCACAACCTCCGACCTCCAGGGCCTGGACAACCTCTCACCGAAGTTCTCCATTCCCGTGGAAGTGACGGGCCGGCGCTATATTCTCACCGGCATCCTGCCCAAGAACGAGTTCCAGGCCAAGGCGGCCTGGCAAACCGTGAGCATCTTCACACGGCCCGAAGCATGCGGCGTGGCGGTGGACGTGCCGGGCCTGGCGGCGCCCGCCAAGGAAACCCTCGTCCGCAAGCGCGTCGTTCAAACCCTTGGCACCAACGAGCTGCTGATCGGCGCCGACATGGCGGCGGCGCTCAAGCTGACCGAAGGCGAAACCATCCAGGTCATGGGGAGGTCATTCAAAGTGAGCGCAGTGCTGCCGCAAACGGGCACGGTGGACGACGCGCGGGCTTTCACTCACCTGCACACGGTCCAGCAGATGGCCGGGAAAGGCGCGGTCGTCAACGCCATTGAGGTTGTCGGCTGCTGTCAGCAGATTTCGCAGGGTCTGGTGCAGAAGATCAACCAGCTCCTGCCTGACGCCAAAGTGGTGACGATCACCCAGATCGTGGATACCCAAATCAAGACCAACCGCATGATGAGCCGGCTCTCCCTGCTGTTCCTGACCATCATCGTGCTCGTCGGCGGGGCCAGCATCGCCAATTACATGTTCGCCAACGTTTTTGAGCGCCGGCGTGAAATCGGAACGCTGATGGCCCTCGGTGCCAGCTCGCATGTGGTGCTGCGCATGTTCCTGCTCAAGGCGGTTTGGCTGGGCCTGGCCGGCGGGGTGGGTGGCTACGTTCTCGGTAGCGCCATGGCGGCGATCCTGGGTCCGCGCGTGGCGGGCGTGCCCGTGTTCCCCATGCTGACGCCGCTCTTGTGGGCGGTGGGAGTGGCCGTGCTGGTGTGCGTGGCGGCAACCTTCCTGCCCGCTCGCCGGGCCGCGCGGCTGGATCCCAGCGCGGCGTTGCAGGAGATTTAACATGATAGCCCTGCAATCCGTCAGCAAACACTTTCAGCACCGCGGCAAATCGGTTGCCGCACTGGCCAACGTCACGCTCCGAATTGGCAAGGGCGATTTCGTGGCGATCATTGGCCCGAGCGGGAGCGGGAAGAGCACTTTTCTGCATCTGGTGGGCGGGATGCTGTCGCCCACGGAAGGCAACGTGCGCATCGAGAACGAGTCCCTCTACGACCTGACCTCGGACCAGCGCTCGGCGCTGCGGAAGAAGAAGATCGGTTTTGTGTTCCAGACCTTCAACCTGGTGCCATACCTGACGGCGCTGGAAAACGTGCAGGTGCCGCTGGTGCTGGCCGGACGCGGCGAAGCGGAGCAGCAACGCCGGGCAGAGTCGCTGCTCGGGCGAGTCGGCTTGTCCGACCGGCTGGACCACAAGCCTTCCGAGTTAAGCGTTGGCCAGCAACAGCGCGTGGCGCTGGCGCGGATGCTGGCCAATGATCCCGCCCTCATCCTCGCCGACGAGCCAACCGGGAATCTCGATCCCGAAACGTCCGCCAGCATTATGGACTTCCTTGTCGAACTCAACACCGAGGGCCGCACCATTGTCATGGTCACTCATGATCTACGCGTGGCCGACCGGGCCAAGCGAGCGTTGCGACTGGTGAACGGTTCGATCCAAGCGGACGGGTGCGCGCGGCCGCTGCCCGTGACCAGCCTGTCCTCAAGAGAACAGAAGGCCCTTTCGATCAATTGAAGTATGAAACAGTTTCAGGTTTACGATCCCGCGATGTGCTGCTCCAGCGGCGTTTGCGGCCCGGATGTGGATCCCGCGCTGGTGCAGTTCGCGGCGGATTTGAAATGGTTGCAAGAGCAAGGCGTTGAGGTCCGGCGATTCAACCTCTCCCAGAATCCCGCGGCGTTTGTGGAGAACGAACTTGTGAAACAGGCGCTTACGGAAAAGGGGGAAGCGGCTCTGCCGATGATCCTCGACCAGGACAGAATCCTTTCCACCGGCCGTTATCCCGAACGAGGTGAGCTCGGCACGTGGGCGGGCCTGGGCCACGCTGAAGCCAATATCTATTCGGCAGCCGTGAATGAACTGGTCGCCATCGGCGCGGCTATCGCCGCGAATTGCGAGCCCTGCCTCAAGTATCACTACCGCGAGGCGCAGAAGCTTGGGGTATCCAAAAGCGACATGGCTCGCGCGGCGGAGATGGGGGCCAAGGTCAAAGACTCGCCGCACCAATCCATCCTCAAGCTGGCTCATCGGCTCACCGGCTCGACTCTAACCATCCCGATAACGCAGGCGGACCCCTGCTGTGGAGCGCAAGAGGTGGCGGGAGAGGAAGCAGGGGGCGGCAAGTGCTGTGGCTAACCGGCGGGTTGTCCGCCAGCTCTTAGAGGAGAAAAGAAGTGAGCGAACCTTCTAACGAACGATCTCTGGCTCGCTTTCTCGAAGCGCCGGCCCGTTTTCTGTTCTTCACGGGCAAGGGCGGCGTAGGAAAGACATCGCTCGCCTGCGCAGCGGCGGTGGCCCTGGCTGATGGGGGCAAGCGGGTGCTGCTGGTCAGCACCGACCCAGCCTCGAACCTCGACGAGGTGCTGGGACAGAAGCTTAACGGAGCCCCGACGGTGATTCCGGGAGTGGATGGATTGCAGGCTTTGAACATCGACCCTGAAGCGGCCGCGCAAGCCTACCGGGACCGGATCGTGGGGCCCTATCGGGGCAAGCTGCCGGAAGCCATTGTGCGGAGCATGGAGGAACAGCTTTCCGGCGCGTGCACGACGGAGATCGCTGCCTTCGACGAGTTTGCCCGACTGTTAGGCGAGCCGGCGGCCACGGCGGAGTTTGACCATGTGATTTTTGACACCGCGCCCACCGGCCATACGCTGAGGCTCATGACGTTGCCCACCGCGTGGACCGGCTTTCTGGAGCAGAACACCTCGGGCACGTCGTGCCTGGGACCGCTGGCGGGCTTGCAGAAACAGCGGGCGATTTACGAACGCTCGGTCGCGGCCCTGGCGGACGGGCAGCGGACTACGCTGGTGCTGGTGAGCCGCCCGCAGAAAGCGGCGCTCGACGAAGCGGAGCGCACCAGCGGCGAGCTCGCCGCCATCGGAGTCCGGAATCAGCGGCTCATTATCAACGGCGTCTTTCACGCCTGCTGCGCGGAAGACAAAGTGGCTGTGGCGCTGGAAAAACGCGGCACGAGCGCCTTGCAGCTCAAGAGTGACTTCCTTTCACGCGTGCCCGTCTCAGAGGTGGCGTTGCGGCCGCACAATCTGCTTGGCATCCCCGCCTTGCGCGAGCTCGCTAAAACGGGGGAACCGACAGCGCCCGGCCCAAACGGTCATCCGGCCGAGCTGCCGGCGCTGGAGACTTTCTCAGAGCTGGTGGACGACCTGGCGCGCGCGGGGCGGGGCGTCATCATGACGATGGGGAAAGGCGGCGTGGGCAAGACCACGATCGCTGCGGCTATCGCTACGGAACTGGCGCGGCGGGGATTTCGGGTTCATCTGAGCACCACGGACCCAGCCGCCCATGTCGCCGCCGCAGCAGGGAAATTGGACGGGATGGAGATCAGCCGAATTGATCCGCAGGCCGAAACCAAAGCCTATGTGGACCAGGTGATGGCAACGGCCGGCAAAAACCTCGATGCCAGCGCGCGCGCATTGTTGGAGGAGGATTTGCGGTCCCCGTGCACGGAGGAAATCGCCGTGTTTCGCGCGTTCGCGCGCATCGTGGCCGGAGGCGAAGACCGCTTCGTAGTGTTGGACACCGCTCCGACGGGGCACACGTTGCTGCTGCTGGACGCCACAGAGGCCTACCACCGAGAAATCGCGCGGAAAGCCAGCGGCCTGCCCCAGGACGTGCAGCGGTTATTGCCTCGTTTACGCGATCCGCGATTCACGCGGGTGCTGGTGGTGACTCTGGCGGAAGCCACGCCGGTCCATGAGGCGGCGGCGCTTCAGACGGACCTGAGGCGGGCGCAAATTGAGCCCTTCGCGTGGGTCATCAACCAGAGCATTGCCGGAGCGCAAACGCGAGACCCCGTGCTGCTGGCTCGGGGCAGGGACGAGGCGCCGTATATCCGAGAGGTCAGCGGCAGGTTCTCCAAACGCACGGCAATCGTGCCGTGGGTGCCTGAGGAACCCATCGGCCCGGAGAAACTGCGGCAGCTCTTTCAATCCGCAACTGTGAATTGACGAATCAACAGATATGACAACTTACGTTTACGAGAGCACCGCGCAGAAGCGCGGCCATAAGGCACGCTATTACGAAATCAAACAGGCGATGGATGCCGAGCCACTCACCAGGCATCCCGAAACCGGCGAACCGATTCGCCGGGTCGTGCTGGGCGGATTCGGCACGCTGAGTTCCAAGGGGAACGCTGATTCCGGTTCAGCGTGCGGGTGCAAGCCGGGAAGTTGTTGTGGGTAAGCTGAAGCTCAACGCGAGGCAATCATGAGCAATTCCGTTGTCGCTATGGCCGGCCAACTCGCCCAGCCGGCGACTAAACGTCTCGCCTTCTTTGAGCGTTACCTGACGGTGTGGGTTCTGGTTTGCATGGTGGTGGGCGTGGCCTTCGGCAAGCTGCTGCCGGATGTGACTGCATCCTTGAGCAAGCTGGAATTCGGGCAAGGGTCGCAGGTAAACGTGCCGATCGGGGTGCTGCTGTGGCTGATGATTTACCCGATGATGTTGAAGGTGGATTTCAGCGCGATTAAGGGGATTGCGCGGAGGCCGAAGGGGCTGATGGTGACGCTGTTCGTCAATTGGCTGGTGAAGCCGTTTAGCATGGCTTTGCTGGCGTGGGTGTTCATGCAGCATGTATTTGGGGCGTGGATTGCGCCAGAGATGGCGAAGGAGTACACGGCGGGGTTGATCATCCTGGCGGCAGCGCCCTGCACGGCCATGGTGTTCGTGTGGTCGTATCTGACAGACGGGGACCCGGCTTACACCTTGGTGCAGGTGGCGGTGAACGATTTGATCATGCTGGTGGCGTTCGCGCCGATTGTGATGTTTCTCTGCGGAGTGGCCCACGTGGTGGTGCCCGCCAAGGTGCTGATTACCTCGGTGGTGGTGTTCATCGTGATACCGCTGTCGGCGGGGTGGCTAACGCGGACGGCGTTGCTGAAGTCGCATGGGAAGGAGTGGTTCGAGGAGAAGTTTCTGCCGAAGTTTCATCCGGTGATGATTGGGGCGTTGCTGCTGACGCTGGTGCTGATCTTCGCATTCCAGTCGAAGAACCTGACGAGCCGGTGGGTGGCGGTGCTGCTGATTGCGGTGCCGATTATCGTGCAAGTGTATTTCAACTCGGGGCTGACGTATCTGCTGATGCGCTGGTTCCGGGTGGAGCACAATGTGGCGGCGCCCGGAGCACTGATTGGAGCAAGCAACTTTTTCGAACTGGCGGTGGCCGTGGCGATAACTCTCTTTGGGGCGGACTCGCCTGCGGCGCTGGCGACGGTGGTGGGCGTGTTGGTGGAGGTGCCGGTGATGCTCTCGGTCTGCAACGTGTGTAACCGGACGCGGGGGTGGTTCGGGAGAGTCGCCCTGTGCGGCGAGCCTGCCCGACCATAGGGCCGGAGGCTCTGGCTTCAGGTACTGTGCGGTGAGTTAGGCGAAAGGTCGGCGGTGGAAATCCGGTCCGGTGCGTGGACCTTATGGACCGAACGGCCCTGGGCGGTCAATGAGAAGAACCGGCGGGGCCATCTTCTTGTCACCCTGCAAGTGGATTCTCATAAGGCTGTTGGTGCGGGTCATCACGGTTTCGCTTCCATCAACAAGCAGCCTCTTGACTTCTTTTCGAACACAAGGAACGCCGGCCTCGGCATCCCCGGTGCCGGCGGCAGCCCATAAGACCCAAACGCGGCCTGCATCGCTGTTGGTGCTATCAAGATGACAGAAGCTGACGGCGGTGCCGCTTAAAGCCGTGACTCGATCATCGGCACGTTGCATCGGGAAAGGATCGGGCAGAGCCCGGAGGAATGCCCGCACCGCCAACTGCTCGGGTGGAGAGGCATCCATCACGACGACTTTGCGGATGCCGGCGGCAAAGGCGCGCGTGAAGAATTGAACGCGCCAGGCCGCGCGCCGCTTTTGGGAGAGGACGCCAAGGAAATCGAAATTCCCCTCTGTCTGCCAGTATTCCTGCTTGGTTGGGTAAGTGAAATCAGGGGCGCGGGTCTGCCATCGCTCGAAGACATCGCGGATCTCGCTAAAGGCGACCTCGATAGTTCGGTCTTTTCCCGTGAACGCGCTGTCCAGTCCTTCGTAAACGTGAAAGGAGACCACATCGAGCGCAGGGCCAATGGAATAAGGCTGCCCGCGCGTGCGGAACTCCGGCGACCCCCGCAACGATTGCGCGTCGAGCGCCGCTTCAACCCAGGCTGGGGCCTTACTGTTATTCATTACCCCGGGCCCCAGCATTACAGCCTGCGGATCAACTTGCCGGATGGCGGCGGCCACTTTCTTGACGAATTCGGCGTAGTCCGCCGCCTGGTCTTTCCAATGCGTAAGGTAACCATCGGGCTCATTATCCAGTTCCCAGGCCTTGACGCCGTAGGGTTGCTGCCACCCCGCCTTTGCCGCAAGTGTTCCGCCCGGGGCATAGCGCGCCGCCAACTTTCCCGCGAAGGCCGCAGCGGCCTCCATGTTGGCAGGGGCGGATTTTCCCTTCTCACGGCGACCCGCCCAGGCAGGCGGACCACCGGCATTACCGCCAACGACAGGGGCCTGGAAGAGCACATTCAGCTTCCGCTCGTGGGCTGCGATAATGAAGGCGTCCAGGGCGCTCCAGGCGGGAGGAGTTTCTTTGGCCAGGTCAACCGGCCCATTCGGTTCCAGGGCGCGCCAATACACTGGCATGAAAGTCCACCGAAGCCCCATGCCAACTTCAATATCCAGATCGGCGGTCTTGGGCCTCCCACCCATGGCGCCGCCCTTTCCGTCCCAACTGCCCGTGTGCCCAAGGTAGGGAGAGGCGAAACCGTCCAAGCCGCCTCCGAGCAAGGAATCAGCACGAGGGGGCTCTATCGGGCTGGCGACCGCCGGATAGGTTTTTGGCACGTGCTGGAGGAAGATGAACACCCCAGCCAATAGGCCCAAGAGTGCAAGGACCAGGCAACAACAACCGCACCCTGCTGCCTTAACGTAGCGGTGGCTTCGCATCATAGCCAGATGTCAGCCGCCGGGAACGGACTCTTCCAACGGCTGAACAACCCCTTTTCGCTTTGGCCACACGAGGTGAAGGGGTTCGAAGGCACTACAACATGTCGCTTGGCGCAACTGGCCAGGAATTTAGTCCTTTGCCCAAAAATCGAGCACGAACACATCGTCCAGCACCGGGCCCACAAGTTTGCCAAAGGCTTTGTGCGCCGGGTGCTCGATATAGGCGTCACGGTCCGCCTCGCTCTTGAACGACAGGAGGAAGCAATGGGTGAAGCCTTTGTCCCGCTTCTCTTTGCTGACGTTCGCGCCCCATTCCAGACTCTGGACTTGAGAAATCTGCTTCGGCAAAGCCTGGAAAGCCTCCTCGACCTTCTTGATATCTGCAGGTGCCGCAGTGGTCTTGAACTTGAAGCAGACCACGTGGTTAAGTTTATCGGCAGCACTGGCGTTCATGATGATTCCCGAAACGAGCAGGGCACAAATGAGGACAACAAATGTTTTCATATTGGCCGGAGCCTATTGCGCAGACTCCGTTGTCGCAAGCAAATGGTCGTTCGTGCCCATGCATTTCTCAGGTCGGCCAGGCTCAAAAGACGGTGACTACTTGGTCGAAGATTTGATTACCTTCATCCTGCTCGTGCCCGGGGAAACCCTCGATCGAGGCAGAGCGATTTCTGCTCAGTTCAGAGCCGGGCGTGAATTTGAAACCGTGGATGATCACCTCGACCTCCTGACCGTTCTTCGGTGCCAATCCTTTGAACAGCCACAGGTTGATGTGTACCGGCATTGGCTGTTGCGAAACGTGCTCCGACGCCTCGCTGGGGCTGTAAACCCAAGAATTGATCTCCTCGCCGTCATCGTCGCGGTGGCCCTGCAACGATCGGAATTTCACCCCCTCGCGGCTCCAGATGAACCGGTGCGTCGTCTGATCATCGGTCAAGGTGAACGGGAAGGACTTGGAAACCTGCTTCAGCGTCCTCACCACCGGCCACACGGTATAGTTGCCCATCGGGTTCTTGGCGTCGCCCCACCGTGCGAATTCGATGTCGATCTCGTGGGTCCCCCCCGGTCCAACATCTCCCGTGGGGTAGTTGAAGAGTCCCAGTACCACGTTGTCGTCCAAACGGTCGAGCCGGCCGGTGGCTTGGAATTGGTAACGGCCAAAACCAAGACGCCTCTTCATGGTGACTTCGGCACAGGACCATTTCCCATCCCGTTGGCTGATCTTCAAATGCAGGTTGGTCGACGTATCCAGCCACGCGTTGTTCTCGTCCCATGCATTAGGTCCGGGTCCACCCCGGCCCGACCTTACAGCCCAGGTGTAGCCTCCGAATTCAAGGTCCTTCGCCTGCGTCGAAAGACCCAACGCCAGGAACAAACCCGCCAACAGGCATTTAGTTTTCCAGTTCATCGTCGGAGCCCATGCAGAACATCCAGTTTCACTCGACCACCGTTCACACCTCCTGACCTACAGCTTTCCCGCCAGCACCTCCAATCCAACCTGCGCCACTTTCAGGTCGGATTCGGAAGGCCCACCACTGAAGGCTGCGATCAAGTATCCGGTCTTTCCTTTCTTGATCAAACCGCCTTGCCATCCCGTTTCGCCAGTCATCGGAGGTCGGCCAGCATTTCCACTATCCTTCAACGTTTCCGCCATTTCCGCTGCCTTGGAATAGGCGATGGCGAGCAGATTGGCCCCATGATTCTTCTCGGTCGGGGCATCTTTCATCGCGCCCACTACCACCATCTTCGAGGACCATGATTTTGTGGTGTCCCCTTCAATAAAAGCAACCACTGCAGCCCCTTTGATTTTGAGTTCTTCGGCTCGGTTGGTCATCGCTATCAGAGCAGAATCCGCGAGTTCTTCGAAGATCTTGCCTGGTTTCGGGTTTGCCGGGGGAGAGGTTGATTGCGCGAAGGCCGGGAGCGCAAGCAGGACAATCAGGAAAGCGTGTTTCATGTGACCAGAATACTCCTTGGGCGAAGCGAGGAAACAGAATTCCGGGGCTTACTGTGAGCAGTTCTGAATCTATTATGCCAAAGTGTTATACCAACACGGTGTCAGACGGCAGATCGAGCCAGAGTATCTTTATTTCTCTGTAGTTGTGAAGGGTGGTGCCCGCGACAGGACTTGAACCTGTATCCGGTTAAGGACTAGAACCTGAATCTAGCGCGTCTGCCAATTCCGCCACGCGGGCAACCAATAAAATCAATGCTTTCTGCGGCTTCATCACTTTCGTTCTTTCCATTGCACGCCGCCATTGTACCCCGTAATTCTTAGCTGTGCAATCCGGACAGGATAAGCAACCGAGTCCCCGGAAACGCGAGGAGCACTTGTCAACCGACGGCAAGTGGCGCTCGTTTCCGAAAGTGCCGCATCTGCTACAATACGTTATCAGCGGAAACTACTTTGGCAAAGTCAAAATTAACGGGAAGACGATTCGGAGGAGTTTGCAGACCACGGTTTGGACAACCGCTCAGTTGCGGCTGAATGATTTTTTGAAGGAGCATTGGGAAAACAGGAACAGGGTTGACCCGCCAAAATTCAGTGAGGCGGTGGAATTGTTCAAGCGGGAGCTTGAGCATGACACGACGATCAAGCAGCAGAGCAAAGAATACCGCCTGTGGTGTTTTGGCAAGCTCCAGGAGACCTGGCCTGAACTTTGGGATTTGCGCCTGGACGAAATCACCCCGAAAGCCTGCAAGGCGTGGGCGGTAAAGCTGGTCAGGGAATTCTCCTGCCATTACTACAACAACACCCTGAGCACGCTCAAGCAGGTGCTTCAAACGGGAATCAAGGCGCACAAGGCAAACGGCGCACAAGGCCAGGAGCCGATCCGGATCGCGCTCCCCGGCCAGGATCGCTTCCACGACCTTGATCCCGCTCATCCCGACCAGGCTGCTGATCACGTCGTGGAGCTTCCCATTCATCCGCTCCAGCGCCTTTTGCTGATGTTGCACGCTGACCACCGCGCTGCTCAGATGATCGGCCCGCAGCCGCAGGTAGTCCTGCAAACGCCGAATCTGGGCCGGTGGCACAAAGCCCGCCTGGTGGTAGGAATCTAAGAGCGCGGCGAGGGGGAGCATGTCCAGAGGGCTGGGACAGGGATTGGGCATTGGTGGGAGGGTTTTTGCTTGCACGCTGGAAGGGCGGGCATAGTGTGCGCGGATATGAAACGAACTCTACTTTATTGTGCTTTATCGTCCGTCGTGCTCGTCACCATAGCCGCCCGGGTCGCGGCGGCTGAAGTCGAGCCCGGCTTTACTCTTTTGTGCGACGGCAAGACGTTCGAAGGCTGGAAACCGGCGGAGGTGAACAAGGACACATGGAAGATCGAGGATGGGGCGTTTGTCACGCGTGGCAAGACCTGCCACCTATTTTACGTGGGCGACCAACAGCCTTTCAAGAATTTCGATCTCAAGGTGGATGTGAAGACCGGGCACAACTCAAACGGCGGGATTTACTTCCATACGAAGTATCAGGCGGACGGCTGGCCGAAGGGTGGTTTCGAGTGCCAAGTCAACAACAGTCACACCGATTGGATCCGCACCGGCAGCCTCTATGGCCTGGTGAACATCGCCGCATCGCCAGCCCAGGACGATGTGTGGTACACGCAGGAAATCATCGTCCAGGGTAACAGCGTCACGGTGCTGATTGATGGCCTGAAATTGCTCCAATACAACGAGCCACCCGGGGCCCAGGCGGGCGAATTCGAACGCAAGCTCAGCCAAGGCACCTTCGCGTTGCAGGCGCACGATCCCGGCAGCGTGGTCTGCTACAAGAATATCCGCGTCAAGCGGCTGGACTGATCCCGTTTACTTGACCAAAGCCAGAATCTGCTTGAACTCGGCGGTGCCGGCTTGCTCCAGCAGTTCGAAGAGCACCATTTCGGTGGAGACGATGACTGCCCCGGCGGCGCGCATGCGGTCGAGGCCAAATAGATAGTTTTCCGACGTGCGGGAGGAGACTGCGTCGGCGGCCACGAACACGCGGAGTCCCTGGTCCACAAGGTCGAGGCAGGTCTGGGAGACGCAGACGTGGGCTTCGATGCCGCAGAGAATGGCTTGGGAGACTTTCTTCTGCCTGAGGGCGGGGATGAAGCCGGCAGCGCCGCACGCGCTGAAAGCGAGTTTCTCCAGTGGCGCGAAGCCCGGGATGGCTGAGGCGACTTCCGGCACGGTCGGGCCCAGTCCTTTGCGATACTGTTCGGTCGCGAGAACCGGAACGTGGAGAATGCCGGCGCCTTGGACCAGGCGCAGGGTGTTCTGCAGCACGCGTTCCTTTTCGAAGATGGCCGGCAATAACCGGTCCTGGATGTCCACGACCACCAGGCCGGCCTGGGTTCGTTTCAGACGAAGAGATGCTTGTTGCATAGTGAAAGCTGCAGCACGCTCAAGCGTGGGAGTGACGTTGTGGACTGTCAAGCAAGGCCAGCCAGGCGCGTCGCATCATGCCTGCCTCGTGTCATTCCATTTGGGGCGCGCAAAAAAGTACCGCAGAGACGCGACGCGCATAGACCGGCAGAGCCGGAAATCCGAAGTCCGAAATCCGAAGTCCGAAGTGGAAGGACCAGTAGGCGTATAGTTTCTTCGCGTCCTGCGAGCAATTTCGACGATTGTCGTACAGAGAACGCAGAGCTGAAGCAGGCCTCAGCGAGAGGTTTGGAATTCACCGGCAAAGGATGGGAGGGGTGTTCGCGCTTTTCAACGCGCCTTTGACCGCTTCCGGTCCAGCTCCTTCATGAGGGCCTTCAAAGGCAGAGTGTTTACAACATCCTGTTTCGTCAACCAGCCTTTGCGGGCGATGCCGGCGCCGAGGCGGAGAAAGCCGGCCTGCTCGAAGCGGTGGGCGTCGCAATTGATGGCGCACTTGACGCCCTTGGACTTGGCATAGGGCCACCAGCGCCAGTCCATGTCAAAGCGCATCGGGTGGGCGTTGAGTTCGATCCACGTGCCGGTCTCGGCGCAGGCGTCGATGACGGCGCGGTGGTTCACCTTGTAGGGCTCGCGTTCGAGCAGGAGACGGCCGGTGAGGTGGCCGAGCATGTGGACGTAAGGGTTCTCGGCCGCGCCGATCAGGCGCTTGGTGGTCTCAGCCTCGGTTTGGGTAAAACTGGTGTGGATGCTGGCAATCACCACATCAAGCTCTGCCAAGAGGTCATCGGGGAAATCGAGCCTGCCGTCGGTTAGAATGTCCACCTCGGTGCCGGTGAGCAGGCGGAAGTCGGTGCCCTCTTTCGCCAGGCCGGCGTTGATGGCGGCAATCTCCTTGAGCTGCTGACGCACGCGCGCGGCGTCGAGGCCGTTGGCTTGAAAGGAGGACTTCGAATGGTCGGTGACGCCCCAGTAGGCCAAGCCGAGTTCGCGCATCGCTTTGGCAATCTCGTCGGGGCGCTGGTGACCGTCGCTCCAGGTGGAGTGATTGTGCAGCGATCCCTTCAAGTCGGTCCATTCAACCAGGCGCGGGAGGGGGCCCTTCTCGGCCAGCGCGATTTCGCCCATATCCTCGCGCATCTCAGGCGGGACAAAGTGGAGGCCGAGCTTCTCGAAAATGTCCTCTTCGGTCCGGCACTTGACGAGCAGCTTGGGGTCGCGCGTTTCCCCGTTGGAACGGAACAGCCCGTATTCGTTGAGTCGCAGGCCTCGATCAATGGCGCGCTGGCGCATGACGATGTTGTGCTCTTTGCTGCCGGTGAAATACATCAGAGCCGAGGCATATTCGGAGTCGCTGACCGCCCGGAGGTCGGATTGGATACCACCCTCCAGCAGCACACTGGCTTTGGTGTCGCCCTTGGCCAGGACCTTTACAATGCCGGGCTGGCTGGTGAAGAACTCGATGACCTCTGCGGGCGCCTTCGACGAGGCGAGCAGGTCAATATCGCCGATCACCTCGCGATTCCGCCGCAGGCTGCCCGCCGCGCTACAGCGGATGACATCCGGGTGCGACCGCAACGCTTCGAGCAGCGGCTCCTCCCGTTCGAGCGCGTCGCTGAGCAGATGGCGTGAGGCGTAGGCGCGGCGGCGATTGATGCCTTCGAGGATGTTGGTCTGCGTCTTCTCGCCGAAACCTTTAAGGCCGGCGATCTTGCCGTCCTTGCAGGCCTGTTCGAGCTGCTCGACAGATTCGATCCCCAGCTCGTCGTGGAGTGCTTTGATCTTCTTGGGGCCAAGCCCGGGGATGTCGAGCATCGCTACCAGCCCGGGCGGGGTCGCGGCTTTGAGATCCTCGTAATACTGCAATCGGCCGGTGGTAACGAGTTCGGTGATCTTCTGCTGGAGGGCATCGCCGATGCCCTTGAGCTCAGCGAGGCGGGTTTCAGCGACCAGCTTGTCCAGCGGTTCGCTCAGCGCTTCTATGGTACGGGCGGCGTTCTGGTAAGCGCGGGTCTTGAACGGATTCTCACCCTTCAACTCCAGCAACGTCGCAATGTTGACCAATACTTCAGCTACCTGGTCCTTGTCCATGGCTGAAATATGGGGTTCAACCTTGAGAGTTCAAAGCGCAAAATCAACTGCCGAACGAAGGGAGAGCAGCTGACCCTGCATTCCTGTTCCAGCGCTCGGTCAACTGCTCGCGCCTAGGCGATTGCGAGGCAGGCAACACGTTTACCCTGCGTTGCTGCCCCGGCCCCGGTTTCTGGGCGGTGGCAAAACAACGCTTTCGACAAGGCTTTCAGCTCCTAGCGGGCGTTGGCGTAGTAGGAAGCCGTACTGCGCGGTGGCGTCGCGTTGTAAGTTGGACGGGAGGCCGTGCTCGGCGGAGTCGTCCAATTGTAAGTAGGACCCGCTGCCCGGGCAGGCTGCGGCGTCCAAGCCTGCGGTGTCCTGACCGCAGCGTAAGTGGCGGGAGCAGCCATCGGCACGGACGGCCTCGCTGCCGCCGCATAGGCCGGGGCGGTATAGGTCGGAGTGCGAGCTGGGACATAGGCCGGAGTCCTCGCGTAGGCGGCTGTAGTGTAAACCGGCCTGGTGTAAACCGGCGTCGCGTAAGCCGCGGTCGTGTAAACTGGAGTCGAGTAAGCCGCAGTAGCGTAAACTGGTGTGCTGTAAACCGGCGCGGCGTAAACGGGCCGAGCGTAAGCCGGGGCGTATCCGTAATAACCGTAGCCGCCGCAGTAACCGGGACCACCTAAGCCAAGAGAAACCCCCCAGCCACAGCCGGAGAAGCCCAAGCCAATGCCCCAACCACAGCCACCGCCGTAGCAGCCGCCGCCATAGTAACAACCCCCGTGATAGCCACCGCCACAATAGCCTCCGTGGTAGCCACCACCACAGCCTCCTCCGTGGCAACCGCCCGCGTTGGCGGTGAGGGTGAGTGCCAGTGCTGCGACTCCAATTATTGCAATCAAGATTCGCTTCATAGTTTGTTACAGCTTACAATTCTGTAAGTATATTATCCCCACGGCGGCATATTGCAAGGCCCAAACGTTACGCCTTTGTGCTCCCTGTCAGGAATCCATCCCTCACCCTTTGCACGGCAAGATCGCCGCAGTATGGGACTGCGCTCGGTGGCTGAGGCATGTTATAATCGGCCCATGAAATTCATAGCCGGTTTCGCCGCTGGCGTCCTCGCGCTCCTATTATTGCCGCTCGGTCACGCCGAGGAACCGGACGACAGCCTAATCGTCCAACGCATCCTCCAGACGCGGGAACAGATTCTGAAGACCACCAGTGGCACCAGGCTTGCCGAGTCCGCCGTCTTTCTCGCGTTCTGGGATTTCGATGGGACTATCCTCAAGGGGGATTGCTCCGAAGGGCTTAAAGAAGGTGACCGATCCGTCTATCGCGGGCTGGCCCAAGTTGCCATCGAAAACGGCTTGTCCCAACTCTATCCGCCCGATGGCGGTTTCGCGAGGTTTTGGAGCGATTACACCAACATGGACGCGCGAATTGGCCACTGGCTGGCGTATCCCTTTATCCCACAGATGCTTCGGGGAGCCAAGGCCGACGATGTGTTACGGCTGAGCCAGGAGTATTTCTCCGGCACCCTGAGCAATTACCTGATGGCCTCCTCGGTCAAGATCATCCGCGCCCTCGAACGCGGCGGGGTGGAGTGCCATATCATCTCGGCCAGCCCTGATCTCTTCGTGAAGGGGGCCGCGCAGAGCCTGGGCATTCCGGCTGGGCACATTCACGGCATCGAGGTGCGGGCGCGTGATGACCGGCTCACCGAGGAGCTGATCTATCCGGTGACATGGAACGTCGGCAAGCGGGAGCGACTACGGGAGCTGGCCGCGGAGATGGAACGTGCGCCTGGCGGCAGGAAGGCTTTCGTTCTGGCCGGCTTTGGGGACAGCTACAACACTGACGGCCCCTTCCTCAAGTTCATCGCCACCCAGCACCTGCCGGCAGGGGAGCCGATCTCAGTGTTTTACGGCGAGAGCCCCGAACCCGCCGAATATAAAGGTCTCTTTTTCCAGGCCGGCCACGCCGCCACCGTAAGCGACTCCTCCCGGCGTTGATGTCGCCATTGATGATCTGCCGTCTTGTGCTTCGGCCGGCGACCATGTTATTCGTCCGTGGATGAACCGTTCTCTGCGGGATGCGCCTGATGCTTGGAGGCACGGAGGCTTGATATGATACCCAGTAATTTCTCACTCAAAGCAGTATTGTTTCCGCTGTGCGTGGTGAGCGCAGTTTGTGCGGGGGAGCCAGGCGGCAGACTCGAACTTAAGCGGAGTGTTGAGACACCGGAGGTGTTTGAGCGGGTCGAGATTGAGGTGGAAGGCGTGCCTGCTGCTGCTAATCCCTTCGACCCCGAATCCATCAAGCTCGACCTTGAAGCCGTGGCGCCCTCAGGCAAGAGTCTTCACGTCCCTGGTTTCTATCACGATGAATTCGATAGAAAGATGGAGGGAAAGGGGGAGGTTCTTACCCCGCGCGGCCAAGGGGGCTGGCGCATCCGCTGGCTTCCGCTCGAGGCAGGCCGGCACGCGTTGGTCGTGACTGCCACGGTAGGCGGCAGGCAAGCCGGGCAGGGCCAGACCGTCATCCAGGTCGCCGCCGGGAAGCGTCACGGGTTGGCGCGCGTCCAGCCGGAGGGGAAGCGCTACTTCTGCTTGAGCGATGGCACACCACTCTTCCTGAACGGATTATGCGCCTGCTGGCACGGCAAGCGCGGCACGCAGGATTACGACGATTGGCTAGAGGCTTACCAGAAGGCGGGGATCAACTATATCCGAATCTGGATGTGGCCGGAGGCCTTCGGCATCGAATGGGACCGGGGGGACAAACTTCACTACCGCCAGGACAATGCGTGGAGGCTCGACCGTGTGCTGGCCGAGACGGAGCGGCGCGGGATCTTCGTGATGCTTTGCCTCGACTACCACGGCATCTTCGAGGTGAAGCCCGATTTCTGGGGCGGGAACAACTTCTGGACGCGTCACCCGTACAATGCGACGAACGGCGGTCCGTGCCAGACGCAGAACGAGTTCTTTACCAGCGACGCGGCGAAGAAGCTTTATGAGAAGCGGCTGCGGTACATCGTGGCGCGCTGGGGGGCTTTCCCGAATATCCTGGCGTGGGAGTTCTTTAACGAGATTGACAATGAGTACGCTTACCTGAAGCACAGTGATGTGGTCGCCTGGCACCACGACATGGGGCGCCGCCTGCGATCCCTAGATCCTTTCGGCCACCTCATAACATCCAGCTTTACAGGCGGTAGCGAGCGTCCCGACCTGTTTGCCCTCCCGGAGATGGACTTCGCGCAGTACCATTCCTACAACGAAAAACATCCCGCGCGGATGCAGGCCGAGAAGTCCGCCCGCTTCTACGAGAAATATGGGAAGCCGTTCTTCGTCAGCGAGTATGGAACTGACTGGAAGGGATGGAAGCCGGATACCGACCCCCACTTCCGGGCACTGCATCAGGCGGTCTGGAGCGGAGCCTTCACGGGAGCCGCAGGAACCGCCATGACGTGGTGGTGGGAGCATATCCACACCGGAAACCTTTATGCCCACTGGTCGGCTCTGAGCGCTTTTCTCGGGGGGACGGGTATCGGCAAAGTGGGCATGCGGCCTGCACAGTTTGAGGACGCAGAAGGTGCCATTCTGCCCTTCGGGGTCGCGATGCACGACGAAGCACTCGTCTGGCTGCTCGATCGGGCGTGTGATTGGCCGGACGGGGCGATGGAGAGCAATCCTGCGTCGGTCACCGGCGCCAAGGTGACGCTTGCGGGCGTGGATGATGGAGCCTGGTCTGTCGAGTGGTGGGATACGCTGTCTGGGAAACGCGTCGCGGAGGTTGAGGCGACGGCGTCCGGTGGCAATCTCCGACTCCAACCGCCCGCCTTCCAGGCTGACATCGCAGGGCGGCTCAAGAAACGGTAAGCCGTAACAATTCAAACCAACCACAGATGGACACAGATGAACACAGATGAACACAGATGAGGACCACGCGCGCGCCCATGCCGGAGGATCTCACGGACGAAGATTTCGCCGCATTGGCTGCGGCTTCCTTTCGCGTTTTGGACGAGTAGGAGGCGGCGGGGGGCGGAGAATGAATCGCGCTTTCAGCGCTGAGGGGGTGTGGGGCTGATAAACCCAGGGCGTTTGCCCTGGGCTGATATGAATGACGCCGTTGGCGTCGCCCAGACCCAACGTCCCCGCAGTCTTGGTTGGATCCCGATCGCCAGGTGATTCGGTCCTGCAGCCTGGCGGCTCGGCCGCGTTGGCTCATAGCAAGAAGATACGTATGGAAGGAGGGATTTACCGGCGGCTTCCCGGAACGTGAAATGGTTGGTAAGCTACGAGGACGGTTGGTATCTGTACTGGATGCGCCGTTCCGCCTGCGTGATTCAGTGCCTCGTTCTCCTGGCAGGGATGGCGCTCTCCTTGAGGGCGGGGGATTGGCCCCAATGGGCGGGGTCGGATACGAAGAACATGGTCTCGCGGGAAAAGGGGCTGCCCGAGTCTTTTCTGCCGGGGGAAAAGAAGCCGGAGGGGACGATTGACCTGGCCACGGCTCGAAACGTCCGGTGGGGGGTCAGGGTAGGCAGTGCCGTTTACTCGACACCTTCGATCGCCGAGGGGAAGGTTTTCGTAGGCGCTATGGAGCAGGGGAACGGGCTCATGGTGTGCCTCGAGGCGGCGACGGGAAAGGTGCTCTGGAGGTGGAAGGCGCCGCCGAAGAAGTTCCCGCATGACATTGACGGTTTTTTGCTTGGCATCCATGAAATCCCGCCGCAGATGGGCGTGTGCTCGTCGCCGGCAATTAGCGGCGGCCGTGTGTACTTCGTCAGCCACCGCTTCGAGGTGGTATGCCTGGATGTCAATGGATTGGATGGCACGGAACCCGGCGAGCCGCGCGTCATCTGGGTTTTCGACATGCAGGAGAAGCTGGGCGTCTTTCCTTGCGACGCGGCGAACGGCTCGCCGATCATTGACGGCGATTTGCTTTACGTGCCGACTTCCAATGGCATTGATCGCAATTCGTTCAGCGAGCCGCAGAAGGAGAAGAACCGCAAGTTCCCGGCCCCGGATGCGCCCAACGTGATCGTCCTGGATAAGCGCACGGGCCGATTGGTGGCAACGGATGACACGAGCATCACCGACCACCTGCTGCATGGGCAGTGGTCCTCGCTGGCAATGGGAAGGGTGGGCGGGCGGAAACTGCTGTTTTTCGGGGGCGGCGATGGCTGCTGCTATGCGTTTGAGGCGCTGGCGTCCGTGCCGGAGCGGCCCGTGCGGTTGAAGACGGTATGGTGGTATGACTGCATCCCGCCCGAATATAAGGCGGCCGCGGGTGACGACCGCGTCACCCATTATTGCCTGGGAGACAAGCGGGTGAAGGGCACGCTCAATCAAAATGATGGGACGTTTGTCGGGATGAGCGAGATCATCGGCACGCCGGTGCTTGTTAACAATTGCATCTATGTCGCTCTCGGACGCGACCCCGAGCATGGCCGCGGGCGCGGCGCCCTGCATTGCGTGGACGCGATGGGGACGGGGGACATTTCAAAGTCGGGCCGGGTGTGGCTCTACCAAGGGCTGGATCGGACGCTCTCGACGGCTTCCGTGGCCGATGGCCTGGTGTATCTCTCGGACGTGGCAGGCCGGCTGCACTGTCTCGATGCGGAAACGGGTAAATGCTACTGGATACACGAGACCCAATCGCAGACGTGGGGCTCGACGCTGGTCGCGGACGGGAGAGTGTACATGCCGACGGCGAAGTACCTCTGGGTGCTGAAGGCGGGCAAGACGCTGGAGGTGCTGGACCGGATCAACCTTGGGTCCAGGATTTGCGCCTCGCCGGTGGTAGCCAACGGCACGCTGTATCTGGCGACCGCCGGAGGGTGGCTATGGGCAGTCGGCCAGGGGAAGTAGAGGGCCGTTCAAATCGTTGTTGATATAAGTAGTTGCGGTGTTTTTACACTTTCTCGATGCGGTGTCATCTGCTACTGGTTGGGTGTTGGCGCAAAAGGAACAAATGACAAGACGGAAACACGACGATTTGCAGAAGCACCCGCCGCGGCTTCAACCGACGGTCCGACTTTGGCATTCCGAAGTGCCGGGTCCCCTATGGAACGGCACACAGCGGGTTGGGGCTGGGCAAATCCGCGCCTACTGCCGGGTGGTGGCCCGCGAGTTCCGCCCGCGCAGGATCATTCTGTTCGGATCCTACGCCACCGGGGCGGCCAGGGCGAACTCGGACGTGGACCTGGTCGTCGTGATGCCCTTCCGGGGCTCCTCCACGGACAAGGTGGTGGAAATTCGGGGGCGGGTGGAGGCGCCTTTCCCGTTGGACCTGCTGGTGTGGCGGCCCGCGCAGGCAAGAAAGCGAGACAGCTTTACTCGCGGCGTCCTGAGCGAAGGCAAAGTGATGTATGAAGGCCGCGACGCGTGAATGGGTCCGCTGTGCGGAAGAGGATTTCGACGTGGCTACCGCGCTGCTGCGCCGCCGGACGAAGACAGCCGCCAATAGTATTGGGTTCCATTGTCAGCAGTGTGTGGAGAAGTATCTCAAGGCGCGGCTGGAGGAGGGGAGCCTGAACGCTCCCAAAACCCACGACCTGATCGTGCTCTTGCAGTTGTTGCTGCCGATCGAGCCGCTATGGGCCTCGTTCGCACCGGCCCTGCGCCGGCTGAACGACTACGCCGTCAAGTTCCGCTACCCCGGCCATGTGGCCACGAGAACTGACGCAAGAGAGGCATTGAGGGTGTGTCGCTCGATTCGAACCGATGTGCGCTTGAGCATTGGTTTGCCCCGTAAGTAGGCCATACCGCGGCGCACAGTTGGGCTGCAAAGGAGCCACCCGGAGACATGGCGGGTGAGGCGATTGGATTGCCGCGCCATCAAAGACTGGCCCTGGCGCGTTTGCCTATTGAAACCTGTCGCCTGAGTTCTCCGGCTTGCGTAGTATTGCCCGCAGCATGAGAACAAACTGGAGAAGCGGGTTGGCGGTGTTCTTGTTGGGCCAGGCGGTGCTGGCAAACGGCGCGCCGGGTGGCGTGTCCTGTGTATGGGAGCCAGCCACTCAATCAGCTCACATCACGTCCGATTACCTTGATGCAACTGTCTCGCTGGCTTATCCCGGCTTCACGGGGTTGTCCGTGGACAGCCTGGGCAAGCAACATTTCCCACAGGTGACGATGCGGGCGCCGGCAAAGCCCTGGCGCGCCGTCCAGGCCACTCGACACGGGGGTTGGATCGAATACCGCCGGCCGGGAGCCGCAGGTTCTGGGCCTCCGCGCTGGGCGCTCGAAATTGGCAGGCAAGAGATCCGGCTGGAATCGCATTGGTCGGCGGATGATCCGCCGGAACCGCTGGTGCTCGAAGCGGAGAACAGCATCTGCCATGTGACTCTGCTGGGGCGGATGGAGCCGGATGGCTCGGTCCAGCTTCCGGCCATCATGCACTTTCCCGACCAGGGGTCATTCCGAATTTCAGCCACTCCCAAAGCAATCAAGGCGCTGGGCTACGCGACGGGGCCCGGTGATATGGGTGCTAACCAGGCCAAAGCGGTCAAGATCACTTTCCCCGGCGCGACGCGCGACATCCCGGTGGTGAAGTATCGCTGGGAAGTGGTCACGATTCATCCGAAGGTTGCGGGCATTGGCGCGGATGCGCGATTCGACGGCTTCCGACGCGATTGGCTAAACATGCTTCAGCTTAGTCCCCATTGGCGCATGCTGGCCAATCATGCCGCGAGTGACACCTGCGCCTTTTGTTATTACGAATATGCGGACATTGCCGAGAGCACTCCGGCACTGGTAAAGGGCGTCACGGCTTTGGAGCTGGTGCGGCAGACTCTGGACAGAATTATGGGCGGCTCCAACGCTTATGGGATGCCCGGGCATGGGGGCTTTCCTGAATTCTCGGCGGATACTCTTCCCTCGCTCTTAATCGCTGCCCAGGCGTATATCGCCGGCAGCAAGGACCATCGATGGCTCGCGACCAACTAAGGTGAGCTGGAGGCGTGGGCTGACAAAATGCTGGAGACCGATCATGTCGGCAATGGCCTGGTCGAATACACCTTGAGCGGCAACTCGGGTTCGTGGCCAGAACAATTGAAATATCGTCCGGCCAACTGGTGGGACACCATCGGGTTCGGTCACGAAGATGCGTATGCCAATGCCTTGGCCTACCGCGCTCTCAATGGCATGGAGGAACTCGCCCGGCGATCGGGGCATCCCGATGACCAGGCCCGCTACGGCGCCGCCGCGCACAAGCTGTGCGCGGCTTATTTCAACGCGTTCTACAATCCGGCGACGGGCGTTCTGGCCGGCTGGCGGAGCGCGGATGGACAATTGCACGATTATTATTTCCTCTGGGTCAACGGCATTGCGATCCACTACGGACTGGTGCCGAAAGACAAGGCCAACGGCATCATGGACCGCCTGCTGGCAAAAATGAAGGAGGTCGGCTACTCGCGCTTCGATTTGGGTTTGCCCGGCAACCTCATTCCGGTCGCCAGGAAGGATTACGTGGACCACGATCCCCGCTTTGGCGGCGGAAAGCAGGAGGACAATTCCGACGGCTTCCAGAGATACGAAAACGGCGGCGCCACCGGCTGCTACGCTTACTTCACGCTGGCGGCCCTGTATGATTTAGGGCGGATTGAAGAGGCGGATAAGATGCTTTTCCCGATGCTCGGGGCCTTCGCCCAGGGGGCGTATCAGGGGCGTTGCGGAAATGGCATGAGCAAGGATTGGAAGGCCTGGGATGGAACTTGCTGGGGCTACGAAGGGTTTCTCGTGGACAATTACTATACGCTGCTGGCAGTGCTGGACCGCAAGGCAGCCCTGGCTCGCGCTCGCTGAATTGGTTGATTCGGGCTCAATCGTGCGGTGGGGCGGGTTATTTGGTTGGGCGGACCCAGTTTGGGACCAAGCTGCGGTCTGACGCCTTTCAAGCAGCGCCACCTTTTGCCGGTCTATGTCAATCAAATGATACTCGCGGAAAAGCGGCTGTACCAGCAAGGCGTTGGCATGGCTGCCGGGGACATATTCCCCGGTTGTTTTCGAGACATGCACTCCCGCTCCGGCGAATGCGTCAATGTTCACGTGACAGAGGGACGGCTTCTTTTGCGCCGCCAGAATGGTCGAATAGGCCGCTGCATAGTCCTTTACAATGTCGAGCTTAATTTCTGACCAGTAGCCAATCACGTTACATGCCAGATGTGCTGTTCCACCCATAAGGTTCACAATCCGATCAGGTCTTGTGGGGAATTTTGGAAGCGCGGAATGCCTTCATGGTACCTATGGCCGTTTGAAGGTCTATTTGGGTCAGGCCAAGGCCGCCGTCGTGCGAGAGGCGATTGAGGACCTGGGAGCGCACGGCGTTGATCCTTGGTATCAAGTTTGGATCAAGGAATTGTTTGCCCCTGGATAGCATGTCGTTGTGGCGTGCCTCAATCGCGGTCCAGAGGATGTCGGCAGACACCTTCTTGACATCCTGCTTATAGTCCACCTTCACGTGATGGTCCTCTGGGGTCTTGCGCAGCTTGCTCTCGAAGGCAGCTCGGATGTAAACCGCGGAGGAGCGAAGGTCATGACTATTCAAGTAGTTCTCTGCGATAGCCAGGTCGTCCGTGGTGTCCTTCAGGCGCGGGCACGGGGGCGTGGTGGGACCGGTGGTTTCCGCAAAGAGCTGGGCAGTTCGCCATGTGCCCCATGATTGCGTGTGCTCCCGGGCAATGCTGAACCAAAGTTCGTCGTGCGTTAGGAGCAGGATTTTGTGATACGTGAACTCGAGCCGCAACAGCTCCAGCAATGGCAGTCGGTTGCTCATATCCAGGCCGATGAGGACATCATCGAGGACCATTAGTCGAAGTGGGTCTGGGTCAGCGGGGTTGGAATCCGCCAACTTGAGCGCGGCAAGGAAGAGCGAGAGGCCAAGAGCCATGAGCCGCGCCTCATTGAGAAACTCCTCGTGATGTCTGACCGCAATACCGTTGTATTCAATTTCCGGCAGGATGCTTGTGCCGGTGAGTTCTTTTGTATCCTTATCAAAACGGCAGCCGGGCGTGACGAGAGCTAGGAGCACAAGACGCTGGTCTGGAAAATAGGTCGCCAAGAGCCTATTCGCTTCGACCCGAACCGTGTCAAGGAAACCGGCCAAGGCTGTGTTCAGTGGATGCGCTTTGCGGTTTGCTTCTTGTATTCGGCGGGGCCAGCGATTCAACGGTTTCGTCTGGCTCACTTTGTCCCATGCCTGTCTTACGGTGTCGGAACCGCCGGGCACGAGCGGAAATGCGCCGAAGAGGTTTTCGACAAAAAGCATGAAAAGCTCTTTAGCGAGATGTGCGTCTCGGTGGCGATAGCTGGTCCGCAGCAACGCCCGGTAATCGTAGAAGCCCGATTGACGGGAAACCCCCACGAGTTTCTGCCTCTGGGCGGGTGTCGTGCCGGTGGGTGCGGCACCGTCGCCCAAGTCGAGGGGGTGCTGCTGGGCAGCCTGCCAGCGAATCGAGTCCGTGCCGGAGGGATCTTCGAATGTGAGTGTTACCTCTGGTTGGCGTGGTGCGCCTGGGGCGGGGTTGGGGAAGGCATGGACATGTGGGTCGATTGGACGCGGTAGTGGGCGGTCAAGGGCGATGAACTCTCGGAGAGCCATTGCCAGGGAGGACTTGCCGCTGCCGTTTTCGCCGTGTACTAGGAGGTTGCACCCACGTGGCAGGGTGAGATCGAACTCCCCCGGAAATGCACGGAAGTCACGAAGTTGGACTCGGACAAGTCTCATTGCTTACCCTCAATGGTGCGAACCAGGTCGAGCGTTTGAACACGTTCCAAGCTAATGCGAAGTGGGTGCCCTGGTCGGCTGAGCCGAGCAAGTTCTTCCAGCGCGAAGTCGAGGCGCTTGGCGGCCAAGTTCGGAACGCTGTCGAGCGAGCTGAGATTGCATTCCGGAAAAAGGTCAAACAGGCGAATGTCAGCAGCGTGCAACTCCTCAGCGAAAAAAAGCTCATAGATAAGGGCGTTTATCCACTGCTCGAAATACGCGGCTACGAGCGGTGCGCGAGGCGAGGCCGGTTGCGACTCTTGGACGCTTGGCTGCCGGTTCAACCAGAGAAGCCATTCGGCCAGTTGCGCCACGGCGTCGTGTTGTTCACGGTCCGTTGGACGACCCAGATCTAGCATCGGAACAGGGATTCGCTCAATGAATTGCTTATTTGCAGCATAGTACCCGCCGTGAAAAGTGGATGAGACGCGCTTGAAGAAAAAGTCCGCCACGGGGGAGTTAAGGATCGCACAAAGGAATGGCAGTTCTGGCAGCAGCCCGAGTTCATTGCGCGCAACGGTGAGTTCGATCTGTGCGAGTTCGGCCAGCGCGGCGTAGATGGCGAAGCGGAGCTTGCGCTTTTCCGGTACGGAATCGGCGCGATAAAACTCGCGTTTGGCAGTGGTGAGTCTATTGAGGACGACGCGGGCCTGGTCGCTGGCGTGGAGTTTGCCCAGGGGGACCGGCTCGCCGTGGATGGTATCAATCAGCGAATTGGCCCGGCGGATTTTGAAATCGAGGTTGGGCAGCGCGGGCAGGCGTTTGAGGGAATCCCGGAAGCTATGCTTTTCGCAGGTGTCCACGTCCACATCGAGGGGGTAATCCACGACCAGGCTGAGCCAGAGGCGGAGTTTGCAGATTTCGATGGCGCGGGCCTGGATGTCCACACCGTACAGGACCCGCTCGATGAAGCGGGTCTTGGTGTCGAAGAGCCAGCGGGGGTCATTGGTGGCCGGGTCTTTGCCACGCGCGCGAGTTTCAGCCAGGCGGGAGACGTTGACTAACTCATGCAGTAGGGCGACGGGGAAGGCGCCGGAGCCGACGGCCAGGTCGCAGGCGCGGAGTTCCTGGAGGGCGTCGGCCAAGGCACGGGCCTGGTCGGGGGTGAAGAGGGAATTGAGGGTGGCGCGGGCGGTTTCGTCGAGGCCCTGGGAGGCGTCCAAACTGAGGAGATTTTCGATTTTTGAATGTTGGGCCTCCTCTCGCCGGCCTTCTCCTCCCGAGGAGGAGAGGGAGAGCGCTCCGGCGCTGGCGGGCGAGGTTTGTGCTGTCGGGAGAATAGGTGGCCCTGCCGGCTTGGAAGCCGGCGATACGGCAGACTTGGAAGTCTGCGCTACGGCGAATGGGGGCTGATCGGCAAGCCAGGCGGCGAGGGCGTCGCGGCAGAGGTAGTGGACGATGGGGCGCGGGGTGTAGTAGCTGCCGGTGTCATGGCGGGAGCTTTTGCCGCCAACCTCCGACTGCTCAAGCTGAAGGACGAGGCTCTCGAAGATTTTGCCGAGCATCTCGGGGTCAATCGCGACATCCACGTCCAGCGGGGTGTCTTCGCGGACGGTGAAATTGTAAGCTTCCAGAAGGTCGTCAAAGATGTGCTGGAAGGTGTCGTTGCCGACTTTGAGCTCGTGGTGGCGGCGGACATCGTCATCGCGCTGCTCGGCGCCGTATTCGTCGGCAAAAAGGCCGCCGTTGAGGAATGGGAGGTCTTGGCCGGGGATGTCGGCCTGGGGCCCCTTAGTGCTGAGCTTGACAAAGAGGGGCTGGAGGAAGTCTTTGAGGAAACTGACGCCGGTGGGGTCCCGGCGATAGCACTCGCGGAACTGGTTGACCAGGTACTGGCGGTCCCGATTGAGCCAGCCTTTGCGCTGGATGAAATAGAGGAACAGGAGCCGATTGAGAAGGGTCTGGGCCTCGCGCTCCACAGTCTCTTTGGGCCAGCGGGAGCGGCGGTTGGCGATGTCGTTGCAGACTTTACGGAAGGTGTTGTTGAAGTCGGCGAAGAACTTTTTGGTGACCTGCTCTTTGTCAAAGGCCCTGGCCCATTCGGATTGCCAGGCGGTGGAGTTGGCGCCGTCGTCCTTGGGCCAGGCGAGGTAAGGGAGATTGTGCTCGATAAGGGTGCGCAGGTAAGGACTGCCCTTGCGCCAGCCGAAGGTGGCCAGTTTGGCGCGCTGGACCTTGTCGCCCTTGAAATGGGCGAAGGTGAAGCGCTCATAATCGGCGGTGGCACAAATAAAGAGGAGGTTTTCCTGCTGCCAGGACTGGAGGCTGGGGTCGCGCCGCTGGCCAGGGACGAGGCCGCGCAGGATTTGGCGCAGGGCAGTGCGGTACACCTGAGTATTGGCAAACTCAACGAGGAAGATGCCCCAGGGTTGGCCGAGGACAAATGGGCGGAGTTGACGGACCGCGCCGCCTTGGAGGCGGGCTGCCTGGCCGCCAGCCATACGAAGCTCATCCGCCGACCAGTCAAAAGTCAGGTCGTCCGCGACGGTGTCCGGGGCGATAGGCCAGCCGAGTTCATCGCGGAGGTAGGAGATGAGGTCGGGCAGAGTCTTGATCCTCTGGACGGGTTCGGGATTGGCGGCGTATTTGGGCATGTTAGCAAGTGCGGAGTGCGGATTTTCGAATGCAGATTGCGGGGTGCGGGAAGGCGCAAGGAGGCACCCAGCCCTCGCCCCAATTTGAGGTGGCAATTTGGCACTTCAAGTCACTCCACTCTTCGCTGGACAGTTGGAGCACGAAGGGAATGGCGCTGGCGGTCATAGTAATTCCGGTTGCCTTCAGCCAGATTGTAAACGGCGGGATTTGAAGGACAAGAGCGAACAGGGCTTGGGGATCTGATGGCTGCAGCGACAAGCCCAGAAAGCTGGCCCGAGGGGTTCTTGACGGGCAGGCAGTCCACATTTATGGTGCGCGTGCAAGAGCACCCAGTTGGCAAATGGAGCAAAGAGAGAGGATTAGGCAGATGTCAGCGCGGTTGGAAGAGGGTGGCACCGAACATGCTTGACGCCAGTTGACAATGAAGCTTGCACTAGTGGCCGTAAGGTGTTCATATCGTGGAAACTGAAGCAGTAATGACCCCAAACCCATAAGGCTGTTGTTATGCCGGACATCACAGAATCCATTGAGAAACTGACGGCTTCGTTGCAGCAGCTAACGGCAGAGTCAACTGACGAAACACAGACTCAGACCGAGCCGGAGCCCGTGACGCTTCCCGCCGGGGAGTTGAAGTTTTCCCCGGGAGTGGAAGCGTTCGTGCGGCGGAATCGCGATTATGACACCGCGACCCGGTCGGTTTCTGTCGGCACCTACTGATTGTTGCCCCCTGGGGCATGAATTTCCGAGACGCCCGAGGTTATCAGTTGCGCTGGGAGAACACTGGCCTCCCAACCGGGTTTTCCAATTTCCAATTCGTTGACGAGCACTACGGATCGGACCCAGTTCTCCGCCGTATCTTCTCGCAGGCCCGGAAGCATGATTACCAGTCGGTGCTGGTGGAGGAGGTCCGTGAGCCGGATTGCCCCCTGCTGGCTGAGGAGAACCAGGCGCTCGCCACGCGCAGCCCCGATTTCCAGAAGGCTGAAGTCCACCGGATTTCCTTCTTCCGGTCATCGTCTGACAAGGAGCCGCAACCGGAGGACTTCCTCGGTTACGCCGTTTTCAAATGGGACCATCTCGGCAAGGAAAGTAAGCCACGGGCACGCGTCTTTGAGTCGGTGATGTGTCCCTGCCGTGGGGAGAGGCAAAACAATTTCATTCACTGCGCCCGCCGTTACGAGGTCACCACAACCCTGGGGCGTTTTCCGGTCAGGGGCGTGCTCTACGCCAAACAGAACAATCTGACTTTCGTTTGTGCGCACGCAGCTTTGCGCTCGGCCCTGGCCTGCGTTGTGCCGGAGGGCGACATCTCTTACGCGCGCATGAATGCCCTGGCCGGCATTGACCACAAATCCCGCTGCGTTGGGCCCGTCGGCGACAAGACTAACGGGCTTGGTCCAGAAGACCTGGAGAAGATTCTGGATGGTCTGGGAGTTCATTACGATAGACTCATTCACGAGCCGAAGCTGGTTGACCCCGCAACGGGCAAGCCCTTGACCTTCCCCACCGAGTATCAGCGTGAGCTGTATGGCTTCATCGAGTCCGGGGGGCCGGCCCTGCTGGGTTTCGAGCTTGATCCGAAACCCGGCGAAACCGGCGATCCGTCCCGCCACGCGGTGCCGGTTTTCGGTCACACCTTTAACGAGGACGCGTGGCTGCCGAATGCTCAGCGGGCGTATTTCGGCAGCGCTGAGGCTTACTATCCCAGTGAGAACTGGCTCAGCAACTTCGTCATCCACGACGACAATTTCGGCCCCTACTTTTGCCTGCCTCGTCACTTCCTTAAGCAGGACAATTTCCGTCTGATGTACGGGCTGAAATCGGCACCGACCACCTTCAGGGCCACGACCGCAGAAGCAATCGGGTTCAACCTCTGCTACGTTATCGCTCAGACTTACCCGAAGCGAAACCAGTTTTGGTACGATCGGTTCTCCGTCTTCGCAAGAAGCGGTTGGCTCGTGCTCCGGACTCTCTTGCTCCGACGCGACGCCTATCTCGCTGACTTGGAGCAGATGAGGGATCGCGAGGGAGCGAGCCTCGAAAACGACTTCTGCCAGCGTCTTCGGAACGTGCTGCCCGCTTATTTTTGGATGGTCGAGGTCGGGGCTCCGGAGCTTTACGCCACGACGCGTCGCAAGTTCGGAGAAATCCTCGTAGCTGCGGACAAACCGGCGCCGCCCCCTTTTAGCCCTTCGCTGTTCCTGGCGGCACGGTTGCCGGGTTTGGTTCTGGTTAACGCCGGGACCGGCTCTTTGGTTATCCGCCCTTCGCAACTCCGCGGCCACACGGCTCTCTGCACAGCCGCCCAACAACCGCAACCGTGCACGTAGTTCCTAGACAATCAGTTTAGCTGAGTTCCATCCAGCATTTGAGGGTGGCTTTCACACCCTGGGGTGCCTGGACCTTCTTGAGGTAGGTGTTCTTCAGGCGCGCTTCCACTTTTTTGCGGATGTCGCCCAAGGTCTTGTCCTCAAGGGCACGGCCGCGGGGGGTGTCGGGTTGACAACGGATGGCGGCCAGAATCTCGGTGGGCTCTTCGAGAATCTTTGCGGTGTCGAGATGGTAGAGATACCAGGCGGTGCTGCCGTTTTCCTCGCTCCAGACGGTCGGATCGGCTTCGCGTCCCTCGTGGGCAGCGATGCCTGGGGCGGGCAGGCGGTAACAGAAGAACAGGGCGCGCGTGCGTGGGGCCGGGTGTAGCTTGCCGCTGAAGACGCGGCCCGGCAGGGAGTTGAGCCGCTCTTCCAATCCAGGGTTTTGTTCGAGCAGGCGCTGGTATTCGAGGTGCATTTCCTCGGTGGCCGAGGGGGTGCCTTCGTAGGCCTGGTTGAACTCGCGCAGGGCTTCAAAGTCGTCCTGCGGTGTGAGCAGCTTCTTGCCCTCGATGCCGAACGTCTTTGAAATGCGGAGGGTCTTGTGGGAGACGGTGCGGTAGAGGCGAAGCAGATTGTCGAGCTCGTCCGGGGGCAGGAAGTTCCAGTAGGCGACCGTGCCGCGCAGGCCTTGCTGGTCCGGGTGAGCGGCGAGGATTCGTTTTTCGGTGGCGGGGTTGAGGCGGCGGTCCACGCGACCGATGCGCTGCATGAGGCGGACGGGATTCCAATGGAGGTCGTAGTTTATCAGACGGGTGGCGTCCTGGAGGTTGAGTCCCTCGGAGAGGACATCAGTAGATATGAGCACGCGGATTTCGGCGTGGCCGCGGGCGGCGAGTTCGGCGGGGGACGACTCGTTATAGTACGGGGCAAAGCGTTCAATGACCTCTCCCCGGTCGCGCTTGTCGGCGCTGTCCACCTCATCCACGCCCTGGATGCCGGCGTCGGCGAGTTGCTTTCGCAAGTAGCGCGCGGTAGCCATGTACTCGGTGAAGATGAGGACCTTGTGCTGCTTGAGGACGGGGTTGGTTTTGAGGAGTTTGAGCAGCGCCTTGAGCTTGTCGTCGTGGGACGGCTTGAATTTACCAAGCTCGCCCAGGAACTCGGCGATCTGATCGAGGTCGAGGAAGGTTTCAGCGAGGATTTCCTCGACCTTGTATTCTTCACGGGAGAGGGCCTCAATGTCCTCCAGCATTTCGTCAGTGACGATGTCCTCGTCCGCCTCCTCGACGGGCTCTTCGCCGAAGAATTCGAGCTGGTGCTCGTGGATGTAGCCCAGGAGATCGGCGTGCTGGCGCTGCCAGCGTTCGAGGCGGCTCTTTTCGGATTCGGTGACACTGTGTTTGGTGGCCCAAATCAGGAGCTTAAGCATGAGGGTGGCGCAGGACATCTCGAAGGCGCGGGCGGAGCTTTCGAAGCGCTTGAGGAATTGGGTGCGGATCAGGGCGACGACGGCCTTCTGGCGGTTTTCGTCGAGCGGCTTAATGTCGGCTTTCGGGCCCTTGTAATAGGCCAGGGGGTAGTACATGGCCAGGCTGAACAAGGGGGGCGTTTTGAAGAAGGCTTGCTCCACCAGGGTGAGCAACCGGCCATAGGTCTTTTTGATGGAGTAGGTGGCGACTTGGGGGTCCTCACGGGTGGGGAAGATGGCCTTTGGCCCGGCGGCGTGCTGGTCCTGGCTGGCCTTGACATAAGCCCGGCTGCGCTGGACGACCAACTGACCAAACAGCGCATCGTCCGCCAGCACTTTCTCGGCCTCCGCCCCGGTGACCTCGGGGATAAGTTCCATTTGGGCCTGCTCCTCGCCGGAAACCAGCCGCTCCAGCTCTTTCTCCATTTTGCGGAAGTGGCCGGGGAGCGAGTGGATGCCGAGGGGCGCCCCCTTGAAATAGTCAGGCTGACGCTGGGTGAACAGCTCGATCATGTGCTGGAGATCGAGCAGGCTATTGTTGATGGGGGTGGCTGTGAGGAGGAAGAGGTCCTTGTTTTTGACCAGGTCGAACAGCCGCCAGTAGCGGGAGCGACCGCGGGTACCGGGATTGCGGAAATGGTGGGCCTCGTCAATGACGACCGCTTCGGCCAGCGTCGCGATATCGTCGAGCTTTTGCTGGTAGTCGCCGCCCCGGAGCAGGTCGGTGTGGTTGAAGATTTCGAGGTTGGTGAAGACGCGGCTAATGTTGGGCAGGTAGCGGCGGAGCGCCTTCTCCCACACTGGCTCGCGGGCGGCCTTGGGCACGATGAGAACCACCCGTTGGCGGTCCCGGATGACCAGTCGTTCAATGAGCATCAGCCCAACGAACGTCTTGCCGAGGCCGACGCCGTCGCAGAGAAACGCGCCGCGATGCTGGCGGGCGATCTTCATCAGGGACTTGTAGCCGTCCTGCTGGTACTTATCCAGGACGGGGTACATGCTGGAACCGCCGCCCTGGCGGCCGGCCTTTTCCCATTCGTCGTCCGTCATTTCGTGGCCGCGATGAAACTCCTGCATGGCCTTGGCGTAGATGTCGAAGGGCAGGTATTCCTTGATGTGCCGTTCGATGATCTTCAGGACATCGGGGGTGATATCCTCGGCCTCCTGCCAGTGTTGCTCGTACCACGCTTGGAGCTGGGAGACATCGCCCGGGGCGCGTATCTGGATGTTCAGCTCAATGTTCTCAGTAAGGCCGGGCAGGGTGAAGTTGCTGGAGCCGACCAGAGCGATGGAGCCTACGACGGCGAGGCGGGGATGGGTGATGTAGGCTTTGGCGTGGAACTTCCGCCTGGCATAGACCCGGCACTGGATTTTGCCCTGACGCATGGCATCTACGATGGCGGCAGTGCCGGCGAGCATGTCGTTGGTTTCCTTTTCGGCCTCAAGGCTAGCGTCGAGTTTCTGGCACACGTGTTTGCGGACCCCTTCGAGCAGGGCCTGGCGGGTGCGGGCGGTGGCCTGGTCACCCATGAGAATCCGGATGTTATCGAGCTTCTGCCATTTCCCGTCCAGCGCCAGCAGCGACCCGATCTCAAAGAAGCCGGTGGCGATGTCGAAAGCGCTGGCGATTTCCGTCCAGTCCTGGAGGTAGCGAAGGCCCTTCCATTCGGTCTCGCTGTTATCAACGATGAATAATTCGCCACCGGATTTCATAAGAGCGGTCATGGGAAAGTTAGGGTGGATTCGCGGCGACGGCTGTTGCGTGATCGAAGTCGGAAGGCCTGGGTAGCGGGAGCCTGGCGCCCCAGAAGGGACACTTGCCAACCGATTGCTAGCTGTGCACATGTGCCGCCCATGACGAAAAGTTGATCAATGGTGCGCCCGGGCGTCTTGGATTGCAGCAAGAAAGTTTGGCCCAAATTGCTCGCTTGCTCGCTCGGGATATTAGGTGCTGGTAACTTTCCTCCGCTACCCCTCCCCGCAACCATAGCGCAACCACTGCCTGGCCGGAGGGCTTGCGGCTGCGCCCCGATTCTGCTCTCCAGCGCGCATGAAACGGTTCCTGTTAGACTCCATGGAGAGGGAGTTTTTGCCCAATCCCAAGGTCCGGCTCTGCGCCAAGATAGACCTGATCAGGGTGCGGCTTTCAACCCCAAGGCCGTGGCCAGCAGGCGCTGGCGACCGTCGAAGGAAATGAATTCGGCTGCCCGCAAAGCTTTTGCAGCGGCGATATGCAGAATGTCAACGCTGCTGTAAGAGTAATAGGTCATCCCGGGTCAGATGGCCTCTTCCTGACGTTCCAACATCACCAGGTTAGGGAAGACCCGTTTACCGAAAATGAGCCTGGCCCGTGCTTCTATATCCGGCCATTTAACCTGCCGGCCCTTCCGCTTCGCGTCAGGTGGCTTGGCTTCCAGCTTGAGCAGGGCCAGAAAAAACCTCTCCCGTTCGCGCGCGGGAAGGGCCTGGACCTCTCGAAGTAGCTCAACAGCGGTCATGGCAAAACATTAATGGCTTTAGGTGAATGCGACAATTGGCTTCTGAAAGGACCGCTGAGGATCGTTCATGGCAATGCGCCGGTCGGAAAGCTTTTGCTGCCAGCGAGGATTTTTGCGGGCGCCGCGACGCCCTCGTCCCTGAGCCACGCGGTCGAGCTTCCTGAGTGTTGCCTGCCTTCCCTGGGCGCGTCGTGATACTGCCGCCATGGTTGGGTGGCAGGGCGCGTCACTCCGTGTGCGGCGCCGGCCACACGGAAACAGCCGAAATCCGACTGGTTCTGGACAGCCACGGCGCGCACGGAGTGACGCGCCCTGCCCTCGTCGCCGGGGACCGCATGGCGGCAGCAGCAAGATGCGCCTGACTTCCCTCTCCGCTGCGTCAGCGGCGCAAGCCTCATGAAAGCGTGTTACACGGATGTTGCACGCGCGTTGCATGGGGGGTGCATGCGCTTTGCCCTCTCTTTCACCTCTTGTTTCGCTCTTATTCTCCTCTCATTCTCCTCTTGTTCTTAGCCCTTTTTCCCGCCTGTGCGGCTGGCCTGCTGGGCGTGCCGCACCCAGAGCCTGGCGGGGACGAAGGCATCGGTTAGCCGCATTTGCCCGCGGCATTCCCAGCCCTCCACCTGCTGCCAGGCGCGGATGAAGATACGCGTGTTGGCCAGTGGCACGCCGTATTTCCTGATGTATAGACGTGTGATGTCGCTGGCGTGTTCAATGGGGGCCGGCAGCAGCCCGAGGAAGCGATAGTCGCCACAATAGGCCCGGCCCGCACTCTGCGGCGGGGAAGCGAACACCATGATGTCCTCGGCGGGAGTGCTGCGGACGCTGAGCTTCAGGGCCAAGCTGTCGGCATCGCGGCTGATCGTCAACGCTCCCACCGCGTTCAAACCGAACCGGGGTTGCGGGGGCGGGGTGGTCCGCGGTTCGTGCTCGCAAAGCGCCAGCACGGAGTTGATTTTGTTGAAGAGTTGCTGTCCGGTGAGGCGGTAATACTGGCCGTGGCGAACCAAGCGGTCGGACTCGACGGCCC
>Ga0224558_1000587_pt1 | contig 42409 bp, 44 predicted proteins | sample 714S32024metaG_FD_180682 | JGI IMG/M metagenome (GOLD analysis project Ga0224558, IMG submission 180682) | Peat soil microbial communities from Stordalen Mire, Sweden - 717 S3 20-24 | ecosystem: Environmental > Terrestrial > Soil > Wetlands > Peat | place: Sweden: Norrbotten County, Stordalen... | reverse complement strand
ATTGATCCCGCCGTAGAAGCCTACGTGCGGACCCCAGTAGCCGTCATAGAAAACAAATCCGTCGCCGCCCCAACCCCAATAGGCTGGAGTCCACAGGAAACCGACTTCCGGCGCCATCACCCATGTGCCCGGCACCCAGTAGTAATCGCTGACGTCGTAATCGTAGGCCCAGTAGCCAGGGGTCCAGAGATAGCCGTCCCCCGGACAAAGCGGTTGCTCATAGACAGGCAGCGCGGGCGGGCCGAACCTGATGGCCACGCCAATTTGTGCGAACGATGCTGCCGACATCGACAGCACGACGAGCGCGAACAATAGAGTACGAATAAAACGAATATGCATTGTCATTCCTCTGGCCCATCATCCCTCGCTTGCTCGGTGATGCTCTGCTGACGCGGGTTGCGTGGATTGAGGGGCCGATTCCCCAACGAAATGTACCGCAGACTCCGTCTCGCTTGCAAATGGTTCTGGCAGAACTTTCTCATTTCGGAGATGTCGAAATCTGTTCAAAAAAGCTCAGTTTCGAAGTTGCATTCGGGCATCCGATTGGCCGGGCGAGACTGATCACTTCTGCTCAGAAGAATGACTGCCGCCGCAGTTAAGCTCGTATTGCGGGGACCAGGGAAACAAGAGGATATATCAATGACAACCGCTGAACTCGAACTGACGACTGCGAGGACCTCCGCTCAAAGCCCCAGCGCTACCATGAAAGCGCTGATCTATCACGGTCCCGGCAAGTGTGCATGGGACGACAAGCCGCGCCCCACTATCAACGATCCGGGCGATGCCATCGTGCGGATCACGACGTCAACGATTTGCGGAACCGATCTGCACATTTTGAAGGGAGATCTCCCGGCCGTGACCGATGGCCGCATTCTCGGCCACGAAGGGATTGGTGTAATCGAGCAAGTCGGAGCGGGCGTCTCGGAGTTTCACGTTGGAGATAAAGTCATCATCTCGTGCGTCACTGCCTGCCTCAAGTGCGACTTCTGCAGAAGAGGCATGTATTCCCATTGCCGGCACGGCGGCTGGATTTTGGGCAACACTATCGACGGAACTCAGGCCGAGTACGTTCGCATCCCACAAGCCGATGGGAGTCTCTACAACTTCCCGCCCGACGGCGATGAAGAAGCCATGGTGATGCTTAGCGATATCTTGCCGACCGGCTTTGAGTGTGGCGTCCTGAACGGGCAAGTGAAGCCCGGGGACACGATCGTCATTGTGGGCGCGGGGCCCGTGGGGCTCGCCGTTTTGTTGACGGCGCAATTTTACTCACCGGCAGCGATCTTCATGATCGACCTGGACGACAAGCGCCTGGCGGCCGCCAAGAAGTTCGGCGCAACCACTCTGATCAACAGCGCGGATGGACGCGCCGCCCAGCACGTGATGGAACTGACCGAGGGTGCCGGCGTCGACGTGGCCATCGAGGCCGTCGGGCTTCCTGCTACCTTTGGCATCTGCCAGGCCATAGTCGCAGCCGGCGGACGCATCGCCAACGTCGGCGTCCACGGCAAGTCAGTGGAACTGCACATGGAGAAGCTCTGGGACCGCAACATTTCGATCACCACGCGGCTGGTGGACACGGTAACCACGCCGATGCTGCTGAAAGTTGTGCGCTCGGGCAAGCTGCAGCCGCACAAGCTCGTGACTCATCGCTTCGCGATCAACGACATCATGAAGGCGTATGACACGTTTCGAAACGCCGCCAAAGAAGGCGCGCTCAAGGTGGTTCTCACAAACTCCGAGCCTCGTTGATGAGATTGCGTGTGGCAATTTCATAAGGCCACGTGAATTCTCCAGCGAGCGTGTGCAATTGCGAACAGTTTTCCCTTTCCTGCGCCGTCATAATTTTGGTTGGGACTTGACTTGATGGTCCGAGAATGACGGCAAGTTGCCGAGGAGACTGGAAATGTCCACAGAAAATTCAGTCGTCGCCGTGTATCGCACGCATACCGAAGCGGATCAAGCGGTGAAGGAGTTGCAGCACGGCGGAGTCGACATGAAGAAGTTATCGATCGTTGGCAAGGGCTACCACACAGATGAGCAGGTGGTGGGCTATTACAACACCGGCGATCGCATGAAGTATTGGGGCAAGATGGGCGCATTCTGGGGAGGCTTTTGGGGGCTTCTGTTCGGCTCCGCTTTTTTCATGATTCCGGGCATCGGCCCAATCTTAGTGGCTGGGCCGCTGGTGGCGTGGATCGTGGGAGCGTTGGAAGGTGCGGTGGTGGTAGGCGGTTTGAGTGCTCTGGGAGCTGGCCTCTACAGCATAGGTATTCCTAAGGACAGCATTGTGAAGTACGAAGCAGCACTCAAGACGGATCAATTCCTGGTGATCGCCCACGGCACGGCTGCAGAAGTGGCCAAGGCGAAGGAAATCATCGAAACCACACATCCTGCCTACTTCACGCTGCACACACCCGAAGCGGCAGCAGCATAGCGCTGAGAGTCCTCGGCAATTATTGAAAGAGTGCCGATCGATTATTGATCAGAATCAGTTGTTGATTCGTGAGGCCGCGCGATAGGTTATCTTCAACGCTAGCTTGTGCAGCCGAGTTGGCAGCGATAAGCGACGTCCGCTGCCCCGGAGGTGGAGGTTCCATGTCTGCGACCGTGCTCAATTCCCGGTCGATCGTGGACTTGAGCCCGAATCTGGCGCTCCGTGCGTATCGTTGAGGTGTATGCGAGACAGCCATGAATGTGGTCCGCTATAGAGAAATTCAAGGGAGATGTTCGCGCCTACATACCCCAGCAAGCTGTAGTTGCCCATACGGAATGCATCCTTGTAATCGTAGCGGCCGGGATACCAGCCATAAACGGCCGTCATGGTGCCGGCATACGGAGCAACCAGATCAGGAAAAGAAAAGACGCGATGGCCATCGTCGCCGCGGCGTGCGACAAAGGTCGAAATCACGGCATGGCGCAGCCGCCCAAACACGCCCTTGCACTCACAGCGGTAATACAACGTGTCTTCGTGGAAGGCTTCCGAAAGCGCGTAGCGCGTCGTCGTAGTTACCGCCGCAATGCTGAAGTCGGACCCAAAGCGCTTGCTGTAGCCATCCACTCCTTGCTTCCATTCCGGTGGAGTGTTCTGGACTTGATTAATGCCCGCAAACATTCCAGCCCCGACGATGGGATAAAGGCCGAACGCGTCAAAAAGATAGTTGTGGAGCTTCGTTGCCTGCGGCGGACGCATATACGTCAGATCCGGCAGCGGGGTTGCCGCACTTCCTGACAGGTCAACAGTGCTGCTGGAGGAATCTCCCACATCGACCAGTGATTGCGCCTTTACCAGCACTGGTAGGGCTGCGAAGTCCGCGATTACCAACAACAAGAGCATAGTTCGGCATGTCTTCATATCGAGATTCTCCCCGGCTCAATCTAAAGAGCCAGCCCGCACGCCAGAAGTTACTGCTCCTCAGACGGTGAGCGGGCAAGTTCCGTGGTCGCACTGGCACGCAATCTCCAGTTCTTTGGAGCCCGCTTCTTTGCATGCTTGACTGCAGTATTTGTCCCCAGCTTGCACCAGACATCGGCATGGCAGGTGCGCACATTTGTTTTGCTCATTTGTCGTCATCATCATTAGTTCTCCTTTTTCCGCAAGCTCATGCAAGAGCCTTGCGCTAGATCGTTGTAGGTTGAATTTGCCTGATCTACCTTCGTTTCAGCGTCCAGCCAATCAATGTCCCGGCGGCGACGCCTACCGCAAAAGTCGTCGCAACCGTTAGCAATGGGTGTCGCTGGAGGCGCTGAGTTGTGTCATTCAGGATCTCTTCGGCAGCATCGCCGCCCTGCTTTGCGGCCCGCCTCACCACTCCTACGCCATCCTCGATCGCATCGGCAATCGCACTGGTTGCGCATGAGGCCCGGCGAGCTGATTCGCCAATATGGTCAGCTGCTCTCTCCACTACGGTTTGTGACATTGGTCCCCTCCTGTGTGTTTTGCGAGCAAGGTTGATGCGTTTTTATTCACCGACAGCTTTTTCCGCGCGGCCAATCCACTTTTGAACTTTGCCGGCGTTCTGTTCCGCTTCCCCTGAGACTTCCAGATCGGGGTCGTTCGTCGCCTTTCCGACCTTCTCCTTCACTTTCCCCTTCACTTCGTGGAGTTTGCCCTCGGTCCGGTCTTGCGTGCTGGGTTTCATGTTTTTCTCCTGTCTTCTTGAAATCAGCTTCGATTGTGCCTCCACTCCGTTGCCAGAGCGTAGTTGCCACGGGCCATTACGCCACTTCTTTTCTTTCAACACTCACTGGCACCTGCACCAGCTCTTCAAACAGAGAGCGGTAGTGAATCATTGCCGTTCTCAGCTCTTCGGTAGTTGCTTCGTTTTTCCCCACCCGCAGCGCAATCTCATGCGCAGACCGGTAGTTCTCCACCATTCGGGGATGGTCGACAGAAATGTCGGCGGCGCGCTGTTCGAAATCGGATACGGGATAGCCACGAGCTTTCATTAAAGAGGCTACCAAGTCATCGGCCTCTGTGACCGCCCCTTTAGGGGAATCGACAAAACGAGACTGCACGGACTCCCACCGTTTCGAAAAACGTTCGTGTTCGAGCGGATCAAGATCGCGGATGTTGAGCTTTTCAACCCGCTTCTCGCGATCCTCTAATTTCGATTCCGCTTTTCGTCCTGCCCCATGCACCAGCACCGCCCGATCGTACTCGGGCCCAAATTTCTTGCGCAGGACTGCGGTCGTATTCCTGCGTTTTCGCGCGTACACCCAAGCAAGCACTGCGACGATCAGAATCGCTACGGCGGCGAGCACAATCAGATTCGTATCCAGCAGATGTAGATTCATCGAAACCTCCCATGCATCAAATCTCCACAAGGGCCGACCTTGAGTTCCCCTCCGGCGTCAGAACCTTGTGAGTTACCAGTATCGAACTTTAGGCCTCGGAAGAATGGTCAGAATTGATCGCTTTGTAACTCAGTGCCACGGCGTTCAAAGCCGCTCGAACTCGGAAGGTGCAGCCACAAACTTATTCGTGCAACGACCGCGGCGTTCTTGAAGTGAAGCAGTCGCGCTCCGAAATCAGTGGGCAGCGTTGCCCGCCACCGTCGGCACAGGCGCCATGGACTTCAACTGGTCCAGCGCAGTCAGCACGCCTTGCCAGCGAACTGGGTCCTTCTTCGTCTCGATCGGTACCGAGAGGTCGGAATAAAACTGCAGGATGTTGCCGCGCAGCTCTGGAGTCGTCCCATCGAACTTGCGGCTCGATAACTGTCCCAGCAGCTTTGCATAAGTGTCGTCGGCGAGCGAGTATTCCGCTGCTTTGGTAGGTTGGCCACTATCAAGATCACAATTGGAAAGCAGGACCGAGCCAGTGCCCACTGAGTGGAGGAAGGCCCGGTATTGATCGACGGTCAGATTGATGCTCTTGAAATACAGGTCCTCGGTCTGCGGAGTCGGGTTCTTGAAGCCCAGCCCCTTAAAGGGACCAATCCTCGGCATGTAGCGCAAGAGGATTGAGAGGAGCCGGGTTCCGACTCCCGGCTTGGTGTAGTCCTTCCCCCACTCCTTTTCATAGTCGGAGCGCGAAAGCCGGTACAGGAACTTTTCCTTCGCGAAGTCGGGGCGCTCGCGCATCAGGTCTTTCTTGTGGGTCTGGAGCGCGACCTGGGTCATCTCCGGAATCAGCCGGCTGACGGAGAAACGATAGGAGCCGATGGCGAGGTCCTCATGAGCGAGCACGTCTTTCAACTCCACTCCGTATACCACGGGGAAGACTCGCTCGAGCAGGGGCTTTGACACTTGAAACCCAATGAAATCGTGGTACTGCTGCGATGGGTAACGATTCTTCGCCACCTGCAGCATGTCGAAACCGAACTCTGTTTTTAAGTGTGCCGTCCTGTCCTGCGCATACATCACCGACTTGCCAAACTTCGCGCGTAACTTTGGGTACTCGATGGCCACCGCCTCATTGACTGCCATCCGGTGCCCGGTAATGTCCGACGCATAGTGCGCCAGCGCGCCCAGAGCGAAGGCATATTCGTTGGCATTCTGGCTTTCGAGCAGCAGCTCGCGAACAAAATCTCCGCTGCGAACGTAATGCACCAGGTTGCTGAATTCTTTGCTGCCGAATGGGTAATAACCCATATCCTGGATGACGGCGCCTCCGTAAGCGTAGGCATGCGCCTCCTTGATCTGATCTTCCGACAGTCCCGGGTATCGTTTGAGCAACAGGGGCCGGATCTCGTCGGACCAGAGCAGGTCCACGATTTCCTCGTGCGTCAGAACGGAGTAAGCGAACGAACCGCCGCGGCACATGAGCGCGACGAGAAGAAGCGCCAACGCGCGAACAGAAAGCAGGCGCCAACCCTTGGCGATGGCGCCTGACCATGTTGGCTGGTGGTGCATGATTCAGATCCGACCAAGAACCAGCAGAATTACCACGACGCAAAGGATAAGTCCCAGTCCTCCGGTCGGAGCATAACCCCACTCCCGGCTATATCCCCACCGTGGCAGGGCACCGAAAAGCGCTAAGATCAAAATCACAATCAATATAGTTCCAAGCATAGTTCACTCCTTTTTCCGGCACATAAGACGACGTTCAAACGTCACTCCCCGAAAGGGGTGGCTTTGATTCTGTCTTATTCCAGCGCGGCACCCCGATCCTGAAGTTCCGCAACGGGAACTCAACATTGACGGAGAGCCACGATGGAGAGCCACTTTCCTTATAGACGTTCCGCTGGTTTCTTACTGGTCAAAACTGCTCATATGAAAAAAGGGTCGAAAGCGCGGGATTAGTTCTCTCGTAGGAGCTGCGGGAGATGACAGCGGGCTCCACGACGTGGGACATCACTTCGAATCGCTGCCTACCGCCAGAAAGGAAATGGCGCGAGTCCACGAAGTGAACCCGCACCAATGTAAGAGTTAATCGACCTTCTTATCCCTCGAGCGGCCTGACGCAATACAAGGCTTCTCTTACCTCTCTTTACCTCCGGGGGCTTTTGTCTCCGGACGAGGAGCGCTCGCAGGGCGGGGTGCAGCCTGGGGACGAGCGGCAGGCTGTGCATGAGCTGCGGTCGTCGGACGTGGAGCACTCTGTTGATGGGCTGCAGGCTGCACATGGGCTGCAGGTTGCGCATGGGCTGCAGGCTGTGCATGAGCTGCAGGTTGCGCATGAGCTGCAGGCTGCGCATGAGCTGCAGGTTGCGCATGAGCTGCAGGCTGCGCATGAGCTGCAGGTTGCGCATGAGCTGCCTTGTTCTCACTCGTGCGCGTAGCAGTTGCCTTCTTCTCGGCCGCCTTATTCTCAGTCGCGCGAGTTGCCGCTGCCTTACTCGCGGCCGCCTTATTCTCACTCGTGCGAGTCGCTGTTGCCTTATTCTCGGCTGCCTTGTTCTCGGTCGAGCGAGTTGCTGCCGCCTTTTTCTCGGTCGCGTTATTCTCACTCGAACGAGTTGCCGCTGCCTTGTTCTCGGCCGCCTTATTCTTGGTCGAACGAGCTGCCGCTGCCTTCTTTTCGGTCGCCTTATTCTCAGTAGTCTTAGTCTCGGCTGCTTTGTTCTCAGTAGCCTTAGTCTCCGCTGCTTTATTCTCGGTAGCCTTAGTCTCGGCTGCCTTGTTCTCGGTGGCCTTAGTCTCCGCTGCCTCGTTCTCGGTGGCCTTAGTCTCAGCTGCCTTGTTCTCAGTGGCCTTAGTCTCGGCAGCCTTGTTCTCAGTGGCCTTAGTCTCGGCAGCCTTGTTCTCAGTGGCCTTCGTCTCCGCTGCCTTGTTCTCAGTAGCCTTAGTCTCAGCTGCGGCGCCATTGGCCGCTACCACCCCTTTGCCGCTAAACTCTCCCGGTTTGGAGGTTGCAGCGATTGGCGGCTTGCCATGATTCACGGACGCCAATAGTTCGTGGTTCTTGCTGGCGGCCTGTTGATGCCCTGTTTGTGTGGCCGTTGCCGGACGATGACTCTCATGTGCCGCGGTCTCTTCCGCAGCGGTCGGTCGAGCGGTTGTTCCACCGGTCCCGCCGTTGTAGCTAACGTTGTTTCCCGCTCTCTCGTTGCTTACGGTCTTTTCGTAAGTGTTGTGAAAGTTCGCCACATCCACGTTATTCACCGAGCGGTTGTAACTGAAGGCTCCGTTATTCCAATATCCGCCCTCATAGCCGAAGCCTCCATAGCCGAAGCCATAGTTGACTCCACCGTAGAAGCCGATAGTGGGACCCCAGTAGCCGTCATTCCAAGCGAAGGCATTGCCGCCCCAACCCCAATAACCTGGAGTCCATAGCAGGCCAACGGCGGGCGGCTCGGCCCATGTGCCCGGCACCCAGAAATAGCCTTCATCACCATAAGCCCAGTAGCCGGGTGTCCACAAATAGCCGCTCTGCGGACATATAGGTTGCGAGTAAGCTACCAGTTCGGGCGGAGCGATCGTGATAGACAAGCCGACCTGCGCGAACGCGGCGGCCGACATGGCCAGTAGCAGAACGGCTAGCGACAGCAAACGGATCTTGCGCATTTTCAACCACCTTGCCAGATCATCCTTCGGGTGCCCGGTTGTACGTTGCTGCTGCGGGCTGCGCGGATTGAACGGCGACGCGTCGAGGTAAGCATTCCACGAAGACACTGCCGAGTCTGTGCACTACTGCTCACTTCCGGATGTTTCCCCTTCGAGCGTTTCGAGCGCGGGGGCCGCGCCATTTGTTCGCTGAACCGTCCCAATATCTGCACTCTTATTTGCACTCTACGATGTCGGCCACGAGGGCGGAGTCGATTGTGAGGGCTACGGAATTGAAAGAGAACTACGGTTCGCTGCCGCCGCCGCTGGGTGATCAGTGCATCCTGATGTTATGTTCGCCGATAACCGTGAACACCGAAAAAAGATTGGTAACGCCCAGAAGCTGCCGAATCCGTTTGCCAAGGTTGATCAGTTCTAAACTGTAGCCTGCCGACTTGGCGGAAACGTACAGTCGTACTACCGTGCCGAGGCCCGTGCTGTCCATGTGGGTGAGATCCGTCAAGTCCAGGACGATTCGTTTGGAGCCCGGAATCAGTTGGCTGACCTCGAGGTAGAGAAGATGGTTGACACCCGCCACCAACTTGCCGCTGCATCGCACAACCGCGGCATTGCCGGTACGGTCAACGTCAAGCGTCAGGTGGTTCGCGGTTGCTTCGTCAGACATCAGAACTTACCTTGTCGAAACATAACGAACGGTTTGAGATCGGTGTCGAGCGATTGTCACATATCGAGGTAGGGAATGAAACAGCGTATCGGGTTGCAATGCTGGTGAAATGGCCATTCCATTGACGCGCGATGGGCTGCTCCGTAAGATGAAACGACCTGAAAGGCGGACCGTTCGATGATTGGCCAAACCATCTCGCACTACCGCGTCGTCGAGAAGCTGGGCGGCGGCGGCATGGGTGTGGTGTATAAGGCCGAGGACATCGAACTGGGACGCTTCGTGGCCCTGAAATTTCTGCCCGATGAACTGTCGCGAGACGCACAAGCGCTTGAGCGCTTTCGCCGGGAGGCGCGCGCCGCGTCTGCCCTGAATCATCCCAATATTTGCACGATCTACGAAATCGGCAAGCACGGCGAACAGACTTTCATTGCAATGGAGTTTCTGGACGGCCTGACGCTGAAGCATCTGATTGCGGGAAAGCCGTTGGATAACGAAACTGTGCTCTCGCTGGCCATGGAGATGGCCGACGGATTGGACGCGGCGCATTCCCAGGGCATTGTCCACCGCGACATCAAGCCCGCCAACGTCTTTGTCACCAAGCGCGGCCACGCCAAGATTCTGGATTTCGGGCTGGCCAAAGCGCTGCCCACCACCAGTTCTTCCAGTCCGGCTGCATCGGTCAACGCGATGACAGCCACTTTCGATGAACAGCACCTCACCAGTCCCGGGTCGACGCTTGGCACAGTTGCCTACATGTCTCCTGAGCAGGCGCGAGCCAAGGAGGTGGACGCGCGCAGCGACCTGTTCTCCTTCGGCGCGGTGCTCTATGAGATGGCAACCGGCACGCTCCCGTTTCGTGGCGGCAGTTCGGCGGAGATCTTCAAAGCGATTTTGGATGCGGCGCCAGCCCCGGCCCTGCGGCTCAATCCCGATCTGCCTGTGGAGTTGGAGCGCATCATCGGTAAAGCCCTGGAGAAGGATCGCAACCTGCGCTATCAGAGCGCGGCCGATCTGCGAACCGACCTGGCGCGTTTGAAACGGGACTCCGACTCCGGGCGTTCGTCGAGCTCTTCGATCGGCGCGAGCGCTGTAGCACCGGCAAGTTCCTCGTCTATCCCGGTGGCCGTCGAGCCCCGCCGCGGACGCACGTACCTGGCTGCTGGCGTCGCTGTAATCGTGCTGATTGCCGCGGCGGCGGGCGTGTACTTCCTGCGCGGAAAATCTCAGACGGGCAAGGTCGACTCCATTGCCGTGCTCCCCTTCGTTAACGCGACCGCTGACGCCAACAATGAGTACCTCAGCGACGGCTTGACCGAAAGCCTGATCAGCAGTCTTTCGCAACTGCCCAACCTTAAGGTGATGGCGCGCAGCACCGTGTTCCGCTACAAGGGGAAGGAGGATGATCCACAAAAAATCGGCCAGGCGCTGCAGGTGAGCGCAGTTTTGATGGGGCGCATCATGCAGCACGGCGACCATGTCGCGGTCGAGGCAGATCTTGTTAGTACCGCCGACGGAAGCGAGCTTTGGGGCTCTCACTATGATCGCAACCAGTCCGACATCACTCAGGTCCAGAGGGACATTACACGCGATATTTCCAGCAAGCTCCGCATTCAGCTCAGCGGAAACGAACAGCAGCGTCTGGGGCGAGCCGGCACCACCAACCCGGAAGCCTACCGCCTCTACCTGGAAGGACGGCAACTCTGGTACGGGCGTACGCCGGAGGGCCTCAAGAAGAGTATTGATTTGTTTCAGCAGGCGATCGCCGCCGACCCTGGTTATGCTCTCGCCTATGCGGGCCTGGCGAACACCTATAACATTGGCCCCAGCTACGATATTGGGATAACGTCGAAGCAGGGAGAACTACTGGCCGACGAGGCGGCGCGCAAAGCGATTGAACTGGATGGTTCCCTGTCCGAGGCCCATGCTGCGCTCGCGCTGGCCCTGGCGGATGAAAAAAGGTGGAACGAGGCGGAATCCGAATTTCGACGCGCCATCGAATTGAACCCCAACAACGCGGCCGCCCGTTATTTCTATGCTTTCGGCTGCCTCATTCCGATGAAGCGCACTGACGACGCGCTCGAACAATACCAGACTGCCTTATCGCTCGATCCTCTTTCTTCGATTGTCAACACCAACTACGCAGTGGCCCTGATGGAGGCCCGTCGCTACCCGGAGTCGCTCGTCCAGTTCCAGAAAGTACTCGAACGGGATCCCAATTTTCCGCCTGCCCACTACAAGCTCTCGCAGCTATACGCTACGACCGGCCACTTCGCGGAGGCGGTAAGCGAGATCCAGAAAATTGTTTCCAAGCCGGGCTCCTGGAGCGCAGACGCGAAAAGCTATCGCGAACTGATTCTGGCTCTCCGGGGTACAGATCGCTCGGCCGCTGTGGCCGTAGCGTCTGCGATCAGCGGAGACCGCGACCAGGCATTCGAATATCTGGAGAAGGCCTACTCCGATGGAAACGACGAACTGCTGATCGTCATTCGTTATCCCGCCCTGGACCCGATTCGTTCCGACCCGCGCTACGCCGATCTCATGCGCCGGCTCGGACTGCCCGAGTAGTGCGTGAACGAAGAAAACAGAATGCGAGTTGCCAGCCGCTTCGGTGGCCGTTTCTGCGGTCGATTAGCGTTTAGCGCTCATTCAGCAATTTTGTCCAGCGTGGCAGCGGTTGCGGTGCGCTCTCCCTCAACCGCAGAGAGCGTGATGGGCGAGGGCGTGATCGTCGGCATGGGTTCCTCTTTGTGCATCGACGGGAACTTGCCGTAAGTCATGCCGCGCCACAACCACTCCATGGGGCCAAAGCGATATCGGTTCAACCACCAATTGCTGAACACAACCTGTGCCCCATACAGAACGAACGTGGGCACCAGCCCGAGCGCTGGTCCGACGCGTCCATAGAAACCGGTCGTGTAGCGGTAGAAGAACAACGTGCAAACCACGGATTGCATCAAGTAGTCGGTCAATGCCATGCGCCCCACCGCGGCAAATGGGAGCAGGCGGCGGCGCCAATCCTCGTGCATGAAGAGAAGCGCCAGGCCCGAAACATAACCTGCGCTCAAGATATGGGATCCAGGCAGAAAGAGAACTCCAGCCGACCAATTCCACACGGAAACTTTGTCGGGAGGAATAAATATTTTCATGCCCGCCGTGTAAATATTGATGGTTAGGCCTATCGGGAAGCACCACGCGCACACGCGCTGCAACACGGGACGGTATTCATCGAGGCGTTGTACGATGCCGGCTCGCCACACCCACATGCCGAGCAGAAACAGCGCCGTCGCATAGATCGCGAACAACTCGAATGGCAGCTGTTGCTTCCATTCCACCCAGTTCTGCGCCATGATCTGCCGCACCGTTCCGTGCGCGTAGATATTAATGATCCCGTACATCTTCTTCAAGTCCGTCGGCTTGGGTACCATCCAAGGTCGACGGAAGCGGCTGAAGTAGATGGCCAGGAAAATTGAGCTGATTACGATGGGCAGCGAGAACAAACCTCCGGCCCACCACAGCAATGTTTTCTGTTGGCGTTTGCGGAAGAGCAACAAAATTGCCCCCGACAACGCATAGGTCAGCAGGATGTCTCCCGCCCAGATCAACAGCCCGTGGATCAGGCCGAACAGCGCGAGAGCTAGAAGTCGCCGGGGATAGAAGCCCAGGAAACGCACGCCGCGCGCTTCCGCCCGGCTCATCTGCATGGCAAAGCCCAACCCGAACAGGAAAGAAAAAATCGTGATGAATTTCCCCTGGATCAGGGCATCGATGAAGAACTGGGCCGCGACGTCGGCATGGCCGTGAAAGAGGACCCCTATGTTTCCGTAAATATCGAGGGGCGCGAAGAAAGCGCGCATGTTCGCGGCCAGAATTCCGAACAGCGCCATGCCTCGCAGAACATCGATAAAAAGGATGCGCTCTGAAAGGCTGACCGGGCCCACCCGCTGCGCTTCACGCTGCATGCGCCACCCCCCGCCGGCAATAATGACATGAGCAACCGGAATGAAGTCAATTACAAATTAGTTTTGTGGTCCTCTGTTATGTTAAGAATCAAGTAATTTTGGACATCGCGCCATCCTCCGCAATCGGCGTACCGCAGAATAACTGGACGGTATTTTCGAGGAGGCATGAAATGACGATCGAAGCACGCGTGAAGGACCGGATTCTGAAACCACCCGCCGAAGTTTTTGCCGCCATTGTTGATTCAGATCAGCTCGTAAACTTCTTCCCATCGAGTGCGAGCGGGCCGCTCCGCGCCGGCGAAACGGTGACCTGGAATTTCGCGGACGTGGGAGGGGGTAGCATTTCCGTCCGCGTCAAGGAGATCAGGCAGGATCGGCACATTATGTTCGAATGGTCCGCGAGTGGCGGCCAACCGGCTCGGGTAGATATCGACCTGCAACCCCAGGATGGGAACTCGACCCTGGTGACCATTGTCGAATCCGGGTGGCCGATGGACAAAGAGGGCGTCGAGCGCGCTCTGCGTCAGACCCAAGGTTGGACCGACTTTCTCTGCTGCATGAAGGCGTATCTCCAGTTCGGCGTTCACCTCAGAGAAGGTCGCACGAAGGACATTCACTGAGTCTCGATGCGAACCAATTCGCGTGATTAGGCGCGATTCGATCAAAGCTCCATGACCGGCTCTAGTCTAGCCACTTGCGATCGATCCCAGGTCTACTCGACCATTTCGATCATCTCCAGATCCATCTTTCTCGTGGAGCTTTGAAACACGGCCCTGGCCTTTGCCAGATCTTCTACTTTCCAATAAACGATGATGAAGTCCCCGTCCGGAGACCGGTCAAGAAAGATGTGCTGTGCAATGATTCCCTGGGCGCTCATGCAGATCTTAGCTTCCTCCATTCGATTCGGAACCTGCTTAGCCCATTCTAAGAATTTATTCGTCATCCCAGGCTTCAGGCGAACTTTTATGCATTCCGACTGCGGCATCTTAGTCTGCTCCTCCTTTCTTCATGCGGTACATGTGAAGGACATGCGCTTTCATTTTTTCCAGAGGATAATTCCTGGGTTCCATAACATATTCGGCGACTATGCCTGTAGTAAGCGAGCGAAAGTAGATCACTTCCGCCTCCGGATCAGTGACCCCGAGCTCGGAGAAGATTGCTCGATGAACTTCGAAAATCTTCTCCCACTGGCTTCGAATCTTCTCTGACGTTTTCCCGATGCGTCGAATCGCCTCCGGAGCGTCAGGCTGGAGAAAGACTGTCAGGTAGAACTTATAGAGCATGGTGTCTTTCTTCACCGCGTCGAGAAGGCGATCCAGAATGGCAGCGAGCTGGTTGAGAGCCCCGGATATTTCGTCGATCCCTTGGATTAAGGCTACGGCTTCATTGAAGCGTCGCTCCATGACCGCCGCAAGCAAGTGTTCCTTGCTCCTAAAGTAGTTGTAAGCGAGGCCCTTTGAAACCTCCGCTTGTTTTGCAATCTCTTCCATCGAGGCTCGGTGGAAGCCTTTTTGCTTGAAAACATCCAGGGCTGCCGAGATAATTTTCTCGGAAGCGTTCCATCGCATTTCTGCCCATTGTTGTTGAGTCCGCGGTGACATCAGTAAGCTCCGGGTTCGCGGCGATATTATCAATGACTGACCGAATAGTCAATAATAAGGTTTCCGTGAAAAATGTAATTTTCGGCGTCAGCGGAAATGGGTACAGTCGAAGTGTGATTACGTTCATCATCAGGACACCACCATAGTGCCGAATGAATTCAGGCTGAAGAAACCTCTGCACAGTTTTTCACCTTCCCCTTTTCGGCCCTCGGTAAGTGCTTGCAGCAGTAGGTACCAACTAGTATTCCTATTGGCCCCGCAATTGCACTTGTAGGTCGCGTCCTCCCTCCAGGACACTTGCCGGAAACTCGACTGTTCGAATTTTAATTTTATATTGGAGGATGTCCCATGTCGCGCCGCAGCTTTCCCTCGTTGCTGGTTGTAGCCCTGTTCCTCTCGACACTGGCCCTAGCCAATTCCATGCCAGTCAGTCTAACGTTTCTTCACTCCGGCACCAGCATTCATGGTGGTGCCTTCGCCAATTCCGGCCATTCCTCGATTAGCGGTGGAAGGGCCACGCCCATGAACTATGACGCGGTCAACATCCGCACGTCGAATGACTGGAATCACGTCAGCAGGCTGACTTCTGGAAGAGTCATGCTTGGCAACAGCATTGCAGACGTCCAAGGGGCGCGCTTCAATTATCGCTTCGAAACCGGCAACCACTTTGTCTGGCATCAAGGAACGACGCTGACCTCCCCGGAACCCGGTAGCCTGCTGCTGCTCTCGACGGGCCTGCTCGGGATCGCAGGAGCGATGCGGCGAAAGCTGCTGCGCGGCTAACGCGCGATCGGCTGTTCACGTTCTCGCAAGTTGAGTTTCCTCGTACTCCTTTGCTCGCCGCCATCGGCAAAAACCTGATGGCGGCTTTTTTCTGTCGCCTCGAGTTTCGCTGCTGTAGCCCCGTAACTTCGTTCCGCTCGCCGCAAGGAATCCGCACATCGCCGGCGAAATGCCACGCGCGCGCGCAAGATGAAACCCGCCGATTAGCGATGCCAGCCATCTCGACATAAACCTCGTGTCACGCCGGACACGCCCGAGTTTATGCACACACACAATCCCGCCTGCGCTCGATCTTAACTCCCGTTTTTTCAATCGATTAACTGCTGGCTTCCCGCTTGCCTTTTATTCTGGCAGTGAACAGGAGCAGTGCGATGAAGCTGGGGAACGGCAAAGCGAATCGGCAGAAAAAAGCGCTCTGGGTGCTGGGAAAAGTTCTCGGAGCAGTTCTCGGAGCGGTGCTCGCGTTGACGACCGTCAGCGCGGCCCTACAGACGCCTGTCTCCGCCGGGCCGCGTGTCCAGGCTCCTGAGTTCGCCAAAGCCGCGCTCGCCAGAATCACCGTGCACTGGGTTCTGGTCAGCATTCCCGACCGCAAGCTGGCGCTGTTTGAAAACGGACGGGTCGTCCGCATCTATCGCGTCGCGGTCGGCAAGACTTCGACCCCGAGTCCGGTTGGCGGATTCAAGATCGTCAACCGCGTCACCAACCCGACCTACTACCACAATGGGCAGGTCATCGGCGCCGGCAAGGGCAACCCGGTGGGCACGCGCTGGATGGGACTGAGCGCGAAGGGCTACGGAATCCACGGCACCAACCAGCCGAGCTCGATCGGCAAAGCGGCGTCGACGGGATGCATTCGCATGGGCAAGCAGGATCTCGAGCAACTCTTCGCCATCGTCGACGTAGGCGACACGGTCGAGATTCGCGCGGAACGCGACGAGCAAATCGCGGCAGTCTTCGGAACGGGAACGCGAATTGGAACGGGATCTGAATCTGGATCCGGAACGAAGACGGAGACGATCGCGCAGGTCGAGACCGAAAAGAGCTCGGGCAACGGGCAATAGGCGCCACATTTAAGTAGAGACGAGGCTCGCCTCGTCTCCGGGCGGTTAAGTCTCACGGAGGCAAGTCATGGAAACGATGCTGCAAGGTCTGGTAATCATCGGCGGTCTGACGTTCTCGCTAGCCGCGTCTCTGCTGATCGAAGAACTCATCTTCGGACGAATCGTCCGCGTCGCGTTCGCGCGCCGTCCAGAAACTCCTAAACATTTTTCGGAACACGAACAAAAGAATTGAAAGGAGCACCACCATGCTGTGGTTAAAGTATTTGCTGTTGAGCGCGGGGATCGCGATGTTCGCGATCGCCGCTGGAATTCTCACCTGCGACGCTTACCTGCTGATCGTCTGGCAGCGCAGACGTTCAAACCTAGATCCGGAGGCAGGCGCGCCCGGACTTAGCCCTAGTCCTGGTCCTAATCCCAAAGTCCGCTGGCGCACCTCGGTTGCGCTCGTAATGCTGGCCTGGGCACCGCTCTTGATCTCGGCGGGCATCGTGATCGTGCCCAGCGGAATGGCCGGCGTGCGCGTGAGCCAGACCAAAGGCACGCTTGCCGGAACTCTGTATCCGGGCGTGCACTTTGTGGTGCCGCTCGTCGAGCGCGTCGAACTGTTCAACACGCGCGACCAGTTGTTCACCACCGGTATCAGCGAAGATTCGCTCGCCAAAGGCGCGGCGAAAGGCGAAGCGTTGAATGTGCAAGCCCCGCACGCCCAAGCCCTGCACGTCCAGGCAAAAGAAGGACTCACCCTGGGCCTCGCCATCACCGTCCGCTACCAGATTGACCCCAAGCGCCTCGACTACATCGAAGCCAACCTGCCGCAACCGCTGGAAAAGGAAATCGTGCCGCCAGTGGTTGCCACCGCTTGGCGCGAACTGGTGCCGGGCTACACGGTTCGCGAAGTTTTCTCCGCCAAGCGTGAAGAAGTTCGTCAGCGCTCCGCCGAAATGATTCGCAAACGGCTGGCCGCCGACGGCATCGTGGTGAAAGAAGTCATGCTGCGTGACATCGAACTTCCGCAGGAATACGCCAAGGGCCTCGAATCGCTGCTGCTGAAAGAACAAGAGAACGACCGCATGGGCGTTGAGACCGAGATCCACCAGAAGCAAGTGAAAATCGCCGAAGCCGACGCCGAAGCCACCAAGGTTCAAGAAGTGAAACAGGCCGAAGGACAAGCCGCCGTCCGCGTGCTGCAAGCCAAGGGCGAGTCCGATGCCATGCAATACACGCTCCCGCTGAAACAGAAACAGATTGAGCAATCGAAGCTCGAAGCCGAAGCGCGCAAGGAGGCAACGGTCAAGAATGCCGAAGCTGCCGGCGAGGCCAAGCTGATCGACAGCAAAGCGGAGATGGAACGCCGCAAACTTCTGGCGCAAGCCGAGGCCGAACGCATCCGCTTAACCGCCTCTGCTGACGCCGAGCGCATGACGAGCGAGAGCGCGATCCTGAAGCAGAATCCGCTGCTGATCAACAAAATCGTCGCCGAGCGCCTTTCCGATAAATTGCAGATCATGATGGTTCCGGCGGACGGCAAATTTTTCTTCACCAACGACGTGCTGCGCGGCATGGGCGCTCCGAACCACGTGAGCCAGGCAGAAGATGTGGAACCTTCAGATAGAAGACCGCAACAATAGCCGAGGGGCAACCGTTCCCAGTTCTCAGTTATCAGGAGTCAGTAAAACCAAGCGGTAAGGGACTTTTCTGGGAACTGAGAACTTTCCCATGGCTAGGTCACGATCGAGCACGCGCTATAATCAGCGCATTCCACACATGCAAGCGCGAACCTCCAGCGGTCTGCGGCTAGGTTGGCTGACTTCGTTCCTGCTCGCGACGGTTGTTCTTCCATCTTTCTTATGCGCGTCGAACCTGGGAGACACCGCCCGCCAACTGGCGCACAAGATCGCCGCGGCCGCCGGGCCCGGCGCTTTCGCACTCGACGTCACCAACCGTTCGTCGCTCGACGACAAATCCGTGCGCGAGGTGCGCAGCGCGCTCGAAGCGCAGTTGCACGTCGAAGGCGTGCACGCCACCAAAGCCGAGCAAGCGATGGGAACCATCGAGGTCGTTCTCTCCGAGAGCCTGCGCGAATACGTTTGGACGGCCGAGATTGTGATCGGGTCCGACGAGAAGAAGGTCGCCATGGTCTCGTTGGCTCGGTCGCCAACCGGAACGCCATTCGCCGCCGCGATGCCGATCGCTTTGAAGGCCACTCTTCTGTTCGCGCAAGAGCAACCAATACTCGATGTCTCCCTCGTCGAAATGCCCGGAGGATCTCGCCTCATCGTGCTCGATGACGGCAAAGTCGCGATCTATCGTCATCAGGGAGCGACTCCGGCCGGACCGAATCCGGCAAGAGCGTGGGAATTCGAAGCTTCGTCGCCCATCGCTCACTCCCGTACTTTTCCCCGCGACGTGCGCGGACGCCTGCTCTTGCGCCGCGATCACCTGTTCGACGCTTACCTGCCGGGAACGTTCTGCCGGTCGAACTCCAGCGCGCCGCTCCTCATCGTCTGCAACGATACTGACGATCTAACTTATGACGATCCTTGGCCCCTGACGTCGGACGACGGCAGCGTGCGCGCCTTCTATGCGGCCTCGCGCAATTTCTTCACTGGAGCACTGTCTCCCGGTATCGGAAAAGTCTCCAACGTTCCTTCGTTCTATTCGGCGGCCGCGCTGCCGCGATCGAGTTACACGCTATGGGTGCTCGCCGCGGTGGATGGGTCGTTGCATCTTGTGGATGGAATGACGGACCAGGTAATCCGCAGCGCAAAATGGGGCAGCGATCTGGCCGCGGTTCACTCAGCTTGCGGAACGGGCACGCAGTTGCTGGCCTCGGAGAGCGGGAGCCTGACGTCCGGAAATTCAGAGCGCGACAGCCTGCGCGCGTTTGAGATCCCCGATCGCGACCCGGTGGCTGCGAGTTCAGCGGTAGAGTTCGATGGGCGAGTCGTTATCGTTGCGCTGTGGCCGGAAAGCAGCGGCAATGGCGCAACGGCAATCGTAAGACGAAAAGAAACAGGATGGTATGAGGCCTATCGCGTATCGATTTCGTGCGGCAACTAGCCCCGCATCAGCTAGTGTGGGGACGGGAGTCCTCGCCCGTCCAAGCCGAGCAACGCTCGACAACTGCCGGCGGTCACGGCGGCTTTGGATCAGCCATAGGCGGATGTGTGCGGCAATGATCATGTCACTGATCGCGACGACGATCGCGTCGGCGCCCGCATCAGCAGCGACGCGTCCACACTACGGAGGAACCCTGCGCGTCATGTTGCAATCGGCGCCGGACGCGCTCGACCTTCCCGCCAACGCCACGCCCGCCGACTACTGGGACGCCGCGCGCACGCTCTCGCTGATCGGCGACACTCTTGTAAAGCTGGATGCCCAAGCCCGCCCACAGCCCGCGCTGGCGGTGGCGTGGCAGAGTGACCCGAGCGCCCGCCATTGGCAATTCACGCTGCGGCGCGGAGTGAAGTTCCACGACGGCAGCGCCGCGACGCCCGCAGCCATCGCGCAGATTCTGGGCGCAATCCACTCCGGCTGGAATGTGCGTGCAGCGGCGGATTCGGTATCAATCGAGAGTGCGACGCCCATGCCTGCGCTGCTCGCCGAACTCGCGCTGCCGCGCAATCTCTTGCTTAAGCGCAATACAAATCATCTTCCCATCGGCACCGGCCCGTTCCTCATCGCCGAGTGGCAGCCGGGAAAACTGCTCAGGCTCGCCGCAAATGAAGATAGCTGGGCGGGGCGTCCTTTTGTGGATGCGGTCGAGATCGAATTCGGCAAATCGCTGCGCGACCAGGCCATCGCGCTCGAACTGGACAAGACCGACGTGATCGAGACGGCCCCGCAAACAGCCAACGGATCGCAGCGGCACAGCACGTCGTCTGCATTGTCGCTGTCCGTAGAGCTGCTGGCGCTGGTTTTCTCCGCGAACTCAAAGGCGCAGGATCCTCGCCTGCGCGAAGCGTTGGCGCTCGCCATTGATCGCAAGCCTATCCAGTCCGTGCTCTTGAAAGGCGCGGGAGAGCCCGGCGCCAGCATTCTTCCCAACTGGATGACTGGCTACAGCGCTGTCTTTTCCGCACAACCGAATCCGCAGCGCGCCCGAACTCTGCTCGCGGACTCCCGGCAACCGGCGCTCAATCTGAGCTACGGTCTAAGCTACGATCCAAGGGACCCGCAAGCCCAACTGATCGCCGAGCGCATTGCCCTCAACGCGCGCGAAGTTGGCATCACCGTGCAAGTTTCGCTGTCGGGAGCAGAAGACATCCGCCTGATGCGCGTAACGCTGCCGAGTCCCGATCCCGCCACGTCGCTCGGCGAAGCGGCGCGTCAACTGGGATTGCCGCAGCCCGCACTCCCGGCGACACCTGGCAATTCTTTGGACGATCTGTATCAAGCCGAGCGCGGTTTGCTCGCTGGATACGCCGTCATCCCGCTTTTTCATTTGCCGGTGGCGAGTGCGGCGAGCGCACGCGTGCATGACTGGGAACCGGAACGACCGGGCGATTGGAACCAGTCGGGGTTCTCGCTGGCTGATACTTGGCTGGCTAATGCTTGGCTGGTTGATTCGCGGCCCGAGGCAGCGTCGCGATGAGCTTTCGCCAGAAACTTCTTCTGTTGTTCGCGGCAACGGTCCTGCTCTGCGTCGCGGTCATATCGGCGTCGGTGTATAGCACTATCCGGCGCACGTTCGAGCAGGCGGATCAGGACCGTGCGAATGCCGTCGCCGCTCAGTTTCGATCGGAGTTCCAGCGGCGAGGGCGGGAGGTTTCGAGCAAGGTCGAATCGGTGGCAGCCAGCGACACCGTGCAGCATATCGCTCTCGAGATGAACCGCGGCGCCACTGACTCAGGCGAGTACGTAGCCCAAGCGCACACCCTCGCTGGGCAGCAGCACCTCGATTTTCTCGAACTGGTTGACTATCGCGGCGCCATCCTCTCCTCGGCGCAGTGGCAAGCGAAATTCGGATATCCCGAAGCGGCCATTTCGCAAGCTACGCCCGCCCAAGCCGCGACTCCCGCGCCTGTTATCCCAGCCGGAGCGTTTCTCAAACGTGAAGAGCTGCCGGATGGCGCAACCCTTGGCCTGTTTGCCGTGCGGGTGGCCCGCGTCGGAGAACAACCTCTGTACGTGATTGGCGGCGAGCGGCTTGACCAGGGCTTCCTCTCTACGCTCGACATCCCCGCCGGGACACGGGTACTGCTCTATCAAAACCTGGACGCAAAGTGGAATCCAAAATCTCTGCTCGATTTGAACGGACCGGCCGCGGGCGTCGACCAGATCGCTCCGCTGGTCGCACAGGTATGCGACACACTGCAGGAATCTCAGCGGGTGATCCATTGGACTTCCGATTCCGCCGACACCGAAGTCTTTCATGCCATCCCGCTGACCGGACCCATCTTCAGCGCGACGAATCAGAGTTCGACGGATCAAGGTTCGCTAAATCAAGGTTCGAATCAGAGCCCGGCCAATCAAAGCCCTGCCACCCAGCAACTGATGGGCGTTCTGCTCGTCGGCAGTTCGCGGCGTCCGCTGATCGAGTTGCAAAGGCAGATCGTCTCCACCGCCATGCTGGTCGGCGGCGCCGGAATTTTCGTGGCGGTGCTGGCCAGCCTGTGGTTCGCAGCCCGCGTCACGCGCCCGGTCGCCTCGCTGGCTGAGGCTGCGCGCCGGGTCGCCGCGGGCGATCTCGGCGCCAAGGTCGAGGTGGAATCGAGCGATGAACTGGGCGAACTGGCGGCGTCGTTCAACCGCATGACGGAAGATCTCGTGCAGCAAAAAGACCGGACTCTGCAAGCCGAGCGCGTGGCCGCATGGCGCGAACTGGCGCGGCGCTTGGCGCACGAATTGAAGAATCCTCTTTTTCCCTTGCAGGTCACGGTTGAAAACCTAATGCGCGCGAAACAAAGATCGCCCGAGATGTTCGAGGAAGTTTTCCACGAGGGAACCGCAACCCTGCTGGCGGAAATCGACCATCTGAAAACCATCATCGGCCGCTTCAGCGAATTCTCCAAGATGCCGCAGCCCCAGCGCCGGCCAACCCAGGTGAACGATGTGGCGCACTCGGTGCTGCGCGTCTTTCAAGCGCAATTGCAGGATCACGATAAAGAGAAGAATCGGATCGTGGTGCGCACCGAGCTCGCCGAGGCCTTGCCCGAAATTTCCGCCGACCCCGATTTGCTGCATCGTGCGCTGCAGAACCTGGTGCTCAACGCGATCGACGCCCTGCCGCAAGGCGGAGAGCTGGCGATTCGCACCCGCGATCTGGGCGATCGGATCGAACTGTCGGTTTCCGACACCGGCTGCGGCCTGACCCAGGAAGAATGTGGGCGCCTGTTCACTCCTTATTACACGACCAAGCAGCATGGCACGGGGCTCGGGCTGGCGATTGTGCAGTCGGTGGTGAGCGATCACGGCGGCAAAATTTCTGTCGAGAGCACGAAAGAAAAAGGAACCACGTTTCGCATCGAATTGCCACGTGAGCCGCAGCCGTGGCAGGTTGGACAAACTTAATGTTCTCGATGGAGCGCCGGGCGTCCTCGTCCGGCCACGATGCTGCATGTGTTTGATGAACAGGAGAGAACCGTGGCGCAAAAAGCGCACCTGCTGATCGTAGATGACGAGGCCAACACGCTGGCCTCGCTGTCGCGGGCGTTTCGTCTGGAGGGTCATGAAGCCACCGTCTGCGACAACGCAAACAAGGCTCTGGACCTGGCCAAATCGCAATCTTTCGACTTGATACTCAGCGATGTCGTGATGCCGGGTAAAGACGGGCTGACGCTGCTCGAAGAACTTAAAGCGCAAGGCGTGCCGACGCCCGTCGTCATGATGTCGGGCCAGGCGCACATCGAGATGGCCGTGCGTGCTACGCGGCTGGGCGCGCTCGACTTCCTGGAAAAACCAATCTCCACCGAAAAACTGCTGCTCACCGTGGAGAACGCACTGAAGCTCGGCCGCCTCGAACGTGAGAATCGCGACCTGGAGCGCCGCCTCGGCAAACACGAGATCGTTTGGAAAGGCGAGACCATGCACCGCATGATGGCGCAAGTGGAACGCGTAGCCGCCAGCGAAACGCGCGTCTGCATTCTCGGCGAGACCGGCACGGGAAAGGAACTGGTGGCGCGCACGCTGCACGAGCGCAGTCCGCGGGCCGGCGCTCCATTCGTCACGTTGAACTGCGCCGCGGTTCCGGCAGAGCTGATTGAATCCGAATTGTTCGGCCACGAAAAAGGATCGTTCACCGGCGCGGCCGGCCGCCATCTCGGCAAGTTCGAGCAAGCCCAGCACGGCACTATTTTTCTCGACGAAATTGGCGACATGCCGCTCACCATGCAAGCCAAGCTGCTGCGCGTGCTCGAAGAGGGAGAAGTGGAGCGCATCGGCGGCGAGCGCGCTATCACCGTGGATGTACGCGTAGTCGTCGCGACGCACCGCGATCTTGAAGCGCAAGTGCGCGACGGCAAATTCCGGCAGGATTTATTTCACCGCGTGTTCGTCTTCCCCCTGCGCCTGCCCCCGTTGCGCGAACGCCGCGAAGACATCCCGGCGCTGATCGAGCACTTTGCCGTTCAGGTGTGCGCCACCAACGGATGGAAACCCATGCGCTTCACCGCAGACGCGATGGCCGCGCTGCAAGAACATCCGTGGCCGGGCAATGTTCGCGAGCTCAGAAACGCAGTCGAGCGGCTGATGTTGCTCGCAACGTCGGATGAAGTCACTGCCGACACGGTGGCATTGGCGCTGCCCACGTCCGCCGCCGCGCCCGATTCCGCATCGGCCGGTACGGGCCCGCTAGCCGACCGCGTGCGCGCCTTCGAGAAACAAACCATCCTGGCGGAGTTGAAACGCAATCACCACCAGATCTCAAACACGGCGCGTGCGCTGGGACTGGAGCGATCGCATCTTTACAAGAAGGCCGAACAGGTGGGGATTGATCTGAAAGCGGCGAAGAGCGAAGGCAGTCCCGGATAGAATATTCCGAAAAACGCTAGAAAGTGGCGCGCCCCCGATTATTTCGTCTCCACGAACGATGTGGGCCAACCGGGATGTGGGCCAGCCGGAGGGTAAGAATTCAGAAATTTGTGGGGGTACCCCCCCCCCCCCCTAAAATGAGTTAAGTCGATGATAGTAAGATAGTTACATGTAACGTGTTACAAAGATGGGACTTAGCGCTTGATTTTCCTGTTTGGCGCGCACTTGCGGGGGTGCTGACCGGGGCCATTTGTCGGACATTTGCTGTCAAAGAGCACGTGAAAAGTTTGAGGCCGGAAACGCGTTCGTCTCTGGAGACTGGCGCAGTTCTCGATAGTGCACTGTCGAGGTATGTTCGCACCGATTGGTGTGCAAGTCTGTGATGAGCGTACGAGAAAAATGTGATGAAAAAGAAAGCCGTCAGCCCTCAGCCGTCAGCCCTCAGGTGGTGCAACTTGGTGTCGGCGTTTTGGTGGGCCCCTTCTCGAAAAGCGCGAGAAGTGGCGCACCCCCAGTTATTTCGGTCAAGGTTCGGCAACAGACCGGCGTCGTACTTCCCCGTTAAGGTGGCCCACCCGGCGTGATGTCAAGTCATTAGTCTGGTGGATATTCTCTTTTTCGCATTACTTCTGGAACATCACGCGCTCCGTGCAGAACGGCCACGATTTGCAGCGTCGCTGGGAGTTGGCGGTAGACAATCAGATAGGAACCGGTGGGCCAGAACCGTACATCGCGGTCAGTTACATCTGGGCGAGTGTGCCCCATCCGAGGCCGCCGGGGCCAGCTTCTCAAAGGCGTTGAAAAATTCATCTTCCAGACCGTTGGCGGCATTGACATTGTCGAACACGACGAAGTCCCAAATGTCTTGCAGGTCCTCCAACGCATCGGGAGAGAGCGAATACGCGGGCATCGGTGCTACTTTACGCTTCTCCTCTGCCGCAGCCGCGCTCTAGCCTCGGGCGCTGGAATACCGAGGCCGCGATCCAATTGCTCGATCCCGCGGTCAATCTTCCGGCGCACTTCTGAAAGCCGCTGCTGTTTGAGTTGCTCGTGCTCCTCCAGAAGGCGGAGGCCTTCACGGATTACTTCCGAGGCAGAGGCATAGCGTCCGCTCTTTACCTTGTCGTCCACCATCTGTTCCAGTTCTGGTGTTAAAGAAATGTTCACGGGATGCTCCCAAGGGTACTATGCGTCGGCTCTCGGATAATGTCAAGAAATAGCATAAAATGACATTTCTGAGTCTTAACTGCCAGTTGTGTCGGCAGTATCGCGGCCTGAGGTTAGCGTCCAAAGAACGGACGCGAACCTGGGGCACCGGGCACCTGGTAGTGGCATAATCGAGCGAAGACATGTCACTTCCCACGATCGCTTTCGACACGAGCGCAATCAACTGGATGGCAAAGGACCTCCGCGCTCTGATTCGTTCATCGCCGCGCTACGTTCCAGTTTCTCTGTGCTGCTTACCGGCGTGGTTATTGGCGAACTGATCTCGACGCAGGATGCGGTAAAGCGAGAGCTTTTCCTTGCGTGCTGCCAAAGACTGTTTGCGTCAGGACGATGTGTCTGGCCACCTTCGGAGATCATCCGTCTTTTGATATTGGCTCATCACAACAACCCGATTGGATTCGATTGGCGTCGCGTCGATATTGGTGCGCCGGAATACGCACGAGCAATCGTTGAGCGTGACTTCGACGACGCGCTCTGCTTAGAAGAGTGGAAAATGCAGGAGCACCTAGAGGATCAGTTTTTGAACCAGTGGGGTGATCTTGGACTTAAGTTAGAAAAAATGTTTGTCGAGAACCCGGCGCTGCGACCAAAGGCCTATGCCAAAGCTGTTGTGATCGCGACACAGAAGACGAGTATTCTCTTCGCAATCGCTCAAGGACTCTACGCCAAAGTTGCGACCGTCAAACTCAACGACGCAGAGATCGAGAGCTTCATAGATGTTTGCCCACCGTTTCGAGCAAGCTGTTATGCGGTTCTAGGATCATGGTTCGACCAGACGCGCAAATATCCGCCGCCCAAGAAACTAGTAGGGCGAAACGACCACATGATGGCTGCATACTTACCCTACTGTGAACGTTTCGTGACTCGGGATACTAGGCAGACGACGCGCCTGAAAGAGATCGCTAAGGAGACACAGATCAATTGTGACGTTAGGTATTACGATGAGTACGTGGCTAGTTTCGATGTTGTGGAACCTCAACAGAACAAAAAGCCCCGGACTCGGCGCTGAGCCTGGTGCCCCAGGTTCGCGTCCGTTCTTTGGACGCTAACCCTTCGACAAGCTCTGGGCAGGCTCTGGGTGGAGGGACACTCGGGCTGGTCCGTCGCAGGTTTTTGCTTCCCGATCTCTCGCTGTCCATTGCGATTCGATCTCGACGATTCCGATTTCTCGTAAAGAATAGTGGCGAAAGCTGCTTCACTTCCACTCTCCCGGTTCTTTCACTAGTACCGTGACCGCATGATTTGTACGGTTTCACTGCTGAGAGTAGCGCCGCCGTCCCAGCGGCTGTCCGGCGGTTGTCCTCGCCCGCCGCGCCGAGGGCGAGACGCCCTCGGGACAGCCGGCAAGATGCCGGCGCTACTCGTTTTCCACGTCGTAATCATCATACGGTCACGTCACTAGCCCGCGCTTGACGGGATTTCGGTGGAGGTAGCGTAGCTTCACCGTGAACTCCTGCGCATCCCGCACGTTGCGGTCGTAGTAACGTTCCGTTTGCAATTTCCATCCCCCACAGACGACAATCGAATCGTGCCCAGTACTAGCTTTTATCAGGACCCGCAAACCGTCAGCCCCTTTCGGCCGGGCGCGCTCGTGATCGCAACCTTGACCAACCCGCGCGAAAAATTCTGGGGCGCGATTCTCCAGCTTTCGAGCGAAGGTCTTAGTCTGCGCGGTGTCGATGTCGCGGGCTTTGACGACCTGGCTTCGCAGGTCAAGAGCGGCGAGCCCTTCACCTCCGGCGTCGTCTTTTTCCCCATGCACCGCGTGGAGCGAATGGAATTGGATCTTCCCGAGGGAAACCTGCTCTCGCTCGCCCAGCGCTTCGCCGAGAAGACGGGGCAGGATCCCGCCCCGCTTCTGGTGAGCGAGTTTCTTGGGAGCGCCGGAGGTAAAGGCGGAGGAGAAAAAGAGCGGTGAACTACCGGCAGATCCTGACCGCGCCCAACCAGCTCACGCTGCTGCGGATGATTTTTCTGCCCTTCATCGTCATCAATCTGGTCAAACACGATTTCAAGTGGGCGCTGGCGCTGTTCATTCTTGCCGGAATGAGCGACGGCCTCGATGGCCTGCTGGCCCGCACTCTGCATCAGCAAACCCTGCTCGGCCAGTATCTCGACCCCATCGCCGATAAACTTCTGATGAGCACGATGTTTCTTGTGCTCTCGATCGAACGGATGATTCCCTGGAAATATACGGTTGTGGTGTTCAGCCGCGACGTCTCCATCCTGCTGATCAGCGGCGTGCTGTTCATGATTGCCGGCCTGCGCGATTTTCGCCCCAGCATCTTCGGCAAAGCCAACACCTTCGCGCAAGTGGCCGCGATTTTCTTCGTGCTGCTGTACCTCATCGAGCACGTGCGCTGGGTCTGGATCGCGCAAACCACCTTCCTGCGCGCTACCTTTATCTTCACCATCGTCTCCGCTGTGCACTACGCGTTTCTGGTGCAGCACCGGCTGCATGCACACGGGCCACCCCCCGCAATCCAGCAGCTCTAGTCCCCAGGGATGCAATGCGGCTCGGCCTGGCTGGTTTGCACGGCAGGTTGGGCCGGCGCCTTGTTCGGCAGGGGAGCGGACTCTACCGTTGCGGCGGCCCACTTATCCTTCAACTTGAGGAAGGGCTCTTCAAAATAACGGCGCGACAGAAATGCAATGAGAGTTGCAGCCGCCGCGCCTACAAGGAAGCGCATAAGTATGAGCGGCAGTGCAGCGTCACCCTGAACTCTGAACCGCGCGAGACGCATCACAACGGGCACTACGAAATGGCCGGTCACTTCAAATACAAGAGTGTGGATAAGGTACAGACCGTAACTGATCCCTCCGAAAAACTGCAGCACAGGACGCCGTACAATCCGCGCCCAGCCGCTCGCCCCGAGCAAGAGCGCAGTGCCTAACATTCCCGTAAACAGCACATTGAACAGCGTCCAGCGGAGGGATGCACCCAAAAGAGTGGTTGGAGGGACAGGCGAAAGAGTGCCAAACCGCGCCCCCAGGGCTATCAGCAAGAGCGATGCTGTGATGCAAAGCGCAGAAAACCATTTCATGGACCGCCGGTCGGTGAGAATGGTGCGACTCGAGATCGCTAATAGTGAACCGCTCGCCAGCCCATCGGCCACCATCCACGTGTACCAGACTTCCGCCGGGTGTCCGTATGCAAATGCGATGGCCCTTAAAAGAGGGCAGCCGAGAAAGACAGCGAGGGCACAGAACGCCAGCGCTCGCTGGGAAAGGTTGCGCACCGCCGCGGGCCAAAGCAAGTAAAACTGTTCTTCCACTGCCAGCGACCATAAGGGCCCGTATTGCATGGCTACACCAAAGAAGTTGGTGACATTCGACAAGTAAATGAGGCTCAACCCGACAAAGCTCCACGAGATTCGATGGTCCACAATACCAATCCGCGGCAGCAGCAAGAGAAGCAGCAGAAGCAGCAAGTAGGCTGGCAGAATTCGCAGCGCTCGTCGAACGTAAAAACTCTTGTAGTAGCGCGGCGTTCCCTTGCTCTCGAGGAGTATGCCCGTGATCAGAAAGCCCGAGAGCACAAAGAAAAGGTTCACTCCCAACCAGCCAAAGCGAGTAGCCGCGAAAAAGGCGCGAACGATCCCTGGCAATATCCCTGGCAAGCCCGTGGCATCGCATTGCGAAAACCCGTGGTAAAAAACGACGGCGAGAATCGCCACGCCGCGGAGCGTGTCCAATTCGGGCATTTTGCGGCGGAGCAGCTGGTTTGGGATATCGCCCTTCAATGAGGAGTCACTGTCCCGAAATCTAGTAGGCAGGGACGGTATTGTCAATCGCGAGGAAGCAGTGTGCCGGCCGATTAACGCCCAGCTCGAATGCACGAGTGTGGAAGACTTTGAATTGCACCCGACCGTAACTATCAGCGCACCCCATTTGATCCTTTTCAAGCGGCATCCTAGAATGAAAGTTCGTACTCTGCTCGCGAACTCGTCATCATCCATGGCACTTCGTCTCTATAACACTCTTTCCGGGAAGATCGAAGATTTCCATCCGCTCGACGGCAACCGCGTGCGCATGTATGCCTGCGGACCGACCGTCTATGACTACGGCCACATCGGCAATTTCCGCACATTCATCGCCGTCGATCTTCTCTATCGCTTTCTGCGGCAGAGCGGATACGACGTTCGCTACGTCATGAACATCACCGACGTGGACGACAAGATCATTCGCAACTCGGCGCGTGACGGCGTCAACGTGCAGCAATACACCGCGAAGTTCACCCAGGCCTTTCTCGAAGATTCGGCAACGTTGAACATTGAGCAGCCGATTCTGGTGCGCGCCACCGAACACATCAATGCGATGGCCGACTTCATTGCCGAACTGGCGAAGAAAGGTTTCGCTTACCGGACCGACGACGGCTCTTATTATTTCCGCATCGCGAAATTCCCCGGGTATGGCAAGCTCTCGAAGAAAGATTTTGCCGGCATGGCCGACGGCGCGCGCGTCGACGTGGACGAATACGAAAAGGACAGCGCCCGCGACTTCGCCCTCTGGAAGGCTCCGAAGCCGGGCGAAGCCTCATGGGACACTTCGATTGGGCCGGGGCGTCCGGGCTGGCACATCGAGTGCTCGGTGATGTCGATGGAGCAACTCGGGCCGAGCTTCGACTTGCACGCCGGCGGCGAAGACCTGATTTTTCCGCATCACGAAAATGAAATCGCGCAATCAGAAGCGCTCAGCGGAAAGCCGTTTGTGCGCTATTGGTTTCATGCGAGGTTTCTGCTGGTCGAGGGCCAGAAGATGTCCAAGAGTCTCGGGAATTTTTTCACCATCCGGGACTTGGTGCTGCGCGGGCACAAGCCGTCGTCGATCCGCTGGCTGCTGACGCAGGTGCCCTATCGCAATCAGCTGAACTTCACTTTCGACGGCTTGAAGTCCGCGGCCAGTTCGGTGGAGAAACTGCGCAACTTTCGCTTCCGCCTGACGAGCACTCACTTCCCCGCTGGTACCACCCAGTCGATGACGCAACTGGCGGAGGAAACCATCGCGCGAATGAAGAGCGCCCTCGATGACGATCTGAACACTGCCGAGGCACAAGCCGCCATGTTCGACATGTTGCGCAAAACCAACACTGCGCTCGATGCCGCGGAAGCTGGCCAGAACGAGGTCCATCAGGACGACGTGAAGCCGCTGCTCTGTGCGCTCGAAAAGTTTGACGAAATATTCGGCGTGCTGAAAGATGACGATCAGCCTAAGATGAAAGCCATCCTCGACTGGGCTCGCGCCGAAGGGCGCGAAAAGGAAATCAGCCCCGAATTGCTCGACATCGCCGGCTCCGCGCAACTCGCCGACGAACAAGTCAATCGAAAGCTGGCCGAAATGGAAACCGCGAGAAAAGCGCGAAACTTCAAAACCTCCGATGCACTGCGTGCCGAACTGACCGCGGCCGGCATCATCGTGGAGAACACAAAAGACGGCGTACGGTGGCGACGAAAGTAGGAAATTTGTAATTGGTAATTTCGTAATTTGCAATTTAGATCGGCGGACTTGCGGGTTTCAAATTCTTATGCTCTCCCTCGACGAATATCTTCACGAAGCCGAACAGGCCCACGGCCATCTCTGCGCGGGGCAGGTACTGGGCGTGCGCCTGGCCATGTTGGGGCTTGAGAAGCTGGGCATTGAAGACCCTCGCGGCAAAGATAGGAAACGTCTGGTCACGTTCGTTGAAATCGACCGCTGCGCTACCGACGCCATCGGCGTGGTCACCGGATGCCGTCTCGGAAAACGCGCCCTGAAATTTCGCGACTGGGGAAAGATGGCCGCGACCTTCGTCGACGTGAGCACCCGAGCCCGCCCAAGCGAAGCTTGGACGGGGCACCCAGCCATCCGCATCGCCGCGAAGGAATCGTCCAAGGCGCTGGCGCGCACCATGCATCCCGAAATCGAAAGCAAGAACCAGCAGCAGATGCTGGCCTATCGCGAGATGGCGGAAGACGACTTGTTCACGACGCAGTGGGTGAAAGTCGAACTTCCTGCCGAAGAATTTCCCGGTTACAAAGGTGAGCGCATCGTCTGTGCCGAGTGCGGCGAAGGCATCAACTTCCGGCGCGAAGTTCTGCGCAATGGACGCGTCTTATGCCGCGCCTGCGCCGGCGAGAGATATTACGAAATTCTTTAGATAGCGGCTCGCTTCGCTTGCTGGACGGACGAATGCGTCCGTCCCTACGTGGGCTTTCTTGATTGCTCGTACGCATGCGCGACTCGCAGCAGCGTCGCCTCATCGAAGTGCCGAGCAAACAACTGCAACCCAATCGGCAGCTTCTCGTGATTCTCGCCGCACGGAACTGAGATTCCCGGAATGCCCGCCAGGTTCGCAGTCACGGTGTAGATATCGGCGAGATACATGGCCAGCGGATCATTCACTTTCTCACCTAAGCGGAAGGCAGGCGTGGGGCAGGTGGGCGCAGCGATCACATCCACTTTCTTGAACGCCTCGTCGAAGTCGCGCGTCAGGAGCGTGCGTACTTTCTGCGCCTTCAGATAGTAAGCGTCATAGTATCCGGCGCTCAGCACGTACGTGCCGAGCATGATGCGGCGCTTGACTTCCATGCCGAATCCGCCGTCGCGGGTCAGGCGGTACATTTCGGAAAGGGTGTTCGCCTTGGCCCTGTAGCCGTAGCGCACACCGTCAAAGCGCGCCAGATTCGCCGACGCTTCGGCCGTCGCCACGATGTAATACGTGGGAACCGCATACTCGGTGTGCGGCAAACTCAACGGCACAACCTCGCATCCCAATCCGGCCAGCTCCTGGATCGCAGACTCAACCGCCGCGCCGACCTCGGGATCGAGCCCCGAGCCAAAATATTCCTTGGGCACACCGACCTTCAAACCCTTGACGGGTTTCTCAAGTTCCGCCACATAGTCGGGCACGGGCACCTCGGCGGAAGTCGAATCCATGGGGTCGCGTCCCGCAATTATGCGCAGCACCAGCGCGACTTCTTTCACCGTTTTCGCAAACGGGCCGATGTGATCGAGCGACGAAGCGAAAGCAATCAGCCCGTAGCGCGACACCCGCCCATAGGTCGGCTTCAAACCAACCACGCCACAAAATGACGCGGGCTGGCGAATCGATCCGCCCGTATCGGAGCCGAGCGTCGCCACCGCCATCTCCGCGGCCACCGCTGCCGCCGAGCCACCCGACGATCCTCCCGGCACGCGGCTCTTATCGCGCGGATTGTGCACGACGTGATAGGCCGAGTTCTCATTGGACGAACCCATGGCAAACTCATCGCAGTTGAGCTTGCCCAGAATCACCGCGCCCGCCGCTTCCAGGCGAGCCACTGCCGTGCAGTCATAGGGCGGAATAAAATTCTCGAGAATCTTCGAACCGGCGGTGGTGCGCACGCCGTTCGTCACCATGACGTCTTTGATCGCAACCGGAACTCCCCCGAGCGGCGGCAGAGGCTTGCCCTCTGCGGCCATCGCGTCGATGCGCGCGGCCTGCGCCAGCGCGCGGTCGTTGCAAACCGTAAGATACGCGCCAATCCCGGGATCTTCTTTCCGGATGCGCTCGTAGAAGTCGTGAGCCAGAGCGGTCGCGGTCGTGTGCCGCCCGGCGATCGCGATCTGAACCTCATCAATCGTCAATTCCGGCACCGTCTATCTCTCATCGCTATCCCCCATCGCCATCTCTCAGCACTATCTCTCGTCACTGTCTCTCAATCACCTTCGGAACTTCGAAGAATGTCCCGTCCGTGTCCGGAGCATTTTTCACCGCGACATCCTGCGGCAACGATTCCCGCAGACCGCCCTTCACATCCTCTCGGATGGCATACGCGAAGCGGTCGCTTCCCTGGCGCGACTCGTCATTGTTCTTGCCGTAGCGGTCCGAAACCTGGGCCATGGGCGCGACTTGGTCGGTCTCCAGCTCGCTCAGCCGCTCCATATATTCAAGAATGGAGTTCAAATCGCGCAGCATGTGAGCGCGCTCTTCCTCGGTCAACTCGAGGTTGGCCAGATCGGCCACGTAGGCGACGTCCTTGTCAGTAACTTTCATAACCCGAGGCGCGGGCCCTAAAGGGGCTTCTGCTTTCGAAACATTGCGGCATCGCTGAAGCGATGCCCTGATACGAACCCGTAATCCGTCGACCGCCCACTACGCCTTCACCACGAACTCAATCCGCTTGACCGAAGTCGCGGAATACTTGTTGATCAGAGCCACATAACGCGGCGCCAGGTTGGCGAGTTCCCGACGCCATCCCGCGTCGGCAACTTCCACTCGCAGAATACCGTCGGAAAAACTCAGCGCCCGAGTTCGCTCTGCCACCGCACTGCCACATGCGACGGGCCAGGCCAGCAACGCGCTCTCGCCCGCCGGCGCGCGACGAAGAGCTTTGGCGATGATGGTTTCGAGGCCTGCGGCAGCACGGTTCAAGGCATGACTCCGGAGTTGCGAACGCGATCAGAACAGCAATCGGAAGTAATAGAAGCAATAATTGTAGCATCGGAAAATGTTGCGTCTCTCTACCAGGCCAGAGCTTACGAGGCCGCAGGCGCCACAGCCTTGGCGCGCTTCTTGGCGAGCTTGCGCAGGTGGGTCGCCGAATACAGACTTCCCCTGCAGCGCTTCGCCCCGCATAAACACGGCGCGTCATCCTCGCCATCGTAGAGGTTGTAGTCGTACGTCAATTCCTCTCCAGCCGCAATATCGCGCAGCGCGATGATCCACATCTTGCTGCCAATCTGATCGGTCTCGCAGTTCGGTTTGCAGGAATGATTGACGAAGGCGGCCACGCCGTAGCCATCAATGATGCGCTTGCCACCGTCCAGGCCGAATAAATACGTGTTCTCAAAGTCGTCGTAAAGATCGTCGGCCTGCTCGTAGGTGAGGTACTCGCCCACGTATTCCACGATCAGCGTCCCTTTGCGAATCGGCCGCGTGGTGTAGCAACCATAGGAGTGAATGCGAGACTGGCGAAGGATGAGCGTCATAGTTTGCGAAATCGCAGAACTACATGCTCGCGGAAATTTGGTAATTTTGCAATTTTGCCATTTGGTAATCTAAAATCTGGTAGTTTGGTAGGGCAACAAACTCCGCGTTTTGAGCCAACCGTCTGTTTGGAGCGAGCGGTTTCAAATCGCGAAATTGCAAAATTACGAAATTACAAAATCACCATGGCTCATCAGCATCCACCGCGTTTTCTGAAGATTGTCGACGATGCCAAGCAGCGCGTCCGCGAAACCAACGTTGACGAAGTCAAGGCGCGGCTCGGTCGCGGCGACAAATTCGTTCTCGTCGACGTCCGCGAAGACCGCGAATTCGACGCCGACCACCTTCCCGGAGCCGTCCACCTGGGCAAGGGCATCATCGAGCGCGACATTGAGAGCAAGTATCCCGATCTCGAAACTCCGCTCGTACTCTATTGTGGCGGCGGCTTCCGTTCCGCGCTGGCCGCTGATAGCCTGCAAAAAATGGGATACACCAACGTCATTTCCATGGACGGCGGAATTCGTGACTGGCGGCAAAAGCGCTACCCGCTGGAGAAGTAAAGGTAAATAGCGGACCGCAAGCAGCCCCCGCGCGCCTCCGGCGTATATTCATTCCTGAGCGAACTGAGCCTCCGAGCGCCCGGCGGTTTGCATACCACCTGCTTCTCTGAAAAAATACGTATAAGGTACTGTGGGGTTTCTGCGATGTCTCAAATCGGAAGCTTTGCGCTGATGCTGGCGCTTGGCCTGAGTGCGTACTGTTTCCTGGCAGGCTTTGTGGCGTTGTTCCGCCGCGATGCCGCGTCGGCTCGCCTCGGCGAGACTGCCCGCCGCGCTGGCATCGCCACCTTCGCCGCCGTGCTCTTGGCTGGCATCGTCCTCGTAGTGGCCGCGTTCAACGACGACTTCTCCATCGCCTACATCTTCCATCACAGCAATCGCGATTTGCCGGCCGCCTATAAGTTCGCCGTGTTGTGGTCTGGTCAGGAGGGCTCGCTGCTGTTCTGGTCGCTGCTGCTAGCCGGCTACGGGTTCGTTCTCCGCTTGCGCTACAAGACCGATCAGCGGCTGTTCGCGTACGCTTCGGTGATCATCGCCTCAGTGCAGGTTTTCTTTCTGCTGATTCTGAATTTTGCCGCTCACCCGTTCGCCGTCATGCAGGGCGCGCTCCCCGCCGATGGCACCGGGCTGAATCCTCTTCTGCAGTATCCGGAGATGGTCATCCATCCGCCCATGCTGTACCTGGGATACGTCGGCTTCACCGTTCCCTTTGCCTTCGCGCTGGGCGCGCTCATCATGAAGTACCCGGGCGAGAAATGGATTCAGATCACCCGCCGCTGGACCATGGTGACCTGGTGCTTCCTCACCGTCGGAGTTTTCCTCGGTGCGCACTGGGCTTACGCTGTCCTCGGATGGGGCGGTTACTGGGGATGGGACCCCGTGGAAAATGCCTCGCTCATGCCCTGGCTCACCGGCACGGCATTTCTGCATTCCGTCATGATGCAGGAAAAACGCGGCATGTTGAAAGTCTGGAACATGTCGCTAATCTTCGCGACGTTCCTGCTCTCGATGCTCGGGACGTTTCTCACGCGTTCGGGTGTGATCAGTTCGGTGCACGCCTTTGCGCAGTCCTCGATCGGCACCTGGTTCCTGGTCTTCATTGGGTTGACCCTGGCAGTCTGCACATTCTTCCTCATAGCGAACCGGTCGCACCTCAAGAGCGAGCACAAACTGGAATCGCTGGTATCGCGCGAATCCAGTTTCCTGTTCAACAATCTCCTCTTGCTCGTGGTCTGCTTCACCATACTGTGGGGCACGTTTTTCCCTATCCTGTCGGAATTTGTTCAGGGACACAAAGTCACGGTCGGGCCGCCTTTTTTCAATCGCGTCGCTATTCCGGTTGCCTTGCTGCTCCTGCTGCTCACCGCGGTCGGACCGCTGCTCGCCTGGCGTAAGACTTCCGTAGAAAGCCTCAAGCGGAATTTCCTGTTCCCCGCGATCGGCTCGCTCGCCGTCGGCGGCATGATGATCCTTTTCGGCGTGCGTCCCTGGGAAGACCCTTCCTATTTCTACGCCACCATGGCCGCCATTCTCTCGGCGCTGGTCATCTTTACTGTGATCTCCGAGTTCGTCCGCGGAGGCCGCGTCATCGCCGGCAAGACACAGCAAAACCTCCTCTCTGCCATGATTCACCTGTGCCACAGAAATACCCGGCGTTACGGCGGCTACATCGTTCACTTCGGCGTGGCGCTCGTCATCATTGGAATCCTCGGAACGCCTTTCAACAAAGAAGTTGAAAAGGAAATGGGCTTCGGCGACAAAATCAACATCGGCCCCTACACCCTGGTCTGCCAGTCCTTCACCCAGGACGACAATCCCAATTACGCCAACGAGTGGGCCATCATCAACGTCTTCCGCGGCGGCAAGCAGATTACGACCATGTATCCCGAGCGCCGCTTCTATAAAGCCAGCCAACAGCCGCAGACGCTGCCGCGCATTTATCCCAGCTTCCGCGAAGATCTTTTCCTGGTGACGGACGTCTATCTGGTTTATGAAGGCAAGAACGAGACCACCGGACGGCCCATCATTAAAGCGCACTTGAATCCGCTGGTGCCGTGGATTTGGATTGGCCTGATCATCATGGTTTTCGGCACCATCGTTGCGCTCGTGCCGAATGCCGCCGCCGTCCAGGTGGCCGCAACCACGCCAGTTCGAGCCCCGGCGCAGGTGGGAGCAGGTGGCTGAGATGAAAACAGTAGCCAGTACCCAGTACCCAGTACCCAGTAGGGCTGTTCGCCGCTGGTTGCAAGCGGCCGCTCTCGCGCTCGCGGTGTTTGTTTTCATGGGCGCCGGCGATCCCGACGTGCGCTTCAAAGATCTTGGTCACCGCATGATGTGCACCTGCGGATGCGGCCAGGTCTTGCTCGAATGCAATCACGTCGGCTGCCAGTCCTCCGACAAAATGCGCGACGAACTGCAAGCCGCGCTCGATAAGGGAGGCAGTAATAACGATGACCTCATCCTGCAAGGCTTCGTGCAGGAATACGGACCGACCGTAATCGCCGCGCCCACCGCCACCGGCTTCAATCGCGTGGCCTGGATCATGCCCTTCCTCGTCTTGGCGCTCGGCATCGCCTTCGCCGTTCACATCGTGCGCTCGTGGAAGAATCGTCCCGAACCGGCGCTTGCCGATGGCATCACCATCCCGCAAGGCAGTGAGCTGGATGAGTTCCGCCGAAAGGCCCGCAAGGAGACCGACCTATGATGATCGAATGTGGCGCCGCCCTCCCGGCGGCTGTCCGGCGGGCATCCCTGCCCGCCGCGCCGAGGGCGAGACGCCCTCAGGACAGCCGGCAGGATGCCGGCGCTACAGTCGCGACTTCCCCCATTAACTGCGGCCAGCGAGTGGCAGCCATCATGCCGCCAAGTGCTGGCAACGCTATTTTTAGCAGGGAGACAACACCATGACCCTTTTCGTCTGCGGCGCCGTTACGCTCGCCTGTCTCTACTACGTTTTCTTCTTTCCCGGAGAAGTCTACGCCGGCGAAGAAAAAACACGCCTCGGCTATCTCCGCGAGCGCAAGGAAGCGGTCTACGAGAATCTGCGGGATCTGAATTTCGAATACAAGGCTGGCAAGGTGCCGGACGCAGACTATCAATCCATGCGCGCGTCGCTCGAAGAGGAAGCGGCCGCGATCATGGCCGAGATCGCGCGGCTGGAGCAGGTGGCGGGGCAAGTGGCGTAAGCTGCAACGCCTGCAGAGACGCCGGTATCGACAAGTGACAATGTACACTTTACAATGTATCCTTAATGATCAGGAGTTTTAAGCATCGCGGTCTTAAACGGCTGTACGAGCGCGGCGATCGCAGCGGAATACGGCCCGACCTGATCGAGACTGTCGAAGATATTCTCGCCCGGCTCGACAAAGCGGAAACGCCGCAAGCCATGAACCTTCCCGGTTATCGCCTGCACCCGCTGAAAGGCGAACTGAAGGGGTTTTGGTCGGTAACTGTGCGAGCCAACTGGCGCATTATTTTCAGCTTTGTTGGTGTGGATGCGTTTGACGTTGAACTAACGGACTACCATTAAGAAAAAGGGAGTACAACACCATGCCGATGAAGAACCCGCCACACCCCGGACGCAGTATTCGAAGCGCGTGCCTTGAGCCTTTGGGCCTGTCCGTAACCGAGGGAGCGGAAGTTCTCGGCGTCAGCCGGCAAACGCTCAACAACGTCATACACGGCAAGTCGGGCATCAGCCCCGAGATGGCAATCCGCCTCTCGAAAGCCTTTGGCAGCACGCCCGAAACCTGGCTACGGATGCAACTGGCCTACGATCTCGCCGAGGCCCGCAAGGACGAAAGCAAAATCAAAGTCCGTCGCCAGCACATGCTCCATGAACTTCACGCACAGTGAGGCAGCGGCTGCCATCGTGGCGGAGATCGCGTGGCTGGGCAGGTGGCGTAATAACCTGACGCGGGGTCTGGCGCAGAAGCAAGAAGAGCATAGTTATTGGCATGGAATGCGCAAATAGTAACGACAATCCCATCAGCGATGACATAGACGAAGCGATGTCTCAAGCTCTTAAAACGGTGCGCGAATTGGCCGTGAGTATTCGGGACGCCACCGTTAGCGACGAGCACATCTGGTTCCGAAATTTACTGCTAGGACTCCTCCACAGTGCTCTGCTCGATTTCAGGTACGTGGAGATCGGCACGAAACAGAAGTCGCCCTATCTGGCGGCATGGAGCTGCCGTAATCTGCTAGAGCTGAAAGTGATTACTAAATATGTGCTGACTTCGATAGATAATGCGACCGATTTTAAGAACGACTTCGTGATTGATTCGAAAGAGTTTTACGAAGAAATATCCAAGTGGCACAAGGCAACACATTCCAAATTCCTCTCTGGATTGTCGGGGGTGATTGGACAATTTGACGGTACGAGAAAAGAAGCGTTAAAAGACGTACTTCGAAGAGAGATTGTGTGTGGTGCGCAAACCAAGGCTACAGACGCGGAGGCCGGAATGTTCAAGCAACTGATGGCCGAGTTTGGTATTAAGGAGAAGACTATACCCAAGAGGTCTGGAGAGATTGCGAAGCGAGTAAGCCAGAGCGCGGAGTTCGCTCCCATGTTTAAGGTCTGTTCGAAGATCATGCACAGGACGGCTTTGTCGATAGCCTCTAGCGTCGTGTTGGGAGGCTTGGACGAAGTAATTCCTCTGTTGTCAAATACGGCTGCCTGCGAGCTGCTCGAAATCCATGCGTTGATCAAAGAACACTTCGAAAAGCAAGGTGTTCAACCTCCCGAGAACCGACCGTCGCATTAGCAACCCGATCGCCTCGACTTTTGGCCAGCACGGGGTGCGAAGTATTGGTCGCATAGTCAGCAATTCGGAAACTATATAGCAGCGGTGCATTCGTATACTGAGCTTCATTTGTCACGCTGATCCAAAGGAGTTCTTTTGACCAAACTAGCAAAGTTCGCCCTACTGGCCGCGATCCTCACGCTGGCCCTAGCAGCCGCCGCCCAGACCCTCACCGGCACCGTCACCAACGGCACCACCAACAAGCCCGCCGCCGGCGACGAAGTCATTATCATCAACCTCGCCAACGGCATGGACGTAGGCGGCAGCACCAAGACCGACAGCAATGGGAAATTCAGCTTCAAACTCACCGTAGCCGGGCCGCACCTCATCCGCGCCGTCCATCAGGGAGTTAACTATCACCAGATGGCGCCTCCCGGCGTTAACACGGCCGACGTTCAGGTCTATGACGTCGCCACAAAAGTCGCCGACCTCAGCGTGACCGCCGACGTCATTCGCTTCCAGGCCGACAGCGGAACCATGCAGGGCGCGCGCCTGTTCGTCGTCACTAACGGCTCTTCTCCCGCGAAGACGCAGATGAACGATCACAACTTTGAGTTCTATCTGCCCGCTGGCGCGAAAATCGAGCAATTGCAAGCCCGCGCCCCGAACGGCCAGCCCATCAGCGCCGACGCCGTGCCCCAGGCCGAGAAGAACCGCTACGCCATCGCCTTCCCGCTCCGTCCCGGAGAAACCCAGTTCCAGGTGGAGTTCACTCTGCCCTACTCCGGCGAGATCAAGATCGATCCCAAGCCGCTCTATCCCGCCGCGCATCTCGTCGTCGTTCTTCCCAAGACGATGCAGTTCAAGGCCGCGGATCCGTCCAGCTTCCAGTCTATGCAGGATCCCAACCAGGGCGACAGCAACGTGGAAGTCGCGCAACAGACGAAGCCCGGCCAGCAGCTCAGCTTCACGCTGAAGGGCAATGGAGTCATCACCGAGTCGCCCGGAGAGACCGCTTCGGGCGCGGCCCAACAGCAGGAACAACAACCTCAGGGACGCGACAATCGTTCCAGCGACAATCGTTCTAGCGACAATCGGCCGGGCGGCGGACTCGGCGTTCCCATCGATGCTCCCGATGCTCTGCAGAAATATCGCTGGCCCATCCTCTTCGGATTCGCCGTGCTGCTCGCCATTGGGGGATGGGTGGTCACAAAACGGGTGGGACCAGTCTCACCCGAGCAGGAATATTGCCCGAGTTGTGGCGCTGTTGGCAGGCCACAGTTTAGAAAGTCTGGTTCTACATGGATTGAGATTCTGCTCTGGCTGCTTGCGATCTTGCCCGGAATCATCTATTCGATATGGCGCGTGTCGACGAAACGCTGGGTTTGCCCGAAGTGTGATCAGACCGGCATGATCCCCCTTGATTCACCAAATGCTCCACCCCACGTGGCTTCCCCCGCAAAGGCAGCAATATCCCCCTCACACGCTAGGGCTGCATCCGCCCCGCTCGCGGCGCCCATTAACGGTCCCGGAGCCAGCAAGAGCCCCGGCAGGGTATCCGCAAATTCGACTAGACAAGCTGCTGTGGCAGAAGCCGCTGCGGTGCCCTCCCCGACCGTAGTCGGTCCAAAGTCATCGATGCTGCTCGAAGCGCTGAAAGAAGAACTGTTCCAACTCGAGGTAGAAAGAAAACAAGGCAAGATCACGCCCGCGGATTATGAAAAAGCCAAAGCAGCCCTAGACCAAACGCTAGAGCGCGCACTAAAGCGCCAGGGTTAGGGTCATGTGGTGACGGGGCTTCGCCCCGTCCAAGCGGGGCGAAGCCCCGCTTCCACACAAGGAGCCCAAAGCCCAGCGCCCGGCATCTAATCGACTGAGCCGATAAAATTGAGACAATAATTTATGAGCAACATATTCAAAACCACGCTCCTGCTCACCGTCATGACGCTGCTGCTCATGCTGGCCGGCCGTGCTTTCGGAGGCCAGAATGGAATGTTGATGGCGCTCGCCTTCGCCGCCATCATGAATTTCGTGGCCTACTTTTTCTCCGACAAAATCGCTCTGGCCACCTACCGCGCCCAGCCCGTCAGCCGCGAAGACTTGCCGCGCGTCTACAACATCGTCGAGCGCCTGGCGCAAAAAGTCAGCCTGCCGATGCCCAAGGTCTACCTCATCCCGTCGGACTCGCCCAATGCCTTCGCCACCGGGCGCAATCCGAGCCACGCGTCAGTCGCCGTAACCCAGGGCATCCTCGGGCTGCTCAACGACGACGAACTGGAAGGCGTGCTCGCCCATGAACTTGGCCACGTGCGCAATCGCGACATCCTCATCAGTTCGATCGCGGCCACTTTAGCCGGCGCCATCACCTGGCTCGCCTCGATTGCTCGCTGGGGCATGATTTTTGGCGGCATGCGCGGCAGCCGCAACGATCGCGGCG